>MDSV01126846.1_pt1 | contig 10909 bp, 6 predicted proteins | sample 810851 | NCBI WGS metagenome assembly MDSV01 (sample SAMN05326640, study PRJNA326480) | marine metagenome | isolation source: seawater | place: Atlantic Ocean: North East | collected 2012 | reverse complement strand
TCCTAATTTTTTAATTTTTATTCCAACTGGTATCTTAGATTCCTCTTCAAAACCCAAGATTCTAAGAGATTTCAAAACCTTGATTCGATCACCTTCATCTTGGTAGTTAAAGCTATCGGGATCGTAAGTTACTCTGCCCTTGAGTTTAGTTGCTTTATTGAACCCATTAAATTCAGTGTACTCCCCAAATCTTCCATTTTTCAAAGTTACCGGGATACCACTATTTGATTCAATGAATAAAATATTTTCTTTATTTGATCTATCAATAAGCTCTAATGCTCTATTAAGTCCTATATCCAGAATATCTTCATCCTCATCAGGCGTACCAAAAATCTTTTTATCTTCATTTAAAGTCCATATACAAGGACCATTTATGCTTATATCAGCATAAACGGGCTCGCCTGTGTCGGGATGAGCACCAAGATCTTTTGGAAGCTGAACATATGTCTCGAATTTGATTGATTTCTCAAACACAGGCTTTGTCCATTGACATTCTCCACATCCAACAAAAAATCCCCATCTGCCGTGTTTAATGCTTATTTCATTGGAACATTTAGGACAATTATCTATAACCTCACCTTGAACATTTTTTGGAAAAGCTCTGTGACCAATTTGCTCATTCAACATATCTAACACTTCTCTAGTCCTAAATTCTTCTATTCTAGAAATATGTTCTAATAGTTTTGCAAAAAAATCATCTAGGACATCAGTCCAAAGCATCGAGCCAGAAGATACCTGATCTAAGCTTTTCTCCAATTCTGCAGTAAAGTCTATTTCAATAAAGAAAGACTCATATGCTTTTGATAAATAAGACACTAGAATCCTGCCTAAATCAGAAGGATTAATGCTTTTTGCCCCAAATGTATATTTTCTATCTCTAAGATTTTTTACAGTATTTGCATAAGTTGAGGGTCTTCCTATACCTTCATCTTCCATGTTTTTAATTAAAGATGCTTCTGAAAATCTCCTTGGAGGAGAAGTAAATTTTTGTTCCGTGATGACATCAGATATATCTAGGTGTGAATCATCATGAATACCTCTTAATTTTTGAGATTCTTCAGAATCCAAATCATCTTTTAGAACCCTTTCAAAACCATCAAAAATAAGTTCTCTTCCGCTTGTTCTAAGATGAAACTTCTTATCCTTATCCTTTATCAAGATGGTTTTTCTGAGATATCTAGAGTTTTGTAATTGACTAGCTACTGTTCTTTGCCAAATCAAGGAATAAAGATTCAGTTGATCCTGATTTAATCCATTTGTATTTTCAGGTTTATTTCTTATATCGGTTGGTCTTATTGGTTCGTGAGCTTCTTGAGCATTTGCAGCCTTTGATTTATAAATTTTAGGGCTCTCAGGAAGATAATTTTCACCAAACTCTTGAGATATTAAGCTTCTTATTTCGTCTACAATTTCAGTACTAATTCCTATTCCATCAGTTCTCATATAAGTAATCAGGCCAGATTCGTACAAAGATTGTGCAACTTGCATTGTTCTCTCTGGATTAAAAAATAATTTACTAGATGCTGCCTGTTGAAGAGTTGAAGTTCTGAAAGGTGCCTTTGGAGAATATGAAACCTCCTTATCTTTTATTTCTGTGATAGCAAATTTTGTATTCTCTATCTTGAATTTTAGTTTTAATGCTTCCCCCTCAGTATTAATGGGTACTTTTTTTAAATCATCTTCATTGTATCTAATTAAGTCTGAGCTAAAAGAACAGTTTTCTGTTTTAAAATCAACCTTAAGCGGCCAAAACTCCTCCGGACAAAAAGCATCTATTTCATCTTCTCGAGCACATATCATCCTCAAAGTAGGAGACTGAACTCTTCCTGCCGATTTTGCTCTAGGAACATGCCTCCATAAAAGAGGGCTAACTTTAAATCCTATTAAATGATCTAGGACCCTTCTTGCCAAATAAGCCTCAACTAAAAATTGATCAATATCTCTTGGATTTTCTACAGCATGTTTTATTGCTGTAGGAGTTATTTCATTAAATGAAATACGATGAATTTCCCTTCCTTCAATTAGTTTTTTATCTTTGAGGTGATCTAAAATGTGCCATGCAATTGCCTCTCCCTCCCTATCAGGATCAGAAGCTAGGTATATGCATCCAGAATCTTTTGCAAGCTCTCTAATTTCTTTTAATGTCTTTCTTCCTTTTGTCGTGGATTCCCACTTCAAATTAATCCAATCCGCAGGATCAACAGCAGATTCATCATCTTTAAGATCTCTGACATGGCCCAAGCAAGCGTGAACTTTCCATAAATCTGAGGGAAATCCCTTTTCTAAAAAACCTTGGATTTTCTTTGCTTTTGCTTGAGATTCGACTATTACTATTTTTTTCATTCCTTTTTAGTATTGTTTAAAAAAGAATTTTTTGTCAATCTAATTTAATAATTCTTCTAAAATGAGAGGTCCTTTGAAAACGAAGCTAGTATAAATTTGTACGAGGTCCGCCCCATTATCCATTCTCTCTTGAATATCATTTTTCGATGAAATTCCTCCAGAGGAAATTAATGTAGAATTTTTATGCCTTATAGAATTTACTTTTTTTAATACATCCAAGGATTTATCTTTCAACATTCTGCCACTTATTCCTCCGGACATACCTTTTGCATAACCCTTTGAAGTATTTGAAACAATAAACCCATCTACACCGTGGTTTTCGCATATGCTAATTAAATTAAATAAGTTTTGATCGCTTTCGTCAGGAGAAATTTTAACAAAGATGGGTAAATATTTATTAAATTCAGTTTCAAGTTTTTTCCTTTCTAAAGAAATTTCATAAATTAATATCTCAATAAACTCACTTGACGTCAGATCTCTTAGACCTTCCGTGTTAGGCGATGAAATATTGATGGCAATATAATCTGCCACTTCGTAAGCAACATTCATACAAAAAATATAATCCTTGTAGGCATCTTTAAGATCAGTATCTTTGTTTTTACCTATACTGATTCCTAGAATGCCATCAAATTCATTCAAATTTTTTCTAATGTTCTCAATTCCTTGATTAATTCCAGGATTATTGAAACCCAATCGGTTGATGATTGACTCATTTTTAAGTCTCTTAATTCTTGGCTTTATATTTCCTTTTTGTGGATTAGGAGTGAAAGTTCCGACTTCAATAAAACCAAATCCAAGTGTGCCAAGAGCAGAAAAATATTTACCTTCTTTATCAAGCCCAGCTGCAATTCCAATATTATTTTTGAACGACAAACCATTCACAAAAACCTTTTTTTCATCTGTTCTAATAATATTTGGATTGATAAATGAAGAGAGCCTAAGATTATTGAAAGAAAAATTAAGCAGTTTTAGAGAGAATTTTTTTGAAAATTCTGGAGGCAATCTTCTCAAAATGAAGAGAATTATTTGAATTAATAACTTTCTAGATGAGTTCATCATTTTTTTTATTTGACAATGTATCAAAAAAAATATCAAAAGGCTTTGCATATACTTAAATGTATATATATTATTAGCACTATAAAAGTCATAGGAGACACACAGAGGTTAATATGAAGACATTAAAAGTATTGATAATCGCTTCCTTTTTAGTAATTTCACCTTTTTCGTTTAGTCAAAGCGCTGGGGGTTCTAATGCTGCTGGATCAGCTGGTTCGCTATCTAGTGGTGTTATAGCAGCTATAGCTGCAGCTGTTTTAGCAGTTGCTGCGATCGTTGATGCTCAGGATGGAGATAAAGTAACTGCTCCTACTCCTATAGCAGCTACTGAGGAAGAAGAAGAAGCAGAAGAAGAAACTGAAGAAGCTGAAGAAGAAACAGCTCCTGTTTCTACTAGCACTAGCACTAGCACCAGTACTAGTACAAGCACTAGCACTAGCACCAGTACGAGCACAAGTACTGCAACAGCCACTTCTTAATAATTTTTAATTTAAATAAAAAGTCTGGAATTAACTTTCAGACTTTTTGTATTTTTTGGTGATTTTAAGAAATGCTTTAGGATTTTGAGGAGTAAAAGATTGCTCCGATTTAAGAATATTACCCTCTAAATCTACCCAAAAATAATTTGTAAAATTCCAAGATATCAAATTGTTTAGAGCTTCTTCCTTGAAAAGCATAGAGTTAATTTCAGTTCCAAGTACTTCAATTTTTTCATTTCTCAAATATGTAATAACTGTCTTAACTGGCAAATTAAATAGTTTCGGTTTATCGAAGTTATAGAAAGAAGTATATATTTCATCCTCTGATAAGAATTTTTTTGTAATCGCAGGATGGTTTCTATCTAACTCAATAAGGTCTAATTCATTTTCTGTCCCGGAAACTTTAATAATGTAACCATTTTTTGTATAAATTTTGATTAAATTAGATGAAGTCCATTTTAGGATATCGTTTTTTTCCTCTTCTAAAACAACTAGGGAATTTTTTGTCTTGCCAAATCTTGCTTGCATGGTTGCATAAGGAATTTTATCTATTTGATCCTGTGTGATATCTGTTGGATCAGATAGTAAAAATAATATGGTATCCGATAATTCTCTATAGATGCTTCCACTCGAACATGACGAAAGCATTAAAGTAAATAAAATACCGAAAATGATATGAGAGAATTTTTTATTCGAAGAAACCATTATTTAAATAATTAAGATAATTTGATGAAGTATTTTCAATAAATCCGTTTAAATCCATAGTGCCTGATAACATTGCTCCCCCATCTTTTGTCAGATTTCTCCATATAAATCTTGCATTATTTTTTCTATATTTATTTGAAACTAAATCTAGAGGGATAGAAAAATAAATTCCCTTATCAAATGATCCCTCGCCAAATTCTTGTGACGAAATATCGGTTTTTGTCGCGAAGAAACCTAAAGTAAAACCGCTTTTAAATGATTTAGATAAATTAACAGTAACCCCAGAGTCTTTTGCAAGATACTTACCCCCAGATAGAATCAACTTAACCCCATCAAAAGGAGTTTCCCATATGAAGTTCAAATGACCTGTATATGTTTCATAGTCTCTAAAAGATAGTCTTTGTCTAAATTCGCGTTGTTTGACCCAATAAAGATTAGCAGTCAAATACCATGGCTTATTTATATCTCTAAATAAAATTTCTCCTCCAATACCTCCAAACATTTCCTCAAAATAGCCTATTTTTAAGCCACCAAATAAAAGATTTCTTTTAGAATATATAGGATCAAAAATATATGAATAGGTTAAGTCCTTAAGAGCATATTCTTCTTTGAGGTATTCTCTTATATCAGATCTAACTTTGGGTAAACGTGAGTAGGCACGTAACCTTAATTGATCTAAATTTTCATAAATACTTAAAGAGATACTTGAATCTACATTAGATTTTTTATCAATTTGTATCCCTCCAGCAATGAGTAGTCCTATTTGTCCAGAATAAAAAGCCTCTGGAGCGCCAACATGATTTTTTAAATCTGGCCTAATGCCCCAATAAAAATTAGGGTATCTGACATTTCCTTTAAAAATAACTTTTCTATTTGATTCAAAGTCGAAGTTTGAAAATATCATTGATTTTTCTAACTCTGGGATAGATAAATTACTTTCTAAAAATGAATAGAATTTATTTAAAGGAAAAGATATGGCCCCAATGTTTACTCCCCTCACTTGGAAAACGATATCAATCACTTCAATGTTTCTTGACCTCAAAACTTCTTTTGTTAATTGGATAATCCTTTTAGAAGCTATATTAAGATTTCTATATTTAGATTGATCCACAATAATTTCCATGGAAGATTCATTAATTTTCATAGACTGAGCATAGATTCCAAAACTTTGTAAAAGCACATTAATAGTCCCAGAAAAGACTTTATCGTCTGAAGAAAGAAGAATGGTGTCCTGATCGCTGAATTGTATTTTTGGAAGAATCTCTTTTTTCTTAATGAAAGGCTTTGAGTAGTTTGCTTTATATGAAACTCCAAAACCTAAGTCAGTTCCTCGATGTCTAAATAGGTTTATGTCTACAAATTTTGAAGCGGGAATAGATAATCCAAAACTATAACTTGATTCTTTTCTAAGATTCATAGAATTAGATGAGTCATAATCCAATTTAAACCTTATTCCAGAATATTTATTAAGATACTCAAATCCATAAAAAGATGATGCTTTTTTTCCAGTAAACCACCTTTTAGTTTCTAGGTTGCCTCCTTTGCCAATGTCAAAAGAACGATTATTAAACCTATCATCAATATCTATAAAAGGATTCGTAATTCCATCAGGACTTGACAAAGAACCCCAACCTAAGCCAACAGTGAAGTCAAAATCTCCGATTTTTTTAGAAGATACAATGTATTCACTCGAAAATCTTCCTGTTCCGATAAAATCTCTAAATCCTATACTTAATTCAGGAAATTTATCAGTCTCTTCGATTAGTCTAACCTTTAAGTTAAAACTCTTATCCTTATAAGTTTGATCACCTGAAAATGATTTAAAACTACTATATTTTGCTGTGTTGATATCAGAATATCTCAAAGATACTTCCATCCAATTAAATGGATTTGCAATAATAAACAAAGAGTTCAGTGGTTCAGAATTTACAAGATGAAGTTTAAGATTACCTTCGTCCAAAATTCTTGAAGATGGAATATTTATTAAGCCCACTTCACCATGAATGTTAGACGTTAAACCAATGTCTGAATAAATGTAATCTTCAATAGACGAAGATATAGTTAAGGAGTAAAAAAAATAAATTAAAAAGATTAATTTTTTAATTGTTATTTCCTAATGCCGCAATGGCAGCAGCGCTTGTTGCAAAATTTGAAATTATAGGAAATAAAATTTGAGAAAATACTAACCAATCAAATGGATTTGGATCTCTGGGGATTACTAAAGTTGTACCTGGTGATAAATCTGGAGAATTAGGCCAGTTTTTTACCCTGGACGCCATCCCATTAGGATAGATTACTAAAGTTCTATTTCTATCTGCCTCTTCTGAATAACCTCCAGCAAGATCAATATAATTTTTAACTCTGTAAGAAGGGTTAAAATTAAAACTAGTTGGAGATAAAACTTGACCTGAAACGGTTATGGTTGATGATCGTTCTGGAACGAATATTCTATCTCCCGGCTCAAGAAGCAAGTCTTCCTCCGGTGAAGAAATCAACTGGTCCAGATCAAATTCCGTTACAACTCTTCCAATCGGTTCAATGTTTTGCAGGTTTGATATTAACCTTGAAATCGAGCTTAATGCTAAAGTAGGATCACCGCCAACAGAAGAGATCCTACCACTGGAAATGGCAGTTGCTATTGATTGTTCAAGTTGATCTGCAGATCTCATAAAAGCAAGTTTTTCTTTTTCAGCAACAGACTTTCTGGCAAGAATTCCGCCATAAGGATAAGCATTAAGCTTGTAACCACCAGCTCTAGAAATAAGATCTGATAAACGCTCCCCTTGTTTAGCTCCATATATTCCAGGACTATTAAATGCACCTTCTAAAGATACCGAAAATACTTCATCAAGAATGTTAGAAGACATATTTGCATAAAAGCTTGAATCTATACCCAAAGAACTCAAATTTTCTTCTTCATCAATATCAACTTTAAGAGAAATACCTTCATCAGTATAAATATCTAACATTCCAGATGATTTTTCAGTTGCGCCTCCTGCAAAAGATAACAAATCATTTGGAGAAGAAATATTGAATGCAGGATAAATTCCAGGATTTCTTACTTCACCTGAAATTACAGAAGAATTTTCAAGAGTAAAAATGATTAAGTAGGGTTTATTTTCAAATATAGATGGACAGCTTTCGACAAATTCTAGCTGATCGATAGGATTCAGATTGGGGTTTGGAAGGTACTTTGATTTAACAAACCTTATCGATGATGAAGAGGATTGTTTTGCCAAAATTTGTAAAGATCTACATTGATATCTATCAAGTCCACTTTTTCTGAAATAATCAGATAATAAAGTAGAATTTTTTTCAGTTAACAAACTTAAAGCGTCTGCAACTAAAATAGAATTTAGGAAATTTACATCCTTTTTAGAAAGAATATAAATAGTATCATTTGGACTCAAATTGACACTAGAGCTATTGTTACTTAGTAAATTTGCTCTTAACAATCTTTTTGAACCAAAAATATTTTCTCTTTCAATAATTGCAAATGGAGTATAAGTAGATTCTAGAAAAGACTCTGGACTAATAAGATCTCGCAAAGATAATCCTTCTTCATAAGCAATAGATCCTGGAGAAGCTATTTCTCCAATAATTTTTATTTTATTTCTTGGGGTGTTGGATAGCTGGTGAACGAATATTTCATCTCCATCATTTAAACCAGCTGACTTTATTTGCTGGAAACTATAGTTTTTAAAAACCCTTTCTCCATTATTTGCGATTGAACTGATGGTTATCTTTTCTTTATTAGCTAAATTTAAAAAGCCTGAAGAAAAATTTAGTAAATCAGAAAATGTTTCGCCTTCTTTAAGCTCAAATCTTGCTTCTTTTTTTACAGCACCACTAATACTTACAGTTTTACCAGTAGGATTGATTACAAGAACATCATTTGACAAAAGTCTTATATCTGAATTTATATTTCCATTGATTAACAGATCATAGAAATCAAATTTGGCAATAGATTTTCCTGATCTCTTTACTTCTATATTTCTCAAAGATCCATTTTTTGTTGGGCCGCCTGAAAAAAATAAAACGTTTGAAATATTAGATAGTGAACTTACCGTATATGCTCCTGGTGAAAAAGCATTTCCTAGAACAAAAACTTGAATAGATCGAATCTTAGCTAAAGATATTTCAACATTGACTCCTATTAAAGATGCAACAACTATTGAATTAATTTTTTTCTTAGCTTCTTCAAAAGTGAGACCCGATACTTGAACAACGCCTATTTCAGGAATTAACAAATTCCCTTCTCTATTTACAGGCACCAACCTATTAATGGATTGATTTCCAAATAATTGGATTCTCAGCTCATCTCCTGGACCTATCACATAGTCTAATGGTGCTGGAGCTAGGTCAATAGGTGCAAAAGTTGTTGGCGAGTCTTTGAAAAGATTTAAACCAAAAACTTCTTGGTTTTGATTGCTGTTCTCTGTGAGGAAGGGATTAGAGTCTTCTAAATTTTTTGGCCTCAAACTGGAAAAAGATGGCTGATCAATTGTATCCATCCTTACCTCATCATTAACAGGTTTACCTGTTTGTACTCCTAACCTTTCAGCAATTGATTGAGCTTGAGATTCTGGAAGAAGGTTAAGGTACTCTAAATCATCAATATTTTGATTTGAAACTAAAGAAGAGAGAAAGATTAAAAACAATACAAAAATAAACTTGAATGTAATTTTTAAATTAATCATTTTTAAAATCTTCTATAGGTAAAGCCCATCCAAGTTTAGATCTACAAGCTTCAAAGTAATTATAATCTCTTGGGTGATAAAGTTTAAAAGTTTTTTTTGTGTTGATAACTTTTAATCCATTATTTGTATATTTAAGATTTTTTTTACCATCCACAAAAATTTGTGAAGAACTCGGAATTTTATTTTTAATTTTGACCGTTATTTCTTCTTTGTTTGATAAAAGTAGACTATGAGACGAAGAACTGTGAGAAAACATTGGTAAAAGTGAAATTGCATCTAATTTTGGAGAAATTATTGGCCCTCCCCCTGAGTAAGAATAAGCTGTTGAACCGGTGCTTGATGAAATGATCAACCCATCAGCTTTTAAATTATAAATTACTTGCCCTTTCAAACTTAATTCTAAGTCAAGCATTTTTGTTACTGACCCAGAATGCATTACAACTTCGTTGAGAAATATTTCTTTTTTTTTGCTGCTTGAAAAGGCCTCGAAAATTGGTCTGTTCTCCATCAAAAAAGATCCTGCCAATATATCTTTTAATTTATCTACCTTGCTTAGAGATAAATCAGTTAAAAATCCAACGGTACCAGAATTTACTCCCAAAAAAGGTACATTTAAAGAATACAGATTCCTTATTGAACCTATCATTGTTCCGTCTCCTCCGAGAACTAAAATAAGATCAGCTGTAGATGCTTTTTTGTAACTAGCTAAATTAAGTCCTTTAATATTTGAAGAAAGAACTATTTTGCAGTCTGATGATTTTATTATTTTAGTTACTTTATCTAAAGCCTCATCTGTCTTTCTCGTAGATGAATAGACAATAGCAATTTGACTAATTTTTTTCATATCTAGGAGTCCAATTTCTCACAACATATATAAATAAGGTATCTATTATTGCAATTATCACTTTAAAAATATATTTAGATAGTGCTATCGACAATGCTACTAAAAAACTTAGCTCACCAGCTAACACCCAAACAAAAGTATATATAAAAGTATCCAATGCTTGCGATGAGAGAGTTGAGAGATTATTTCTTAACCATAAATACTTTCCTTTAGTTATATCTTTGATTTTATTAAATAGCCAAACATCAAAAGTTTGACTTATTAAATAAGCAGTTATGGAGCCAAGAACGAATATAGGAGAATAAAATGCCAGAGTTTCTATAGCATAGTGAACTGATTCAGATGATGTAGCAATTTTTGAAGGTAAATAATACGTGCTCAATACTAATGTGAACATAATTACAATGTTGGATAAAGCTCCAAGTATTACAGCAGTATTTGCTTCACTTCTTCCATACTTTTCGCTTATTAAGTCTGTTGCAAAATATATGCCTGAGTACATTATAGCTCCCATACTAACCGTGTAAGTTTGTCCAAAAAAATTTAGGTCGCTTACCTTGCCTCCCTGAAGATTTGCTAGCATTATTCCGAGTGTTACAGCAATGTATAAGCCTCTTAGTCCAAACAATTTAAATAAAATAACTGTAATAGTTAAATCGTAAAAAACCGTGAAAACCCACAACATTTCTGGGTTTTCTGAGAGAAATGAAAAAAAATTCATAAACTTATTATTGTTAGCTTGCGTAGCATAGATTATTCTTAGTGTTTGTACATAAAAAAAG
>MDSV01118975.1_pt1 | contig 10909 bp, 19 predicted proteins | sample 810851 | NCBI WGS metagenome assembly MDSV01 (sample SAMN05326640, study PRJNA326480) | marine metagenome | isolation source: seawater | place: Atlantic Ocean: North East | collected 2012 | reverse complement strand
TTATTAGCAGTATCCTCGTAAGAGCCACCAAAAATCATAAACTTACTAAGATCAACCATACCATCTTGTTTTGGCATGTTTGCAATTACTTCTTCTTGACTACTTCTTGCCCAATCAGTAACTCTATCTACAATACCTGGAATACCTGCGCCATAAATACGAGTTTCAGGCATACCAACATCTTGTCCATCATCATACCGTTTTGGAGCATCTGTGTCGTAATATCTTACATGACGAATTCGAGTACGAGAAATGGGATTTATATCACCGGTATCCATTGGTCTTTGGTCATCATAAAAGATTTCACCTTCTTGAATTTCTTGTTCTGCACTGTTTATATTGCCTGTGTTTGTTTCGGAGAGCAGTTCTTCTGTTTCTACCACATATGCAACCGCTCCGTGGCCACGAGCCTCCGCTACAGCACATTTATAGTAAGATTGATAGGCGCTTGTGCGACTTGCAGGCGAATGACACGATGTAATGTTGTCGAAATCGCTCATCCTTAACACATCGATGGGATGACGAGTGATAATGATAGAATATTTGTCATTATCAAGATTATTTATCTCATCTTTGATGTATCCGGCGTTTTGTTGCCAATATTTGCTCATTTTTGACAAATATTGAGCAGTTTCATCCCATTTTGGAGCAAAAATACCAGGAGCGGGAATATAAAGATACATTTGGTCAATTAATCTTTCCCAAGACTTTTGTTGTTCGTCTGACAACACTCTTTGAACCACTTGCCCAGTTACATTACCGGGAGAACTAGCTCCATTCCACCAAGCTTTCCCTTCGCCTTCTTTTTTGATAATTTGGTATAATTCATCTAATTTTGAGGCTGTTTGAGCTATTTTCGGGAACAATTTGCCGATTTTCATCTGAATTTTCTTAGTTTTCTTCTTTTCGGCTTGCGCTGCCTGCCCAATAATAAAATCAAGCACTCCGCCTGTTTGTTCTCGCTCTGCATAGACCATACCTTTGTCCCATTCAACCTTATAGTCTTGATCACGGAAGAATTTTGCGAATTTTCCAAGGTCTGACTCGGTATCCAACGTTGGAAAGGGTATAACAACACGCATTTTACCACTAAAAAGGTCATTTAGGGGCAAATTAGCTGGATCAAGGTCGTCTAAGACATCCTCAAGCACGCGCATCTCGTCTTCGGTGACTTCACGGAGTACTTTTTCGTTAACAGGCACACAATTTGGCACCATTCGGTCGCCTTTTTTCTTTAAACCAGCCTGTTTATATCCGTCCCAACATTTTTCCTGTAAAATGTCAAGTAAAGCAGACGTTCTAGCTAAAATTTGTTCATCAGAACGCATAAATCACTTGCCTTTACGAGAATATTTACCTGAACACTTCCATTTTTGACGTGAGAGACATAAAGGTGTACCTCTATCCTTGCCGGAACAGTCTTTTCCGTGAGATTTCATATCTCCATATGATCTAGCGCAGTAAGAATCGCCTTTTGAGGTACCTGGAGAAATTTTGTAGCCCTTTGCGCCGTAAGATTTACATTTTCCACCGACTCTTTTAGCATATTTCTTGCCTTTTCTCGGCTTACATGCCTTTTTTTTCTTTTTTTCTAATAAAGTTTCTTTATCTGCTTGTTCTTCATCGATTAATCCATAATACAATGACTCTTCAAGGTAATTTTCAATTTCTTCATTAATATAAACAGCTATTTTTTTACCGTCCATGCCAAAAGTTTCGCAAGGATCTTTGCCGCAACCACAATTTGCCTCTTGAATGGGCTCATCTTCCTCTCTTAACTCCTCATCTGGAGATTTATCAACAATTTTTTGCAGTGTATCGGCTTGATTTTTGTGTGCTTTTACCGCACCTCTTAGTTGCTTGATAACATCTTTAATTTTTTCTTCGTCAGCCTTCGAATGTGACTCCTCTAAGCCCATTTCATCAGCGTCTTGCGCCGCATCCATGAGACCAGATATCATATCCGCTAATTCCCTAATCTCATCTGGAGTTGGATTTTCTAAATCTAAGTCAGCTACTAATTGCATTAATCTTCTTCTAACAGATTCTGGCTTCTTAGCCACACCCATGTTAGCTAAAGCCTTAGAAGTAGCTAAGGTGGCAGGACTGTAACCTCTCCCGTCGGTTCGAATTTCTTCTAATTCCTCTAAAACTAATTTTTTAAGTTCTTTTCTGGTGATTTTTATGGTCATCCTTTCTTTCCTCTTTTAGATTTTTTACCCCATTTGCCTCTTTTGCCACATGCCGATGGGGTTGGACGACACGAAGGGTATTTTGAACGCTTTTCTCCACCTGATCTTCCACATGCAGAGCACTTTTTACGTCCTGTTTTTTTGTCCTTGCGGCATGTGTTGCAATCAACCCAGCCACCTTTCTTACCTTTGGCTCCTTTTCTTCCAAACCAATCACGTAACGAGGTTTCGGACGATGGCTTAGACGTCAGTTTTCTTTTTTTTTTACGTTTTTTCTCTTCTAAAACCTCAAAAAGTGTATAGTAAACAAGATCTTCGATAGAGTTTATCGGCTCTGCTTGTCTTTCTTGTAGTACTTTTGTCAACTCATCTTCAACTGCCGCTTGAAGCTGTTCTTTTTTAGAATTACCCCAGTTAGCGGCTCCGACTTTTCGACATTTTACAAGCGCGCCAGAGGCATATGCAGATGGCCACACATCATATCGTGCTTTTACCTTATGATAGCATGCATCCTTTTTACCAGATTTCTTTTTACGTTTAGCCTTCTTTGCCGCACGTTTTTTGCCTTTCTGCTGTTTCTTTTTACGTTTTTCGTCGAGCATAGCTTCAAGTTCTTCTTGAACTAACTCATTGATTTCGCCATATAAATCATTCATTGCTATCAAATCCTGCTATTTTTAGAGCTTTCTCCAGTAAATAGATCGGTATTTCACTATTGGCAATCTCTTTTACTTCATCTATTGTACACCATTTCCACTTATCATGCTCAACAAGACCAGTTTTAGGATTTGGCTTATTAATTTTGACAGTACCACTCCATTTTTGAGTTAAGAAATAAAACTTTTTTGGCTTTGGTTCTCCAAGGTAAATTAGGCTATCGGTGGCGCAAAGTAAATTGACCTCTTCATCTAATTCTCTAACAGCACCAGACTCGATAGAGCGGTCAGTTTCATCGATATGTCCGCCAGGAATTGTCCACTGTCCAACACGTTGATCAATATTTGACCGTCTAATAATTAAAAATCGCTGCTTGTCATCAAGACAAACAACGATTCCTGCGGCTTTTACATCGCCTTCTTTTAAAAACGAAGCCCATTTACCACCTAACGACATGCTCTAGGTTTTTCTCCCAAACCATCACAAAGCGGTTTAAGTGCAAGATTAATATCCAAGTTTTGTATTGGAGCTACCCAAATGATATTTTCTTGAACTGAGTTTCTTTGTATGTCAACGCCCCACAATATACCGATCATTCTACCTTGCGAATCATAAATTAAAGAACCGCTACAACCAAACCATCCATATGTATTTAAAATCATTTGCACACCGGCATGTGGATCTGTTTCATATCCAGCGACATAACCTCTAAACGTCATTAAATTGTGCCATGACGGAAAACCAGAATATGTTATTTGTGTACCAACCTCGGAAATTGCTTCAGATGGGTTCCACTTGATACCTTTTGAATGTTCAAACTTTACTGGAAGCCAAATTAACGCTATGTCATGAAGAGGGTCAGAATAAATTAAAACTCCGCGCTTGTGTTCATGCAGAGTTTGAATAACGTATTGTTGTCCTAATATCCCATCAGCAACATGTTGTGCTGTCAAAACAAGTTGTAAATCTTTATATCTAATTAAACCTCCTGAGCCATGACCACCGCCGGCTAAAACTTTCACAGAAGACTCTCTTACTTTTTTCTCTACTGATGTCATAGAAGAGCTAACTTCTATTGGCTCAGTTTTATATGTTACTGCCTCTTCAGCAGTAGTGGTCGCAGCACCCATTAAAAAGAAGCTAGCAACAATTGAAAATAACAATTTCATTTTATTTTCCCTCCAAACGTAAGTAGTGGCTCTCATTTGTGATGATTGGAAGGGTGTAAAAAAATAGTTGATAATAATAAAGAATTTACAATAAACAAAGGAATCAGTTGATAGTTTGAAGTAATAAGACTGTATATGATGAGACCAATATTAATCCCAATCGCGGATGTGCAGAGTCTAGTCCATATTTTAATCACTACGCGGTCTCGATATAACTTCAATTGATTCAGGCAACTGCTTAGTTACAATTTTACTATGAAAGTTAAACACCCTTACAAATGGAAACATTTCAATTTGATCGATTTGTTTTTCAGATACTACGATGCCATATTTAAATTCTGCTGTGCCGTGGTAATTGTATGTTCTTATTTTTACTAAAGCGCCGGGTTTGATATCCCAAATTATTGTAGAGTTGATATCTGTTCCTGCATCCATGCCTGGGCTCCAGAGTAATTATCAAACAATTCAGATAAACCCTCAATAAATTTACTTGTGCCAGTTTCAATGGCAGCCCATTGCCAACGCCAGTTACTCTCGGAACAATAAACAAGAGACGTGGAGATGCCGTATTTATGTTGTATATTTTTTCTCTTCACAATGCGCGCCAAAACGCGATTTTTTTCCTTAGAAAATTTTTCTTCCTCACTGACAGTGTTGGTATCTTGAGGTAAATCAGAACGTACTATCTTAAATTCAGATTTTAGCAACTTGCTACTAAAACGCTTTTTTATAATGTGTTCGAAATATGTTTGAACATCTTCCTCAGTTGACTCAAATGTAGTGATAGGTGCTTTTGCTCGATTTCCATTTCTAAAAACCTTGTACACGTTCCAGTTATAATTCAATGCTCTCTCCTTGTATTGAATGCCATTCGTAGGTACCAACGGCGATTGATAATTTTAATGACTCTTCTTCTATGGAGCCAACGTTGGGGATATCTTCTTTGATTTTATTAATCCACCGCACTTCCCAAATGTATAATTCCTCAAGCAAGAAATCAAATTTACGAACGCGACGTGTTAGAATGCCTATGTCTTGATTAATGCAATCAACAACTATATCACCTACGTTTAGTATAACACGTTCAAGAGTTTTTTTCAAGTCGCTCATACATTAATTATTTTTATGTAAGCTTAATAAACCCTCTAAGATCATATTACACAGCCCTTCTTCGGTATAAACTACCGTCCGGGACACATTTTTTGGATAACTTTTACCAGCCCACAATATTTTCCACGCTTTTATGTCCGGGATTTCATAAACAGGCTCAATAATGTCATCAAACAAATTAAATCTCTCTAAAAGCAGCCCGCTTTCATTGTTTGTTGTATCAATAACAACATCTCCAGGCTTCAATAGAAGCTTAGGTTCTTTATCATCCACATATTACATAGGTGGAACGCGGCTCAGATAGCCTTTAACCAAAGTTTATTATCGTTTTTGATACAAAGGTCAATCAAATTATTTTTGTCGTCAGAATCGATGTGGCACGCCGGCAGCGGAGCAGATAAGAAAGTGTCGAAAGCTCTCTTTTTCGGCAAAATTTCTTTTTCTCCTAAATTTTTTGTTTCTTCGAGTGTGTTATTTTGAGCTAAAACCTCACTCGATACGCTAGCTAACAAGCTTCCAGCGCCAAAAGTTGTTAAAAGTAGTAATATTGTCTTCATTTTATGCACCTACATGCAGTCGCATGTCCACGTAAATAGTATTATTTTTTAGTATCGCACACTAAATTAATAACTTTATATTGGCCAAAATTTTCCCACGACAACCATGTGACAGAATGCGTTTTAGGGAACTTAACACGCATCATTTTTGTCTTAGGGTCAATCGTTGTAACATAACCGAGAGATCTATCCCCGCGAAACTCTTCTTTAATCCATGACCCTTTGGAGGCATTTTGGCTTTGTGTTAAGCTCATAATTAAATCTTAATACGGTCAATGATATACGGATGGTGGAACGAAAGGTCTTTATAAAGCTTCTTGATGATTTGCTTGGAGATTTCCGCCATCTCTTTTTGCGTGGTCTTATCGCCAAGAGCGGATTTCACTTCTTCTTTAACAGCCTTTTCGACTGCCTTTGTCACAGCAGCTTCCAAGTCAGCCTTAAGGTGCTTTTTAATCATACGCTCTATGTCGTTCTTGTCCGTACTGCTAAGCTCCTCGGCTATAAGTCGTCTAAGTTCGTTTGCTGTGATATCCATAATGGCGTTCCTCGCTAGTAAATAGTCCCACTAGCACGATTGGGACTCCTTTGCTCTCAATCTTTTTTCGTATATGCTAATTCTAAATGTTTACCGGATACGTTAACTTTTGTGCCGTTGTATAACCATAGCACTCTATAAAGCTTATATGGCTTTGTCCCCGGTCCTATGTCAATTACAATTCCTATTTTATGCGCTAGCGGTGGATGTTCAACCTCGTAACCGGTAAAAAACACCAAATCACCCACTACGAACGAGCCAACTTGACTATTATAACTCATATCTCCATAAGATGCAAGCGCTTGACCTTATTTTTTTCGGTTTCGTAGTTTTCTACCTTAACAAGGTGGTCTCCGTTCCACATTCCCTTGTAATAATTGTTGACTGGTGAGCTGGTCCAATGAACTGTGTATTCATTGTCTTCATAAGCTGTCACAACAATGCCTACGTATTTCTCAAAATCAAAATCCAATGCGCTGTTGCGAAAGTCCGGCGCTATAGTCACCAAATCACCCACTACAAATGTACGCCTATACACTTCACCCATATAGTAGATAGGCAAAAGCTGCAAAATTTTTAGGGGCGGTTTTTTGACTTTCGCTTTACTGGCTCTGTAAGCATTCGATTGCATTCTGGGCAACGCGCTGGTAGTTCTCTTACCATGCCCGTACCGCAATGCCAACACGTGTACTTGTATTTGCTCATTCTTACCCTCCACATATAATATAACATAGCGGTGGCCACACGTCAACCTTATAATCTCAAAATTTCTCAGCGGTATTGAAAATGGGCTAAGCTGGCACCCACGCATACCGACACGCGCCGAGACATACATTCGGGTAGGGGGGAGGGGGGTACCCCCACCGCATTGTTGACAGCAAACTGACAAAGCGTCAAAAGATTGTCAGCATTATATGTCAATCATCTGTCACATTTACTGGCACTCTTATAATACCCATAGCTTAATACAAGTATCTGACTGTATACCATCAGGATAATAGGCGTCCAACCTACCATTTCAATACTTTTATCTATTATTTTATGTGTTCTCGGACACTTTTCCTTCAGTGTCTCGCTTAAATGTGACAGTCTTTGTCGCATAATCCTCTCCCTATAAGGCAAACATGAACTAAGTAGCTGGTATTGTTAGCCTTTTATTTAATGTATTCTCGCGACAATGCGACAATATGCGACAGCATATGCGGCGTTAAAAGCCGGATACCATCAGGTCGGCGTGAGCAGCGACAGCCCACAGCCAGATGAATGCGCCACCAACGATTACGGCACCGATGGCATCTGCTACTTGGTCTTTGATAGTGTACATTGTACCTCCTATATCATAACACATTGCGTGTTACATGTCAACAATAAAAACGAAATGTCAAAAGAATGTCAAAATAAATGTGCTTGACAGTGTGTGTGTAAGTATGTATAAAGTCTAAAGAAAAACACCACCGCAAACAAATACAATAAAAGTTACATTAAAGTTTATCTAACGCATATCCACTCCACAATATCCCACCTTCTACCACTATTATCCACAATGCACAACATTACATGCACAAAGTTTCAAGCAATACCATAGTAGAGAACGTAATAACATTAAACTTCATTACTGTATAACACCAAGGATGATCATTAAACACTTTAGACATTTACTAACTCCTATTACGAACAAGATAATCAATAACAATAACTGATACGGTTGTACCTGATAAGAAACCTATAATGAACATTTGCATAAGAATAATCTTTTGTTGTAGTCTCGACCCTATTTCTTCTTAGGGCGAGCTTTCATGATGAAACGCTCCTCAACCATCAGAGTGGATGCCTTGCCTACAGGCAGGAGCTTGTAAACCTTAGTGCCACGAGCAGCCGATGTGACGGGTGCAGCATCAGTCTCGATGACCATAAGTGTTACATTGCGTTTAAGGTAAGACCCGTCAAGATACCGAGCACCGGAAGGAGCGTTTGCGCGAAAAGTGACGAGTGAGCCGGCTGGATACTTGGCTGGCGAGTTATGTGAAGCAAGAACTTTCTGGGCATACTTGTTTTTAACCATTTTGTTGTATTGAGAGAATGTAGGAATAAAAGACTCGTCCTCAGTGATCATCTTTGCTGTATCACGGAAATAACCGGTTGTCAGGTAGTAGTTGGCCACGACGATAGCATCAGCACGGAGTGTAGGATCATTTTTGTAGCTCTCAACCCACTTCTGACGCTCTGCCATGGCAGCATCATCGTGCTCCGCCTCAATCTTCTTGAGAATCTGAAGCTGGCGCTCGGAGAGGCGACGGTCACCCTTGACTTGACTTGTTAGGCTTTCAACAAAGCCCGCCGCCCAGCTTGAAGCCTCACAGCGCGAACTAATGGCGTTCAGGCGTGCAAGCATCGCGCTGTTCTTGGCAGCACTGGCGGCAAGGTTCTCAGGAGAATACCGCTCCTCAAGCGTAGTAACCCACTTGACACGACCGGCAGACAAGCGACCTTTGCGCTCATAGTACGACAGGAGTGACTGAGCAAAGTCCAAGTCACGCCCAGAGATCGCAGGGTTGTTGATCAGAACTTCAAGGCGAGTGCGGTAGGTTGGACGAGCCATGTGTAATACTCCTTGCTGATTACTCTATAAATATAGCATAGGGGAGTGAAAAGGTCAATACAAATGTTGTCAAGAGAATGTCAGGAGTCGTTTTCTTGTTCTTTACTCTCCGCATCCAACTCAGCGAGGTCTTTAGCGACATCCGCCATCGTGAGCTTACGGGTCTTACGCAGCTTGTTCTGGGCTCGTTGCAGCTTGCCCCAGCGCCTTGAATTAGCTGGGTGCTTACAGATGTGTAGGTTCTCGATTCCAAGGGCTGTGTAGCGTCTGTAGCTCTCCTTGGTCGCTCTTAGGGTGTCGGGCTTAGTCAACACGCGCTCGCTGCCTGAGAGCCTTCCAGCCTCGTTAATCTCTACGTCTGTTTTGCTGATGTAATATTTCATGGTCTCGGCTCCTTAGCAGTCGATTGCGATAACTCGTTCATTGGTTTGGAAGTAGGGGCGTGCAGCATGCGCCTTAGTGGTCATCCACATGCGTTGGCACTTGGATGCGATAGGCTTAGGGGCGCACAAGTCAGTCAAGACAATGTGACCATCATAGCCGCCGTCATTGACGAACTTGGTCGGTGCGTTGAAGCATGTTCCACCGGTCAACACGCGCTCGGTAGCCTTGGTTTGACCTTTCTTCCAAGTATACACCTTGTCAGTGGCAACCTCGGTGTCGAATGGAATGACGGTGAACTCAGCGATCTCCGCCAGCTTGTTCAACTCGGAGAAGAACGCGGCGAGCATGCGATCATCCACAGAGCCGGACTGGTCGATAGAGATGGCGATCTTAGCTTGACGACGCACGCGCTTGCCAGGGTGAATCTTAGGGAACCGCTTGTTGAGGCGGCGAGGCGTCGAACGCTTGTCAGCGCGCTGCGATGTCTTGACAAAGTATCGAAGAACTTTGCGCCAGTCAACCTTGGTAGCAACGCGGTCCATGATGTCTTGACGCATGCGCGAGGAGACAGAGCCCCAGTTACGCGCCTTCTCAGCTTCCTCGGCGGCTTGCTTCACAGCCTCCTTGAGGCGCTCCTTGGCAATCTCCTGAGTGGTAGAGTCGCCCTCACCGAACTGATCGTGGTCGTCAAAGGAATCAGCGCCACCGAAGGGATCGCCGTCGCCTTGGCCACTGGGCTGACCTTCGCCCTCGCCCTCAGATTGCTCTTGGTTCTCAGCCATCTCCTTCAGAGCCTCCAAGTACCACTCGTAGGTCTTGTTAGCAGGGAGATGAGCAAATGGACCCTCACCGGGAAACACGCCTTTCATACCAGTGCCATCAGCCATGATAGGACCGGGCTCAGCCTCACAAGGCAGCTTACCCGCCATCTCGGGCAGACCATTGATAGCGAGGTCCATAGCAATATTGTCGATGCGCTTGAGACCATCGGCAGGCTTACGACCAGTCACGTGCTCGAAGATAATGTGATAGAACTCGTGCATGAGCACGCCAAGTTGATGCTCATCCTTGAGTGCGCCCATAAACTCAGGGTTGTAAAGCAACTCGAACTGAGCGGTGTCGGGGTTGACACGGACGCCAGCGGTCGGGATGCTGGTGCTGGCGGTCTTGTCGATGCGACGAGACAGAGCAGCAAAGAACGGCTCGCGCATGAGCAAGCGAGCAGTGTGCATGTTGAGATTGAAGGGCTTGATGGTCTTGTCGTCGGACATGAATCTCTCCTGATTACCTATATAATATAGCACGGGATGAGTGGAATAGCAAGGGTTAAGTTGTCAAGTAAATGTCAGGAGATGGGAACACTAAAGGCAGCGTTGATCACCGTGTCGGCATACCATTGAGCACCCCCAGAACTACCGTCAAATAGCCTGTATTGGCGTCTGTTGGCGTCAAGCTGTCCCCACTCCTTCTTATAGCTCTCACGCACTTCTACGACCAGACAGGGGCACTTATCGTGCTCCCTGATTAATAGGTCGCCTACCTTGAACTTCAAGAGTTTCCGCCAAGGATCTCAACAAGGTGGTCAGAGACACGGCGACCATCGGACGCCTCAGCCTTGTGGAGTGCCACAACATTGTCAATGTTGTCGGTGTCACCGAGCACGGTCCACAGCTTCATAGCTACCTCGGAAGGCAGGGTCACGA
>MDSV01188265.1_pt1 | contig 10910 bp, 11 predicted proteins | sample 810851 | NCBI WGS metagenome assembly MDSV01 (sample SAMN05326640, study PRJNA326480) | marine metagenome | isolation source: seawater | place: Atlantic Ocean: North East | collected 2012 | reverse complement strand
TACTGGAGACGGTGCTGGGATGGGTGCTGGCGACGAAATGAAGATTACTCAGATTTACTTAGAGACTCAAGATGCAGCAGCAGAAGAAGCTCCAGCAGCCGAACCAGACATGCCCGGAGCAGCCTTTTTACTATTTCTTGATTAGCTAGGTGTATTAATACTTAGTACAACCTTTATAAGGAGTCAAATATGGCTTGGGAAACAGACCTAGTAACTATATTAAGAAATGTCATTTTTGACGTTGATAGCACAAATTATACATATTCTGATGACAGACTGAAAGAAATGCTAGTCGTTTCCGCCCAGTTGGTTAATTCAGAAATAAAATTAGATAATGATTATACAATATCAATATCGACCACAGGCATAAGCCCAGACCCAACTGCTGTTAATGATTTTGATGCTCAAAACTTTTTTGTGTTGAAAGCTGCATGTTTGGCTGACCAAAGTAGTTTGAGAACAAAAGCTTTGTCTGCTGGCAATACAGTTAAACTTGGCCCTGCTGCAATAAGCAGTGGTCCAAATGTAAATGGGTATAAACTATTGATTGAAGTTGGTCCTTGTAATACTTACGAAAGTTCAAAGTGGGAGTACGAGCTTGGCAATGTAAAGGCCATAAGAGCTATACTATCTCCATTTACAGGAAACAACTTCGACCCAACCAATCTTGGTGTTGGAGGTTCTCAATATGGCGGCAAGCAAGGTTATAGAGATTAGGTGATTTATGGCAAATGATGTAGCTAAATGTATTAGTGCGAACGATATAAGACACGGCGACACTGTCGTGATGGGTTCTACTACTAATCCACTGAATAATAACAATATTACAGATTTATCAAGCTCCGCACTAATTGCTGATGTAGAAGGCAAGTATGATGCAAGGTTTGATGATGCCACATATTATGGTGACAGCGGACTACTTACAGGTATAGTCGTATCGTATAGACTTGATGAAATTTCTGGAGTTAGAAAAGACTCTTCAGGAAATGATAGAGACTTGACAGATAACAATACAGTAGGTGCAATTGTCGGTAAGGTTGACCATGCTGCAAACTTCGTAGAGGCAAATAGTGAATTTCTTAGTTTAGCGAGAGCAAACGTAGCAGGTATTAGTCCGGGAAGTTCAGACTTTACAATATCTGTATGGTTCAACTTTAAAACAACAGGATTCACTGGTCAACAATTTTTAACTGGGATTTGGAAAACATCAGGAGTAGCACAAAGAGAATGGCTGCTTCTACTTGACACAGACCAAAAAGTAAACTTTTTTACATCTGCGAATGGTTCAAATGAAACAGGTATAAAGACAACTGCTCTTTCTGCCGACACTTGGTATCACATATTGGTTACGCATGATAATACCGGAAGTTCAAGACATATATATTTGAATGGTACTTCGGTTGCCAACGATACAAATGTAACGATATACGAAGGCACAAGAACCGGAGACTTTCAGATAGGAAATACCCAAAACTCAACAGACTTTATGAATGGTTATGTTGATGAGTTTAATTTTTGGGGAAGAGTATTGACCGCTAGCGAAATTGCTGGCTTATATAATGATGGCCGTGGAAAGCACGTCAGATAGGAGACAGCAATGGCTAATGAAATAAAAGTGACAGTTGGTTGTGATTATACCAACAAAACAAATAAACTTAAATTTGGAAATGAAGTACCATTAAACTCACCTCCAAGAAGAAGCAAAAACAATAACAAGTATGTAGAGACTGTGTTTGAGCCAACGGGCATAAATCAGGCAGGCACCAAGTATAAATCAGGAATACTTACCGTAACTAGCAGTCTGAAAGTTATTGATACAAGTGCAGAGATAGATACACATGGTTACATTTTTCTGCAAAATCTAGAGACAGCGCCTTCTGGTAGTTATGTTGAATATGGACCAAGAATAAAGATTACAGGCTCAGCTGCAAACTTTGAGACAACTGACCCTAATAGTAACTCAGTTTATGATTATTCCACAATAGGTTCTGGAAATTTTTCTTATGTTCCTGTGGGAAGATTAGAGGCTGGAGAGGTTGCAACTTTTAGAATGGTCCCAAGTGGTATTTCACTAGCCTTCTCTGCAGGTTCAGGTCTCACTGACATAGCAGCGACAGGAAGCCCTAGCGCTCAAATTAAATTCTTAACATTTAACGACTAAGGAGTCAGATAATGGCTGATGACATAAACACATGCACTGGCTTCGGCAGTAACGATGCCGACAAAAGAATTACTGGTTCTATAAAGAATGGAACTCCTGTAGTTCAAGCGCCAAGAAAATCATTTAACACTAACAACTTTGTTGATGAAGATACTTACACGGCGTACACAAGACCTTCGGGAGCTCAGTTTGGGATATTGAATATAAGAGGAAGATACGATTCTAGGTTCGATGACCCTACTTATTACTCTAACTAACAAGAGTTTCTTATCATGGCAAAAGCATTTTCAGATATTATTACAGAAAGCCTGAAAGATACTTTCGATGATGGTATCAAGGCTATGCTAGAAAGCACTGGTACAAGCACACCTTGTAGAATGAGCTTTGGCACAACTAAATATACGTTGTGTGATAATTGCATATATGACCCTATAGCAAAGAAGTCTGCAAATAGATACTTACAAGGAGGACCAGCTCCTTTTACGGATAGGCAGATTTGCCCTGTTTGCGCTGGTGCTGGCAGGATTGATAAAGAAAGCACAGAAGATATAAATTTATTAGTTATCTGGGATATGAAGAGCTGGATTGATATTGGTGTAAATATAAATGCTCCAGAGGGATACATACAAACCATAAGTGACATTGATTCTTTGCCTAAATTAAAAAGAGCTAAAGAAATAGTTGTTAATACCGATATAGAAAAGTTTGTAACACACAGATACATAAGACATAATGAGCCAGTTCCAGCAGGGTTAGGTAGAGATAGTTTTTTGGTCACTATGTGGAAAAGGTCGAACTAGTGAGAGTAAGCCTAAAGATACTTGAAAATAATGCAACAATACATAAGCATATCTTGAATGCTTTGAAAAAGGGCCTTGAATCAGCAATGAAGAGGTCTGTTGGAAGTGTTTCAATTGAAGTTAAAAATGTTGTTAAACAGGCTATAATCTCATCCCCCGAATATAGAGAATTGGTTGGAGGCGAGCTTCAAGCAGAACTTGGAGTGCCTGAAAGCTCATCAAGGCTTGAGCAGATATTAGATATTTGGTTGGCTAGTTTGAATGTTTCCAGAAAACCAGTTAGAATCTCAGGCTCCTCTTTAAGCGGAGGCTTTTCTCTTTTTATGATAAGAGAGGATTGGTCAGATGTACTAGGAACATCTGCGGCTCAATATACGACCTTAAAAGGCAAGATAATACCTTGGCTAGAGTGGTTGCTTTTAGCTGGAGACCAGACAATAATAACCGATTACACTTTTTCAGCGACTGTTCCTGCTGGATACTACAGTAGAACTGGAGGAGGTGTTATGTTAGACGCTCCTCAAAGAAGATGGCACGTTCCTCGACAGTACTCAGGTACTGCCCTTGATAACTTTGTTACCAGAGCTCTCCTAGGTGTAGGAGAAGAGGTACAAAAAATTATGCAGGCAGAAGTCCAGAAAAGATTTTAATAATGGCGCTACAAGATTATACAAAACTAAAGGGAGTCAGAGAAGTAGGCGACAGCCTATTTATGTCTACCCTTGAAAATAATTTGAAAGTTTTCTTCGACTGGGGATTGCTTGGTATAGGGGCTTGGTTTGATGTCCAAATACCGCAATCAGGAGTCTATGGAGGATTTTATCATAAATTGAGAAGAGTAGATGACCCATCTTATGATGCTGGTCAAGTTTGGGAATCACCTAGACAAGATTTAGTTTGGGAAACAGGAGTCTCTTACCCTAGTGGTTTGGCTACTGTGCAACCCATACAGATATCAGGTGTTTACGTTGGAGGCACTACCGCTGCTAACTTTCATGGTCCGGGAGACAGTTCCTATGGCCATTACGTTAACTACCCGTTGGGTCGGGTAGTATTTGATACCGCTATAGACACGGCCAGCGATGTCTATATGAACTACAGCTACCGTTGGGTTCAGGTACTTTTAGCGGATGATGCTCCTTGGTGGCAAGAACTACAATATAGGTCTTTCAGAGTTGATAACAACCATCTCACACAGACAGGTTCTGGTGATTGGTCAATCGGCGGAAACCATAGAGTTCAACTACCTGCGGTTGTAATTGAGGCTGTTCCAAGAAGATATTCGCAAGGATATGAGCTTGGAAATTCAAGTTTAAGGACATATCAGGACGTTTTATTTCATGTACTAGCAGAATCAAAATGGCAAAGGAACCAACTTGTGGACATTTTAAGTGTTCAACAGGATAAGTCCATTTATTTATTTGATACTAACAAAGTAGCTGAGGATGAAAAGTATCCTCTTGACTACAGAGGTATGCTTGCTAGCGGCAACCCATTGATGTACCCAAATCTTGTTTCCCCAACGGGTTACAGGTGGAGGGAATGTAGGTTTAGGAATTCGACTCTTTCTGAGGTAGAATCGCCTAATCCTAATCTTCATGAGGCTGTTGTTAGACAAACCTTTGAAGTCATAATAGGCTAAGATTGGTTATTATTTTGGTACACGGTGTATATTATTAGTATAAACAATGGCATAAGCCAATAACGGATAGCTCTCAAAGGAGGCTTTTATAATGGCTAACAATAGAATTTTCTATGCCTGTCAACAGGTTGGTTTGAAACCAGATGGTAGTACAGACGGTTTCTCCGTGGTTCACGGTGTTCAAAGCGTCGGTATTACTACTAACTTCAACCTAAGTCAGGTATTTGAACTCGGTCAAATTTCTATCTATGAGAATATCGAAGATATTCCAGACGTAGAAGTGACCATGAGTAAAGTTCTAGATGGTACTCCACCTATTTACTGTCTAGCAACTAAAGGCGCTACAACGCCTACACTTTCTGGTCGTCAAAACGAAAGAGCTGTATTTGCCCTTTCCATTTTTCCTGATACTAACGACTCCGCAAATGGAGTTCCAAACTCTCAGGTTGAATGTTCAGGTATGTACGTTTCTTCTTTGGCATATAACTTCCCATTAGAAGACAACTTCACAGAAGATGTTACTCTAGTTGGAAACCATAAGATTTGGCACGCTGATAGTCGCATTGTAAGTGGCGGTGCCGCTGAAAATGCTTACGGTGTTCCTAAGCTAGACTTCTACGGTGGTTTTACAGACGCTGGTGAAGACCCATCTGGTCTTGCAACTGGTGGTGGTGTAAACCGTCGAGAAAATATCATTTTTGGAAACTCTAATTTTGGCTCTGGTCTTAACTCAAACGGTTATCACAGAGACGTAAATATCAGTTGTCTTCCAAAAGAAATTTACGGTATCACAAGTTCTGGTACTAATGAAAAAGACGCCAATGGAAACTTTGGTGCTCACATTAGTAATATCAGTGTTTCTGCTGACCTTGGTCGTGAGCAGATTCTAGAACTCGGTCGTAAATCGCCTTATCACAGATTCGCTTCATTCCCGATTGAAGTCACAACAGAAGTTGAAGTTACCGCTATTAGTGGTGACCTGATTTCTGCGACTGAAGAGGGTATCCTTAGCGGTACAGGCGGTGGTGCGAGCAGTTGTTCTGCTGACTCTGGTAACTTGACAGACGCCACAATTCGTATTGCAACATGTGAAGGCTTGAGAATTTACCTCGGTAAAAAGAACAAGCTGGCTTCCGTAAACTACGGAGGAGGTGACGCTGGTGGAGGAAACGCTACAGTTTCTTACACATTCACCACGTTCAACGACTTCACAGTTCTTCATGATGCTGACGTAGCTGGTGAAACAGCGGCTTGGCAACAGGTCAAGAACAAAGCGGACTACTTAGCTCCGTCATAATGTTCTTTGCATAGATTTGACCAAATGTAGGGGCGGCGAAAGCCGCCTCTGCTTTAGGTCAGCTGTGATTGCGATAGCCAACTGGCGAGTGACGGCTGACTGCTTTTAGGAATTTCAGGATTTTAAAATGGACCTAGCAAAGAGAGAGCTTCTGTTATACAGAATTTTTTCTGGTTTTGTTAGGTTGTCAATTCATGGTACTGTTTACATCTTTAAAAGCCCTTGTGCTGAAGACCGTTACATAGCACAAGAGATTTACCAAGAAGAAGTAACAAGTAACCGTTATGAAAATTGGCATACAAAAAAAACAATTCTAAAGTTCCTCCACGAGCAAGAAATCTTCACAGAAGACGATGAAGAGAAGCTTAAGAAGATGGAGGATGACATTGAAGACCTTAAACACAAGCTCTTCACTTCTATGCTCAACACAGAAAAGTCCAACTTCATAAGACTTACGCTTCAAAGAACAAGGCAATATATATCAGGCCTGACTAACGCAAAAACTTCTCTAGACCATACAACAATAGAAGGTTACGCTTCTTTATTAAAGACGCAGTTTTTAACAGAAAGTTGTTTGTATTATGAGGGTGGTAAAAAGGTTGAAGATTTCCCTTCTAACTTTTTAGAAAAAGCGATGTCAGAAATTGCTGGAAAATCAATTACACAGTCCGAACTTAGAGAGCTTGCCAGAACAGAACCTTGGAGAGGTTACTGGGGAGCATCAGGAAAACAAGGTATCTTTGAAGGTTTGCCTATAAATTATAATGAAGACCAAAGAGGCTTGGTTCTCTACAGTAAGATGTACGACGGTGCTTACGAGCATCCTGAATGTCCTGAAGATGACGTTATACAAGATGATGATTTATTTGACGGCTGGATGATACATCAGAAGAAACAAAAAGAAAATACAAAAACCAAGAAAAGCATAGAGTCTTCAATTAATGAGAAACAAAGAAACGCAGAAGAACTTTATGTATTCACGCCTAGTAAAGATGACGCTAACAAGATAAACGATTTGAATACTCCTGAAGCTAAGGCCAGAAGGAAAAGAAGAGATTTATTGCTGAGAAAAAGGGGAGAGTTAAGAGAAGCAGAGCTCCCAGATAAGAAACAAGACATCATTATGCAGGCCAATAGACAATGGGCTGACAAATTCAAGGGATAGCAAAATGGAAGAGTCTGAAAGTAAAGACGATTATAAGAAGCTTAAAGAGCAAACCAAAAAGCATAACGATGAAAAATATCGTGAAAGCTCAAAAAAGCGACTTATGAAAAATATTGAGAGAAAATTCAAAACTACAATGATAGGCTCTCTTGCTTCTTTTGAGAAGTATTTCGGAGAGGTCTGGGGTCATGACGAAGCCCAGCCTTCAGAAGAGCAGTTAAAAGCAAAACAACTTTGGGAACAAGCGCGAACAGAAATATTGAATAACGGAAATAGTCAGTTGAGAATAGCGCAAGAGGAAATTGCACAGTACACTATGACATGGAACAGATATCACATAGACTTTGTTCTTACCCCGCCTAATCAGGATAATCAGGAGATTTAAAATGGCAAAAAAAGAAAAGAATGAAAGAGAATTTGACTTTGAAATTGAACAAAAAGGCAAACCTGTAAAAAGAGCCTTTAAGCTTACCGAAGTTTCTCTAACACAACAGAACGAAGCCACAAAAGTATACAATAGAGCATTTAGAGATGCTTTAGAGTCAGGGGCTTTGCTGCGAAACAAACTTGAAGACCATATGCGACAACAAGGTATTTGGGACGATGATAAGCAAAAAGAGCTTGAAGATGTTCAAAGAGTCATTCTAGACAATGAAAAGAAGATAGCTAAGGGTGGTATTAGATTAAAAGTTGCCAAGGACTTAGCTTTGGAAATGGGTGATAAAAGAACTGAAATGAGAAGCATTCTTATGCAGAGAAACAGCTTAGATGGCAATACTGCAGAGGGACAAGCTGATAATGCTAGATTTGATTATCTAGTATCGGCCAGTTTGGTGTATACTGATAGTGGAAAGCCTTACTTTAAAGACTTGGCAGACTACAGAAACAGAAGCACTGAGCCAGTTGCAATAGAAGCAGCCAGAAGGCTCGCACAGCTTGTTTATGGGTTGGATTCAAATTACGAGAAAAATCTGCCAGAAAATAAGTTCCTGTGTGATTTTAAATTTGTTGATAAAGAGCTCAGACTTGTTAATAATGACGGTCAGTATGTTGACAGAGAGGGTAATCTAGTCAACGAAGACGGAAGATTTATTGACGAACAAGGAAACTTGATTGACAAAGAAGGCAATCCTGTAACGGAAGACGGCGAATATAAGTTCGAGCGAGCCCCGTTTTTGGATGATGACGGAAATCCTATTGTCACAGAAGAGGCTGCGGCTGAAGAAGAGGCAGAGGAGTCCAAATCAGTAGACGAAGAAGAAGCGACTAAAGAAGCTGAACCTGAGTCAAAACAAAAGACCGAAGCATAATACGGACAGTGGTTATACCGGAGTGATTTACTACACTACCGGTATAGCCATTTTTTTGTATAGACAGGATAGCTATGGCCAAGCCATTTAATCTCACTGCACAGTTAAACTTAGTAGGTCCGACCAACCTAAGACCGGTTGTGAATAACCTGCGTAAACAGCTTAGCGGAATAAACACAAACGTAACTGTAAACGTATCACGGGGCGCTGCTCGTAACGTGAGCGTCTTAAACAGAAGCGTTCAGGCATTAACTAAAAGCCTACAGCAGGCTAACGCTCAAGCTAATACGCTGTCCAATACGATGGCAAATCTGTCCAAGAGTCTAACAAATATTGCTAATCAGTCAAAAAACGCTTCCAATAATCTAAATAATACAGCTAATTCTGCGAATCAGGTTGGTAAAAATGTTCAGCAGGCTGCAACGCAAATGGAAGAGTTTGGTCGTATATCAGGCCTAGCTTTAAGAAGATATGCTGGTTTTACAGTAGCCACAACTCTAACCTTTGGTTTTACCAGAGCAGTCTCTAATGCTGTCACGGAAGCAGTAAAGTTTGAGAGAGAGTTGGTGAAAGTAGCACAGGTTACTGGAAACTCCACTAAAAGCCTTAAAAGTTTAACCGACGAAATAGGAAGGCTTAGCACTACATTAGGTGTGTCTTCTTCTGAATTGTTGGAAGTTTCTAGAACATTGTCTCAAGCTGGACTCTCTGCGATTGAGACCAAGAGAGCCTTAGATGCTTTGGCTAAATCTGCTTTAGCTCCTACCTTCAATGACATACGCAACACCACAGAAGGTGTTATAGCCGTCATGTCTCAGTTTGGAATTGGCGCCAGAAGTATAGAGAAAGTTCTTGGGTCTTTAAATGCTGTTGCCGGTAAATTTGCTGTTGAGGCAGAAGACTTAATATCTGTGATTCGCCGTACTGGTGGAGTGTTCAAAGCAGCCGCAGGAGATGTTGGAACTCCTATACAGCAGCTTAATGAGCTGATAGCCGTCTTTACTTCTGTTAGGTCTACGACTCGTGAAAGCGCAGAAAGTATTGCTACTGGTCTTAGAACTATCTTTACTCGTATCCAAAGACCTTCAACCCTTAAATTTCTAAATCAATTAGGGGTGAATTTACAGGATTTAGAAGGCAAGTTTGTAGGGCCATTTAAGGCAATGCAATTGTTGAATCAGGCTCTAGTCTCTCTAGACCCTAGAGATGTTCGTTATGCAAAAATTGTAGAACAGCTCGGTGGCTTCCGTCAAGTTGGTAAATTGATTCCGGCAATACAACAGTTTGCTAAAGCTCAAGAGGCTCTTGGGGTTGCAGTTGCTGGCCAAGGCAGTTTGGCCAAAGATGCTCAAACAGCACAACAGTCATTGCTCGTACAGACACAGAAAGTTAGAGAAGAGTTTCTTAAACTTTTCCGTGACATTGCTGGAGATAGTACATTCCAACTCTTTGCTAAGGGTGCTCTTGGTTTAGCTTCTTCTCTTATAAAATTGGCTGATTCATTTAGGCCTATTCTTCCAATGCTAACTGCGATTGCTACCATAAAAGCTGGTAGTGCTCTTAAACAGTTCGGCACAGGTTTCTTTGGTGGGATTAGGTCTGGTGGTGGGGCTCAGGCTGTGGGTCAAAATTTAGCGAGCGGAGCTACAGGGCAAGGAAGTAACGCTGCCAGTCAAGCTTTGCAAAACATAACAAAAGCCAATACACTTGCTATTCAAGCAAATACGAAAGCTACTATAGCTAACAATATAGCCTTAAATGCACTACTTAGAACGCAAGCAGGTCTCCGGCCTGCACGACCTATGCCTGCAGCTCCAAGGCCTCGTGTTACTCCTCGTCTTGGTGGGCCAATTTATCCTAGAGGCTTTAATTCTGGTGGATTTGTTCCCGGAACTGGAAACCATGACAGCGTTCCTGCAATGCTCACTCCGGGTGAGTTTGTAATCAAAAAGTCTGCTGCTAAATCTTTAGGTTCCGACTACCTACAGAAGGCTAACCGCTACGCCAATGGAGGCGGAGTATTTTCTATTAATAGCAAACCTAAATATGGTATGTTTGCGTATCAGCTAAAAAAAGGCAAGGTTGATAAAGCAGCTACTCAAAGAGGAATAGGTTCAGAAAAGTTTGGAGCTAAAGCTAGAAAAGAACTCTTCGAGGAACATTCAACGAGACTGTTAAAAGAAGGAGTAAACAAAGCAGACTTTGTTAAACAGTCAAAAAGAAAAGACGATGTCCTTGGTGCACCTGCTATTAGATATTTAGACGAAACTATGGAGCAAGACTTCCTTAAAGGAATGAAAAAGTCTGTAAATAGTTTTATTGATGGAATAATTAGCGCAGGAACAGGTACTAGTGCCGCCCAACTTGCCAAAGCAGCAGAGGGTGTAGATACAAAAGGTATCACAAAGAAAATACGAGATGGTATGCAGCTTGAAACATTAGCAGGTCTTGCTTTTGAAGGCTTCATTAATGCGGCTACCAAGGGCACATCTACTGCTGAAAGCACGCAAGCTAGATGGGACTTCAAACCTTCGT
>MDSV01081043.1_pt1 | contig 10910 bp, 11 predicted proteins | sample 810851 | NCBI WGS metagenome assembly MDSV01 (sample SAMN05326640, study PRJNA326480) | marine metagenome | isolation source: seawater | place: Atlantic Ocean: North East | collected 2012 | reverse complement strand
TTCTGAATTTCCTACTCTTTGAAGTTGGAAATTACGGCTCAACATGAAATTTCCATCACAATACAAAAGAGTGAAAATCAGCCTTTTTTTTAACATCTATAAACTTAAGAAGTTCTGAAGTAGCTTAATTCCATTTGATTGGCTCTTTTCAGGATGGAATTGTGTACCAAATATATTATCTAACTCAAAAGACGAAAGAAAAACTTCTCCATAGCTGCAATGGCTATGTCCCACATCTTCATTATCTAAAACCATTCTGTAGGAGTGGACGAAATAGAAATCACTGTTTTGATCAATATTATTAAAAAGACGACTAGCATTGTCACTATGAACAGAATTAAAACCAATATGAGGGATCTTAATACCTTTTTCGACTTGAGAAAAATACTCAACTTTTCGATTAAAAAAATTTAATCCTTCTGTAAAACCCTCTTCAGTGGAAGAAGACCCTAGAAGTTGCATCCCTAAGCAAATACCTAGAATTTTTGAGCCTTTCGAAATAGCATAAGTCAATGCTTGATCTATATTCTTCTCTTTGAGAGTATGCATCGCCTCTTTAAAAGAGCCAACACCTGGCAAAATAATACAATCAGAATTACTGATGAACTCTGAATCCGAGCTAATATTACTTTTGACATTTAGAAAATTCATCGCATTCTGGACAGACCAAATATTTCCCATACCGTAGTCAATAATTGTAAGCTCGGATGAAGGCATTAAAGTATTTCTTTTTTTAAAACCCAACCTTTATTTTTCTTGATAAAGAGATCTTTGTTCGCCCATCTATCGAGTACATCATTAAATTGATTTTCAGTTATTTGATAATAATCAAGATAGAATTCCGTAAATTCATCTGGATAATATGCATCATACAGATTTACCAAGTTTATACCTTGCTCTCTTGTCATAGCTCCTCTCCTGATTTCTATTCCAACATCTTGAGTTGCTCGTCCAAAACCAAATTTTAAATACATCAAATATGTATGCAAGGCATAAAGATATTGATCATTTTGGGCGAAATTAGTGAAAGTGCCTTGGTTAGAATCTAAATTCTCTTGAAGACCGCAATGTTCTTTAGCAATTAAATAATTTCGGTAAGGATCCCAAGACTCGTAATAAGACCAATGAGTAAGTCGAATATCTTTTAGTTCATCATCTGTAGGAAAGGTAAAAAAATAAAGATCGGACTCACTTACATCAAGCTTGTTAAGGACTTTCTCGTATCCGTCTTCTAAATATATTTTTCTTTGATAGGTTGTATCGTAAGTAGAAACGTTTTTTGTTTCTGTGGAACCTCCATATTCTACTTCACCATCTTCTCCATAAAATAATAAGTTTACTCCTAAATTTACGGCCATCCTTAAAACAGCGGTGTGAATCCCGATTAAGAAACCATAATAAGGAAATCCTTTTTCCATAAACCCATACTTGTTCAATTGCCTCATTGCTTCCTGGCTTGGAGATACATGAATATGATCAAATCCTGAGTTGACAAAACCTTCAAGATTCTTTTTTCCAAGGTCCATCTCCAATGAAGGTCTGACTGTGATAGCCAAAGGGGATAAATTTAAATTATGTTTGAGCTGATAAGAAACATAAGATCCATCTTTGCCTCCGCTTACTGGCACCATACAGTCGTAATGACCATTTGTATTTTTAGATTGTTTAAGGAGATCAAAAAGTTCTGTTTTTCTCTTTTTCCAATCAATATCTTTCTTTTCTTCGGACCACTGACAAGCATTACACCAACCTCTTTCATCAAAGGTGATCCTAGGTCTCGTAGAAATATTGAGACAATTTGTGCAACGAAATACTTCCATAATCAAATAGCAGTCCAACCTCCATCTATTATTAGATTTATACCGGTAATGTAAGATGACGCCTGAGAGGCAAGAAAAACTGTTGCTGGTCCAATCTCTTCAGCTCTTGCAAGTCTACTTAATGGGCTTTGGTTGGCATAATTCATTTTGAATTGTTCTTCTTGACTTTGATCTTCACCTGCAAATGGTCCTTCTACCCCCCCAGGAGAGATACAGTTCACTCTTATATTGTGTTTTCCATAGACTGATGCCATCTGACGTGTTTGATTTATTAGAGCACCCTTGATAACTGAATATATGGCATTCTCTTCCATTTTTGTTCCATGATATGTATTAAGATTCTGACCGACAACACCATAGATTGACCCAAAATTAATGATACTGCCTTCAACTTTATTTTCTTTCATTATTTCAGCAACAACTCTGGATATCCAAGTTGCCGAAATAAGGTTAATCTCGATATTCTCTTTTAAAGCTAGCAATTTGAGATCGTTAAAGCTGGAATTCTTCCAATCTTTGGTCCTTGGATAAGAAACATTAACAAATACATCTGGTAAGTCATGAGAAGAAATTATTTGTTGAAAATTTTTCTCAATATCTTCTAAATTTGAACAATCTAACTCGTGAAAATGAAATAAGGACTCATGGATATGATTCCTTTTAAAATCTTTTAACGGAGGAAATTGGTCAAGACTAATTACTTTTGCATCAAAATCTAAAAAGGCTTTACAAATTTCTAAACCGAGAAGGCCTGAACCTCCCAATATATAGCATGTCTTGTCTGAAAGAGAGAATTTTTCTCTAAAGTTCATATTAAAAAATTTAGTGAATTAGCAATGAATTAATTATACTTCATAAGGTACTCAACATAGTTAAAATCTGATTCTGTATCTATATCAATTGATCTTTGCTCAGGCATAACATACCAAGAAGTATCTTTGTTTATTAAAGGTTTATTAGCAATAAGTTGAGACCTTTGCCAAATATAGATCGATGCATTCATATCATAGACTTCAGGAGCATCTTGTCTTCTAACTAAAGGCTTATCCAATTCTTTAACTAATCGAACTTGTTTATCATTTACTTCTAACATATTGAAGTATGGATTCTTTCTTGAAGGGCTAACAGTAACTAAATTTTTCGAATTCTGTGATTTAAAATGATCAATTGCACCCAGAATATCTTCAACCTTTCTAAGAGGTGAGGTTGCATCAAGGTCAACTACTAAAGAATATTCTTTATTAAAATGATCTTCAGCCTGATGTAAGGCATGAATTATTACAGGAATTTTGGCTGCTTCGTCGTTGGAGAGCTCCTTGGGCCTCTGAAACCAAACTTCTAAACCCATTCCTTCTGCAATAGAGGTAATATCTAATGAGTCTGTAGAAATAACTATATCTTCAAAGATATTACTTTCTTTGGCTTGTTCAATCGTGTATTCCATCAATGGCCTACCATGAAGAGACCTTAGATTTTTTCCTTTTACTCCTTTTGAACCTCCTCGCATGCAAATTGTACAAAGAATCATAATTACCCGCTCCAGGATTTTATAAGCTGTATAAAGTTATTTACTTTCAAACCGTCTTGTAGTTTTGCTGTTGAATCTGATTTGTCGTTGATGATACTTAAATGTTGTTCTATGTATGTTTTATTCATATCAAACGAGTCTAATGAATGCTCGGATATAGATAAATTTTTGTCTCTGGAATATATGATATTGTTCACTAAATCAACTAGATAGGTTGATTCTTCAGTCACTACATGAATTTGCCTTCTTTCTATAGTAGAAAAATAACTTAAAGATAGCTCGATAGGAGAACCATTATCTATATGACCTGATAAAAACATTGAATCTTCGCTATCTATCTTTAAAGTTGAAAAATTACCTACCTTTGTAAAATCAATTTCAATATTACCAAACAACCATAAAAGGAGATCAATTTCATGGCTTAAATCGAGTATTACTCCTCCTCCATGTTCCCTGGCACTATAAGATTCTGAAAAGTGCCTTTCTTTTCGCCATGCCGGAAGATAAGAGTGGCAAGAACAATATACAGCATTAATTATTTGACCTTTCAGCAAATCTCTAAGTGTATTAATAAGAGGATGAAATCTTAAGTTATAACCTACAAAAATCGATTTTTCTTTTGGATCAAATGCGTAAACATCATCAAATAATGGTTTTTCTACCAATACCTTTTTTACATCAGTATTTTCAACAATAAAGTTCAGATATTCAAGATGCTTATGTGTTTCATTTGCAATTACTACATAATCAGTTTTTTTAGGAATCTCTTCTAATTTTCTTAAAGCTTTTTTAGGCAAATCATCTTGTCTGCTTAGGACTGTGACCTTATCTCTTCCGAGGATGTCTACTAATATTTCATAGTGTCTTCTTCCAATCGAACCGAAACCAATCACTAACGCAGAATTTATCAATTAAAGAGCTCCAGCGCTTTCTTATATTCACTCCACTGACCGATATCAGTCCAAGATTCTTCATCAACTGTAAAAACACCAATACTTATACCTTTAAGAAGCATATCCTCTAATAGATCTGTCATATCATAAAAATTATCCTCTGGAATTAACTCAATTAATTGTGGATTAAGCAGATAAAGACCAGTATTTACTAGATAATTATGAGAGGGTTTTTCTTGTATTGACTCTAGTTTGCCATTAGATAAAACACAAGTACCGTAAGGAATTTCATATTTTTTTGCTGAAGCAACTAAGGTTAAGTCAAAGGAATTTTCAGTATGAAAAGAATAAATATCTGAATAATCACAATCAATGATTATGTCACAGTTAGAAACAAAAAAAGGTTCCTGAAGTTTATCTTTTAGTAAAGAAAGACTGCCTGCAGTACCAAGTGGCTTTGACTCATCAATAAATTCAAAATTATATGAGGGATTTAATTCCTCAAAAAAAGCTTTCAGCAATTTACTTTTAAAATTGACAGTAAAATAGAATCGTTCAATGCCGACTGAAGTAAACTTTTTAATAATTTTTTCTATGATTGTTTCATCACCAACAGGTATAAGAGGTTTAGGCAAGACATCTGTGAAAGGAGCTAGTCTTGTTCCCGAGCCACCCGCCATTATTACTACAGGAATATCTAGGGAAGTTGATTTTTCTTTTCTACCTCCAAGAAACTTCTCCCAATAAATTATTTCGATGACAATATCTTTATCATTTATTAGAGGTATTAAATCTATTCTCTTAGAAGAAAATATTTCTTTTGCGGTTGACTCGTCATATTCATTTTCTCTTAGAAATACACAATTCCTTTGGTATATGTCTTCAATAGAATCATCTAGGTTTTTCCCTGCTAGTATACTTTTTCTTATATCGCCATCACTCAAAGTACCCAACAAACTTCCCTTTTTATCAACAACAACTATACATTTTTCACCCGACTTACTCATTGAGCTCAGGGCCTCTTTAAGACTAAGAGAAGGACTTTTCAAAATACTCTTCATTTATTATGTATAAATCTTGTTGCCAAAAAGATGCTTTTCATTTTGAACACTAAAACTCTATATATTCTCCGGGATGATAGTTTTTTTTCGCTTTCTTTCCAAGAATATTATCCCATTGCATTGGAGAGATTCCTCCAGCAGGTCTTTTACAAGTTATGTTATGCTCTGAAAATATCTCTCCCTTATTTATCTTGGTCGATGAAACAATAGATTTTCTAACAAAAAAAAGGTTTTTAAGTTCACTTTTAGTGGGTTTTTTCTCATACTCGCCCAATGCGTTAGTGATATTCCTTATTCCTTTTACAAGCTCTGAAAATTGATTGGGTTCTAAGCTTGAAGCGTGATCTGGTCCATCTTGAGTATTGTCGAGTGTGAAATGTTTTTCAATTACGCAAGCCCCAAGAGCAACTGCTCCAAGGGAAATTTCATTTCCAACTGTATGATCAGAGTAGCCAACAGGAACTTTAAATAGATCTCTAAGATTCTCCATTGCCCTCAAATGAACATCAGAAAATGCAGTGGGATAATCGGTATTGCAATGGAGTAATGTAAGATTTTTTTTATCTAAACCTGAATCATAAAGAGTCTCCAGACTTAAACTTATTTCCTCTATGCTGCACATTCCTGTGGATAAAATCAAAGGCTTATTTATAGATCCCAATTTCTTAAGAAAGGGTTTTGTTGTAAGTTCTCCGGACGGGATCTTGTACTTAGGTAGATCCAAAGAAATAAGAAAATTTAGGCTTTCCATATCGAATGCCGAGGAAAGAAAGTCTATATTTTTTTTATGAGAGAATAGCAATAATTCCTTGAAATCTTTTTGTTCGAGTTCTAACCTCTTGAGCATAGAAAACTGACTTTCATTAGTTTGATCCCTTTGATATTTTGCTTTTTCAGTATCCTGCAAAATCAAGTCATTAGCTTTAAATGTTTGAAATTTTATTGCATCAGCCCCTACCCTTTTTGCTTCAGTTATTAGTTTCTTTGCAGTTTCAACTGAACCATTATGATTTACGCCTGCTTCGGCAATTATATAAGTTTGTTTCATCATATAGTCTTCGTATGATCATCTACACTTTTATGAACAATTGAACCCATAGAGATAATACATTCATTCCCAATTGAAATACCATTTCTGATTACGCTCCCTGAACCAATAAATGTTAGATCTCCTATTTTGGCATCTCCATTGATCACTGAATTTGTTGAAACATGAGTGTTATTTCCAATCTTTACATCGTGTTCAACTATTGCCCCTGTATTAATAATACAATTAGAACCAATTGTAGCTCCCGCATTGATTATAACTCCATTCATGATTATCGAACCATCACCGATTTCTGCTTTATCAGAAACAATTGCTGTTTTAGATATTATTGAAGGCATCTCAAAACCAATTTGTTTCAGTTGCAGGTAAAGATCTGATCTAATATTAGGATTTTTAATTTGGCCAACTCCTATCAATACATTGCTTGAGATATCTTTAAGTTTAGGAAGATCTGAATCAGCACCAAGAATAGTATGATCTCCTATCATTGATCCGATCTCTAATTCATTGTCCACAATCCCCAAAATTTTATATTCCTTTGAACTTTCTAAGACATCTATTGCCGATTTAGAGTGACCACCTGCTCCAATTACTATTATGTCCTTCATTTCAACACCTTACCAAAAAATATACAGACCCACATTTAAATTAAAATTAATCAGTGAGAAGTTTCTCTATAGTTTTCATAGTCCTCATAGAATCTTTTAAAGAAACTGCTGGCCAACTTAGCTTTCCATTTTGTATTAAACTCTTAAATGATTTTATCTGATTATAAAACCCTTCTTTAATTTCTAAATCATATTCTTCAGGCTCAAGGTCATGTTCCTGAAAATATGAATCTATCCATACTCCCTTTTCTAGAGGCTTAAATATTACTGAGACCCCTTTTCCATACAAGCTCACAGACCATCCGCCTGGAGATAACCAATAAGAAGTGTAGTTTCCTATAACACCATTAAGAGATTTAAAAGAAACAGAAAATTGGTCTTTTATATTTCCTTGAATGGAACTAGAGTTTACATACAGTTCTTCTAATTCTCCAACAAAGAAGTCAATAAGATCAATAGTATGAGAAGAATTTGCATAGATCCAAGAACTCTTTACTTCATCATTTAATGAATCCTGGTATTTCCAGAATCGTTCATGACCTTCTATGTTTATACCTATTAAACCTCCATATTCATCTATCTTAGACAGACCCTTATGGAAGATTGAATAGAACCGTCTGTTAAATCCTACCATATTTGGAGTTTTGAAATTGAGTGAAATTTCTGTCAATTCTTCTATTTCTTCGAGAGATAAACCCGGAGGTTTCTCAATAAATAAAGGTACCTTTAAAGGTAAGAGTATCTTACAAATCTGATACATACTTTCTGGAGAAACTGTTATTAAGATTCCGTCTAACTCTTTTGCTTTTTGTAAAAAAGTATCTAATTGAGAAACAACGCAAGGGATAGAGAATTTTTTTCCTAGTAGATTAGCCTTTTGGAGAGTCCTCGAATAAATTAATTCTACTTCTAGTCCTTCTAAAATATTTATTGCTTTTAGATGCTCTTCGGCTACATAACCTGCCCCTATAAGAGCTAATTTTAAAGTTGGAACTTCCATATCACATCCTTTTATGCATTAACTGTGCTCATAGATCATAAAATTTTTTACTAGTTAAACCGGCAAGATCAATAGATTTAATAATCTTTAAAATTTTGTTTGAAGTATCTCCTCCATCAAAAGGATTAGAATAGTTTTTAGAATCCTCTTTAAATAATTTTTCTAAACCTAATTTAATTGTCTCTACAGAATTCTCACAATTTATTATATTGCCCCCAAACATTCTTCCTTTCTGCCTATTGCCGATATTTAAAAAGGTTTTACATAAGGAGGGAGCCTCAATAAGGCCACTTGATGAGTTTCCTACCATGGCAAATGATTGATTTAACACTGATAAATAATTTTTCTGACCTAATGATTTACAAAAGAAGGCCCTCTGAAAATTCTTTTCAACAAAAGTTTTTATTCTTCTGTTGATTTCATCACCTCCAGGATCTGCATTTGCCATTGTGAAGATAAAGGAGGATCCATTTGATAATTCTAATGCATTTAAGAGATTATTAATCTGATCTTGAGGAGAAAGACTATTTTCAAGAGTTTCAGGGTGAAGGGTTATAAGAAGAGTTTTATCTGTAAATTTTATATTAAGTTCTTTTTCCAACTGCTTTTTTGGAAGTAGATTAATATTCTTTATTGCCTCTACACCTGGCGCACCTACATTAAAAACATTTTCAGGCTTTTCTCCTAGCTGCTCGACACGTTTTTTGTGTGTTAAGGAGGAAGTGAAATGTATATGAGACATTTTTGTTATAGCATGCCTCAGAGATTCATCGAAAGCTCCTTCGGATACTTCTCCTCCATGTATATGAGCAACAGGTATTTTTTCAAATAAAGCAGATGCCACGCATGCAAATATCTCATATCTATCTCCCAAAACAATAAGCAAGTCGGGTTCCATTTTTCTTAGTATTTTAGGAAAATTACTAAAAACTTCTGCAATTGATGATGAAACTTCTAAATTAATCTTAGAATTTTCTAATATATTTAATTCATGGCTTACACTTATTCCATCAGCTCTTATCTCTTGAATAGTCTCTCCATATTCTTCGGATAAATGAGATCCTGTCACTACAAGTTCTAATAAAAGGTTATCAGAGTCTTCAATTTTCTTTAAAAGAATCTTTAAAAGTCCATATTCAGCCCTTGAGCCTGTAACAACACATATTTTTCTTTTAGATTCCATGCTTTCGAGGACTGCTAGGAAAGTTGACAATCCTGTCAGCAAGCCAGTTTGTATTAATCAGATCGGTGGATTGAAATTTTTTATTAAATGAAAGCTTGTGCATAGGTATCCAGACAGGTCGTGTCATTACTCCTAAAGAATTGGTTATTTTAAGAATATTATCTCGCTCAGCTTTATTCTTTGTTATTAAGGTATTTAGCCAATAATTGGCATAAGTTCCAGGACTTTCTAATTTGAAATTATAGCCATTTTCTTGGCCCCAATTAAAATATTCTGCAGCCAGTCTTCTTTTCTCCTCTATGAGGATACTTAATTTTAAAATTTGAGATAAACCGAGGGATGCATTAAGGTTGGGTAATCTATAATTGAACGCCGGCATATCATGATTAAAGTTCCATTTATCATCTATTCTTGCTGTAGTGGATTTATGTTTTGCTAACTTTGCAAGTTTTTTGTTGTTAGTAACAATCATACCACCTGCTCCCGTTGTGATTATCTTATTTCCATTGAAACTAAAAATTCCTAAATCTCCAAAAGTTGCTGTATGTTTACCATTTATAAAAGATCCTAAAGATTCAGCGGCATCCTCAATTATTATAATCTTGAATTTTTTACATATTTCTTTTATGCGCTTCATTGAACAAGGGAAACCGAATGTATGCATAGGTATACAAGCCTTTACAAGTTTCTTAGTCTTCTTGTTTAAACAACCTTCTTTGGTAATAGCACATTCCTTTTCTAAAAAAAGAGATAGTGAATCTGGACACATGCCCAATGTATCTTTGCTTACATCAATAAAAACAGGTGAAGCTTTACACTGATGAATCGCATTCGTAGATGCAATAAAATTTAAAGACTGAGTTAAAACTTCATCTCCTTGATTCACTCCAGCGATATCAAGTGAGAGATGAAGGGCAGCAGTTCCGTTAGCAACTGCAATTGCATACTTTGCGTTAGTAAATTCACAAACTTTTTCTTCAAATTCGTTTACTAACGGACCAACGGTTGATACGAAAGTCGAATCTATGGTCTCAATTAATTTTTTCTTATCTTTATTATCAAGATGAGGTTCATGAAGAGGGATATATTCATTAGTTCTGTAAAGGTCTTGAACAAAAAGAACTAGTTCTTTAGACATTATAAAGATCTGGCTTATATTTTACTAAATTTCTAGAGTCTGAAAACCAATCAATAGTTTTCTCTATGCCTTCCTCAAATGATATCTCAGATTTAAAACCTGTAATTTCCTTAAGTTTCTTATTATCACATTTAAGTCTTTCAACTTCTGAGTTTTTTGGCCTTATCCGGTTAGAGTCTTGAACTAGTTCCGTATTTGATTGCATAATTTCTTTAATTAGATTGAATGTATCTAGTATGGATATTTCTTTATTGGAACCAATATTAACTGTCTCACCTATTGCCTTTTCACTCTCAGCTAATGCCATGAAGCCTCTGCAAGTGTCTTCAACATAATTAAAGTCTCTTGTAGGAGACGTTTCGCCAAGGGTTATTTTTCTATTTCCAGAAGCTATTTGGGAAATTATCGTCGGAATAACAGCCCTGGCTGATTGCCTAGGTCCGTAAGTATTGAAAGGCCTTGCAATTACGATCGGCAAATCAAAAGAGTTATGGAAACTCAACGCCATCGAATCTGCTCCTATTTTAGAAGCGCTATATGGTGACTGTGGCTGAAGTGGGTGTTCTTCATCAATTGGCACGTATTTTGCTGTACCGTAAACCTCGCTAGTAGAAGTATGAATAATCTTTTT
>MDSV01169418.1_pt1 | contig 10912 bp, 9 predicted proteins | sample 810851 | NCBI WGS metagenome assembly MDSV01 (sample SAMN05326640, study PRJNA326480) | marine metagenome | isolation source: seawater | place: Atlantic Ocean: North East | collected 2012 | reverse complement strand
TATCACATTTAACAATAGTTTTTCCAAGCAAAATATTATTAAAAATATTAGAACTTCAGATAACCCTGATAGGGCCATAACTAGGATAGTTTTAGACCTTTCTAACAAAACTGCCTATTCTGTATTTACTTTGGATAATGGACCAAGATTAGTAATTGATCTTGAAGCTGCTGAAAATAAAGAGACTTATAATTTAAAGAGCAAGCTAATAGAAAAAATCAGAATTAATAATAATGGAAAAGGTGTAATAAGGTTGGTATTTGATCTTAAAAGAAGGTCCTTTATTGAAAAAAACTTTTACTTAAATAAAGATAAAAATAATTCGTATAGATTAGTTATTGATCTTAAACCAGAAAAAAAAGTAATAAGTAAAAAGAAGAATTTAAAACCTAAAAAGACTTTTACCATAACACTTGATCCTGGTCATGGAGGATTAGATCCAGGAGCTGTAAGATATAGCTATAGGGAAAAAGATATTACTTTATTAGCAGCAAAAGAACTTAAAATTCTATTAGATAAAAAAGGTTATAAAGTTCATTTAACAAGAAATAAGGATGAGTTTATTTCCTTAAAACAAAGAAGAAATATAGCAAAAAAAAATAATAGTGATTTGTTCATATCAATACACGTAGATAGTGTTAAAAAAAAGTCAACAAGAGGAACCTCTATTTATACGCTTTCAGATAAGGCATCTGACAAAGTAACAGCAATGTTAGCTGAAAGAGAAAATAGAGTAGATTTAATTGCAGGAATTGATAAAGAAGTAGATAATGAAGTATTTTCAATATTGTTAGACTTACAAAGAAGAGATACTAAAAATGCATCCGCTTCATTTGCCGAAATATATGTTAGCAAAATAAGAGACAATGGATATAGAGCATTGAATAGGCCGCATAGACAAGCAGGCTTTGCAGTATTAAAATCTTCTGACATTCCATCAGTCTTAGTGGAATTAGGCTTTTTATCCAATCCAAAAGATGCCAAATATTTGAGCAACAAAAATTCTAGAGCCAGGGTTTTAAAGGCTCTTTCTGAAGCAATTATTGATTATGTAAAAATTAGGTCAAGAATTTAATTTGGAGAAGTTCCTAAAGCAGGACCTCCAATTTCTGAGTCATCAGAATCTAATTCTTTTTTAGGGCTAAAATTAATATTTTCTATTTCTTCAAAAACAGCCCTGTAGGTATCATAGTCTCTAGAGTTTTTATGGTTGGCCTCTAAAAGCATTTTTTTTGCTACTGAGTTAAATGGACAGCCTCTTTTCTCTATTCCATTTATTTTATGCATCCAACTTCCTGCTATGTCTATTCTGCATGAACTTGATACACTTACGATTTCTGTCAAGGTTAGTGTTCTGGTATTAACTCCTAGACCGCTTAAAATATTTACACTCAATAAGTAGTTTAGATTAGGTATTTCATATAAATTACCATCTATATCTAATACAAGAGTTCCAATAGAAGACTTTACTTCTTTATAAGTTTTAGGAAGAATAAAAAATAATAATTTATTTTGAGCATCTAAAATTTTTCCACCAAGCAAAGAAAAGCTTAATAATCTAGCTTCAGCAATATCTGTAGTAGCAACAGTAGTGTTCTCACCAAAAAATACTTGTTTTACCTCTTTTGATAACAATTCCATAATAACATTTTGCTGAGTTGCAAAATCATTCATCAGAATATTTATACCATCATATAGATTTATCGGTTTTGGAGTCACCTGATTTTTTATAAAATTTAAGATAATAGTATTATTATTTTTAGTTGCTAAAGTAAATGCCTTTAGCATATCTTCGTAAGGAAGTTCATATGCTCCTAATAGAGTATCTCCAAAGAAAACCACTTCTGAACAGTCGCTTAAAACTAATTTAATTTTAGAGGTAAATCTTTTAAAAATTTCTAAGTCATTTTCATTTAGTGTAGAAAAGCTGAGTATATCCATTCTCATTTCCCTTGAGTCTTTTAATTGCTCAGAATAGTGCTTAATTTCTAACTGTTTTAAATCAGCATTTGATAACCTTGGCCCATCTTCATTTGTTCCTTGTTTAAAGGGAACCAATTCTTTTTTAACGAAATCAAGAATTTGCTTATTAGAATTAATTCTACATTTCTTTTGATTTTCTTGAGTAAAAATATTGTTATTTAAAAAAATAGAAAAAAAAACTAAAATTGAGACAAATTTGAAAATTTTTATCATATTCTGTGAAGGTATCATAAGAATATATTATTTCAATATTTCAATTTTTTTTATGGTGTTTCCAGTTTTTAAATTATAAACTTTAATTAATACTTTATCTATAGATTTGTAGGATATGTAAATTTTATTTTCAATAATTTTATAATCAAGAAAATCCATATTTTTTGGGGTATTTAAAATAATATTATTAAGGTTGCTAGAATTTGATAAATTACTAAATTTAATATATATAGAAAAACCTAAAACTATAATTGCAAAAACAATAATAATTCCCATAAAAACAACTACAAACTTTAATAACTTTATATTCATTTGACTTTTCTAATTTTAATAATAATTCTATAGTAAACTTTAAAAGAAAAAAACTCTTATTGAACTTAAAAAAATAAGTCAAACACTGTTAGAAAAGATGGCAATTCAAAAAATGGATTTTAAGAAATATAATTCTGAGTTAAAAATAATTTTTGAGGATGAACATCTTGTAGTTGTAAATAAGGATGCTGGTATTGTTACACATTCTGATACGGTAAAGAATGAATTTAGCCTTGTAGATTTATTAAAAAAAAACAATATTCCCTTAAGTAAAGGAGAAAATATCTACAGGCCAGGGGTGGTGCATAGACTAGATAGAGAAACATCTGGGCTCATCATTTTCGCAAAAACAGATGAAGCCCATGAGTCAATAAAGAAACAATTTTTATCTAGAAAGGTTGAAAAAATTTATCATGCATTAGTTTGGGGAACTCCCAGGCCAGTTGCAGGAAAAATTAATATACCAATATCTAGTTATTTAGGAAAAAAAAAAATAAGTTTTTCAGAAAACTCTAAAGATGCAATAACATTGTATAAAACTATTAATATTTATGATAATAAATTTTCATTAATTGAATGTAAAATTCTTACAGGAAGAACTCATCAGATAAGAGTGCATATGCTTTCCAAAGGATGTCCTTTAGTAGGAGATAAAGTTTATGCTAAAGGAAGAAACTTACAAAGAGATACAAAACAAAAAGTTATAGATAGTATAGATAACTTAAATAGACATGCATTACATGCAATTAAAATTACTTTTTATCACCCGATGGATAATAGACTGCTCAAATTTAGTGTAGCAAAGCCTAAAGATTTTTTAAACTTGGAAAAAGTTTTATTTGAGGATTAGTTAATTTTTTGTTAATTTAAGCTATGCCTAACATTACTTTACCTAGCGTAACTGCCCAAGGAAGTTTATCAAAATATTTATTAGAAATAAGAAAGTTTCCTATGTTAAAGTTAGAAGAGGAATATACTTTAGCTAAAGCTTGGAAAGAAAAAAATGATATACACTCTGCTCATAAATTAGTAACTTCTCATTTAAGGTTAGTAGCAAAAATAGCAATGCAATATAGAGGATATGGTTTGCCAATACCTGACCTTGTTTCCGAAGGAAATATAGGCCTTATGCAAGCCGTAAAAAGATTTGATCCTGATAAAGGGTTTAGGTTAGCAACATACGCTATGTGGTGGATTAAAGCTGCTATACAGGAGTATATACTGCATTCTTGGTCGTTAGTAAAAATAGGAACTACGGCAGCCCAAAAGAAACTTTTTTTTAATTTGAGAAAAATAAAAAATGAACTCAAATTAATCAATGAAGGAAATTTAAAACCTGAAGAAATAAAAAAAATATCTCAAAGACTTGACGTAGAAGAGAAAGAAGTAGTTGATATGAATAATCGTATGGCTGGCCATGATCATTCTTTAAATGCACCTCTTAAAAAAGATAGTAATTTAGAGTGGCAAGATTGGCTTATTGATGGTGGAACTAGCCAAGAAGAATTGTTAGAAGAAAGCCAAGAGTATAAATTTAGAAAAACTATTCTTATGAATTCCTTAACGGTTCTCAACGAAAGAGAAAAATTCATATTTAAAGCACGTAGATTGAAGGAGCCCCAATCTACTTTAGATGAACTGAGTAAAATATTTAAAATTAGCAGGGAAAGAGTAAGACAGATTGAGGTTAAAGCTTTTGAAAAAGTACAAAGTTATATTAAACATTTAGTAAAAGATAAAAGTCAAATAAAGTTTTTAGAAACAAAAAAAAATTAGTTTTCAAATGGATCTTGAAATAAAATTGTATCCTCTCTTTCTGGGCTAGTAGAAAGCATAGTTACAGGAATACCAACAAATTCTTCTATAAATGATATGTATTTTTTAGCTTTTGAAGGCAATTCAGAAAAGTTTCTTTTATTTTTAGTTTGTTCTTTCCACCCATCTAACTCAATATATTCTGTAGATAGTTGACTTAAATCTTCTACGCCCAAAGGCAAATAATTATATTTTTTATTATTATACTTATAAGAGGTACAAACTCTAATTTTATCGAAACTATCTAAAACATCCAACTTAGTTAACGCTAAGCCTTTAAGACCAGAAATTATAACTGATTGTTTGAGAAGCACTAAATCCAACCAACCGCACCTTCTTTTTCTTCCTGTAACTGTTCCAAATTCATTTCCTAAAGTTCCTAGTTTTTGGCCAATCTCATTACTTTGTTCTGTAGGAAAAGGACCTTCACCTACTCTAGTTAGGTATGATTTTGTAATACCTAACGCAAAGCAATTTTTTATAGATCCTATTCCAGTCCCTATAGAAGCTTGTGCAGAGACAGTATTCGATGAAGTAACAAAAGGATATGTGCCATGATCTATATCTAGCAAGGTTCCCTGAGCACCCTCAAAAAGTATATTTTTATTTTTATTTTGTAATTCTAAAAGCTCACTCCATACATTTTTTACAAAAGGTTTAATGAATTCAGAGTATTCCTTAATTTCCGAAATTATGGAGTTAATATTTAGCTCAGGTATGCCTAAACCTTTTCTTATTGGATTATGATGTGATAATGCATTTCCTATTTTATCTCTTAATTTATTTTGATTAAATAAATCACAAACTCTTAAAGACCTTCTACCAACATGGTCTTCGTACGCAGGGCCTATTCCCCTACCTGTTGTTCCAATTTTTATTCCACTTAATTTGCTTTCTCTAGCCTTATCTAATTCTTGATGATAAGACAAAATAAGAGGAGCGCTTTGAGAGATGGACAAAATTTCTTTATTAACTTTTACATTTTTCTCTTCCAGATTTTTTATTTCTTTACACAGCGCTCTTAAGTCAAGCACTACACCATTACCGATAAAAGACTTTTTCCCTCTTACAACACCTGATGGTAGTAAACTCAATTTATAAGTTATTCCATTGATAACTAAGGTATGACCAGCATTGTGTCCACCTTGAAATCTTACAACAGCATCAGCATTATATGATAGCCAGTCTACAATTTTCCCTTTTCCTTCATCACCCCATTGAGATCCTATAACAATTACATTACTCATTAATATTATTTCCTATTTTTTTTAGCTTCCCTTTTTTATTCAGAATATAATTACATTTATGGCTTTTAGCTTCTTTAATAGGGTTTTTGTTAGGAATTAATTCTCTTATAACAATTTTATTGCTTCTATAAAGTTTATTTAAGTAAATATCCTTTACATTATACTCTGCATAGATTTTTTCTTTCTCTTTATACTTAAAGCTGTCAGAAATATTATTAATCATTAGTGTTATTCCTATACCAATCTCTTTATTACTTAATAAATAATCTCCTCCAATAGCAATAACATTAGAGTTATCTTTATTATAAATTTTAAAACCTATATTTTGATAGTTTAAAAAGCTATTACCTTCTGATATATCTACAGTAATAGATATATCTTTTTCATTTTTTTTTATATAGTCTAATGTTTTAAAAAACTTTTGTAAAAAAGAATTAATTTCTTTAGGAAATTTTGCTTTTTTAAAATTATCTTTCGCACTTCTTATGGATCCTGAACAATCTATTATCTTTTTTAAATACGTATATTTAGGATCTTTTATTAAACTACTATCTTTATTTTGTATAGCCTCTCTAATAGTTTGACCATAATTTTTTTTAAGATTTATACGTTTTTCTAAATACCTCATTAAAGAAGGAACAGAGAAATCGATTAAGGTATTTTTTATTTTCAAACTGCTAATTATTTTTTTTACTAATTGAATAATTTCTAATAAGCCTCTATCGTATGGAGCTCCAATTAATTCAGCTCCAATCTGTTGGTATTGTCTATCTGCTTGATATAAATTTTTTGTATTTCTTAAAACTTCTCCAGAATACATAAGTCTTATAGGCCTTTTTACATGATTTAATTTAGTTGCCGCTAGTTTTGCAATTTGTGGAGTAATATCTGGTCTTATAACTAAAATTTTTTTTGTGGAGGGTTCGATTAAAATAAAGGGTTCATGATTAATATCTTGTAGTTGTAAGTTGGTAGAAGTATTTTTATTATTTTCATATTCTAGAAGTGGAGTTTTTACTAACAAATAACCATAATGATTTAGTAAATCTAAAATTTTTCTAGATAAAAACTCTTCTTTTTCAGCTTTATTTGGAAGCAGAACCTTAAAACCTTCTGGAAGTAAATCACTTTTATTATTTTTATTCATTCCATTTAAAAAGATAATTTTTTAATACTCTTAACATTAGAAATACTTTCTAGTTTTTTAATTAATTCAGAATCAATTTTACCATCTACTTCTATAAGAGATACAGCTTCTCCTGACCCGGTTCTTCCTAAATTGAAAGTAGCTATATTTACTCTAGCGTTTCCAAGTTCTGTTCCTAAAGCTCCAATGAAACCAGGTTTATCATTATTTGATGTATAAAGCATATTTTTTGAAATCTCTGCCTCTATCCTCATTCCATTAATAGAAATTATTCTCGAACTTCCAGCAAATATAGCCCCTGAAAAATTAAATTTTTCCTTTTCTGTAATTAGATTTATTGATATTTCTGCATCATGACTTTCAGTTTGATCTTGAAAAGAAGTAATTATTTCAATATTTTTTTGTTTAGCAACAACTTCTGCATTTATTAGGTTAATAGTTTCCATTTTTACTGATAATATACTAGCAATTAATTTAGAAATTAAAGGTTTTGTATTAATTTTTGATACTGAACCTTTAAAGGTAATATTTATTTTATTTATATTACTTTCTATAATTTGGCCTCCAAATTTCCCTAAGTTTTGACATAAACCTAAATAAGGTTTAAGTATAGGAGCTTCTTCAATGCTAATTGGAGATACATTAATAGAATTTACAATTACATCATTGAGTAAGAAATCTGAAATTTGTTGTGCAATTTGTATAGCAACATTTTCTTGAGCTTCATTAGTTGATGCCCCTAAATGAGGAGTCAAGATTAAATTTCTAGACTTAAACAAGTTACTATTTTTAGGTGGCTCTTCATTAAATACATCTAGAGCTGCGCCCGCAATATGAGAGTTTTCTAAAAGGTTCAATAGATCTTCTTCTACTATCAGCCCCCCTCTAGCACAGTTTATTATCCTTACGCCTTTTTTACATTCTAGCATTGTTTTTTGATTTAAGATTCCCTTGGTTTCGTTTGTAAGAGGAGTGTGTAAAGTTATAAAGTCTGCCAATTTGAAAATCTCTTTTAATTCTACTTTTTTAGCACCTATTTTATGTAGGTGTTCTTCTGAAACAAACGGATCATAAACTATTACTTTCATTTTTAACCCTATACTTCTCTCTGCAACCAATGAACCTATATTACCACAACCTATCATTCCTAGAACTTTGCCAAATAATTCTGTTCCCATAAATTTTGATTTTTCCCATTTACCCAGCTTAATCGATTGATCAGCTTGAGAAATATTTCTTGCTAACGACATCATTAAACTTATGGTATGTTCAGCAGTTGTTATAGAGTTACCATATGGTGTATTCATAACTACTATTCCCTTATCAGTTGCAGCAGTAATATCAATGTTATCTACTCCAATTCCAGCCCTGCCAAGTACCTTAAGGCTTTTACCTGCATTAATAATATTTTTTGTTATTTTAGTAGCAGATCTAACTACTATTCCACTGTAATCATCCACAATATCAATAATTTCATTTTCATCTAATCCTGTTTTGATATCACAAGGTATATCGTTAGCTAAAAAAATCTTTTCTGCCTCTAAGCTTAGTTTGTCTGCTATTAATATTTTATTCATTTTTAGTTCTCTTTTTTAATATATTCATTATATCCCCACTCCAACCAATCCATTAAAATATCTATATCCTTATAATTTACTGTAGCCCCCCCCCAAATCCTAATTCCAATGGGAGCATCTCTGTATGACCCAATATCATATGCTACATTATTATTTTCCAGATACTCTAAAAGTTTAGATAAATTACTTTTTAATTCTTCTTGATCGGTAGTATCTAAAATAGAAGAATTTATTTTAAGACATATTGAAGTACATGATCTAGTTGTTTTGTCTTTAGCTAAAAACTCTAACCAAGAAGAATTCTTGATCTTATTTTCTACAGCAGATAAGTTTCTTTTACTGAGTTCAATAGTTTTATTTACTCCTCCAATTTTTTTTACCCAAATTAATGAGTTTAGAACATCCTCTATACATAGCATGGAAGGTGTATTAATTGTATTTCCTAAAAACAGTTTTTTATTTACCGATGATTTATTCATTAATTGGAAAATTTTTGGAATAGGTCTTTTTGCTTTAAAATTCTCTAATCTATCTAATACTTTAGGACTAAGTACTATTACTCCGTGTTGGGCTTCACCTCCTAACACTTTTTGCCAAGAAAAAGTGGTGGCGTCAAGTTTATGCCATGGTAAATCCATAGAAAATACTGCAGATGTCGCATCACATATTGTGAGACCTTTTCTGTCATTTTTTATCCAATCAGCATCAGGAACGCAGACGCCAGAAGTAGTCCCATTCCAAGTAAAGACAACGTCACTATTAAAATCTACTGTATTTAAATTTACAATCTCTCCATACTCTGCTTTTAAAACTCTAGTATTTTCTATTTGTAATTGATTAACTACATCTTTTACCCAATCATTTCCAAAACTTTCCCAAGCTAGGATATCAATAGACCTTTTCCCTAGCAAATTCCAAAGTAACATCTCTATAGCACCAGTATCTGATGCTGGAACTATACCAATATGGTAATCGGTAGGAATATTTAGTATTTCCCTAATAAGTAGTATAACTTTATTAATTCTTTCTAAGGCTACTTTTGATCTATGAGATCTACCCAATATAGCATTAGACAATCCTGACAAATTCCAATCTGGATGTTTAGGGCATGGACCTGATGAAAATAAAGGGTTATTCGGTTTTAAAGTAGGTTTAGAGTTCATGATTAAATATTAAAGATAAATAATAATAGAATAACTTTGTTAAATTGATCGGTCAAATAATTAGTTAAATAAATTATAAAAATGATTTAATGGGTTATGCCCACTGCCAATAATACAAGGATTATTTATGCAATTAATCACATAGTTTCTAGCATTATTAACACTATCATGCAAATTAAAACCTTTGAATATATTACAAGCTATAGCCGAGGCTAGTGTGCATCCTGTGCCATGAGTATCAGATGTTTTAATTTTATCGGACTTAAATTTATAAACTTTTCCATCATTAATTAATAAATCAGTTATCTTCTCTTCACTCAGATGACCTCCCTTAATTAAAATATTTTTAACACTTAACTTGCAAAACATTTCAACACTGTCTTCCATATCCTTATTATTTTTAATTTGAGTTTTAAGAATTTTTTCTGCTTCAGGAAGATTAGGTGTAATAAGAAAGCTTTTTGGAAATAATTCTTTTTTAAGGCTTTCAACAGAATCATCGTTTAATAAACTATGACCACCTTTTGCTACCATTACAGGGTCTAAAATAACAGGTATTTCTATAAAGTATTTTCTTAAACAAAAACTAACAATTTCTATAATATTACTATTTGACAGCATTCCTATTTTTATAATAGAGGTTTTTAAATCTCTACTTATTGTTTTAATTTGAGATTCAATTATAGAAGATGGAACATTCATAACCTCATCTACGCCAATAGTATTTTGAGCAGTAATGGCAGTAACAACTGTAGATGCATAAACATTATGAGCAGAACAGGTTTTAAGGTCTGCTTGAAGGCCTGCACCTGCTCCTGAGTCTGAACCTGCTATTATTAGACATGAGGGTTTAATCATTCATTTAAATCTTTCAAGATTTTTTTTGTTTTTAGAATAATTTTTTTTGCAAAATTTTTTTCTCTAGATTCTATCATTACTCTGATTTTATTTTCTGTTCCTGATTTTCTTATAATCAATCTATTATCAGACTTAGAGAATTCTTTTAAATTATATAGAGTAGGTTTGAGTTTATTTAGTATTTTTTCAGCCGTATTATTCTTACTAATAAAAAAGCTCTGAGTAATTTGCGGTATTGGCCTGAAAAGGTTGATAAAAGATGATAACTTTTTTTTACTTTCTTTTAAAGTATATAAAACCTCTAAAGATGCTAAAAGACCATCTCCTGAGGAAGACATGTTACTAAGTATTATGTGCCCAGAAGGTTCACCTCCAAGAATAAAGTTATTTTTTTTCATTTCTTTTATAATATTTCTATCACCTACATCTACTCTGATAAAGTTTATATTATTTTTTTCTAAATACTTAACTAGTGCAGAATTGGTCATGTGAGTGCCAACTACTGTATTATTTTTAAGAATATTTTTATTTTTCCATTTGGTAGCAATTATTCCTAAAATTAAATCACCATTTACTATTCTACCTTTATCATCAACT
>MDSV01131066.1_pt1 | contig 10912 bp, 9 predicted proteins | sample 810851 | NCBI WGS metagenome assembly MDSV01 (sample SAMN05326640, study PRJNA326480) | marine metagenome | isolation source: seawater | place: Atlantic Ocean: North East | collected 2012 | reverse complement strand
TAAATTTGGTCGATTTGATATTGGTTTTAAAAATGCATCAGCAGCGCTAAATCTTTTTCCATTTTTAATATTTACTTGATATTGTCCAAATCCTTCCTGATCTGTTCCATTAAAATCATTATTATTTTTGAAACCAAATTCTGAACATGCCTTTAAAAATTCTTTAGATGCATCAAGAATAGGTTGAAATGTTTCGACCCACAAAGGGCCAAAATTCCCGTGAAATTGATCTTCATGATTTTGATTATTCTCCAAAGCAATAAAATATTTTAGTAAATCGCGATAGCCCCAACCATTATTTCCTAATTGTTCCCAATTATCATAATCGTTAGCTTGACCGCGAATATATAACATCCCATTAATGGAGCTACTTCCTCCTAACGTTTTTCCTCTTGGCCAATTTATTATTCGATTATTTAAATTTTTTTCAGGCTCAGTTTCATAGCACCATCCATATTTTTTATTCTTAAACAATGAACTTGCTGCAAGAGGCATCTTGATAGAGTATGAAGAATCCATTGGACCGGCCTCAATCAAAAGAACAGAATTTTTAGGATCTTCTGAAAGTTTATTTGCTAAAACACAACCTGCACTTCCAGCGCCAACAATGATATATTTATGGCTGAATTTCATTAATCTAATATCTCTTAGGTAATCATATGCGTCAAGTAATAGCTATTGGTGGAGGAGGCTTCGGCAGAACCACTAAATCTAAACTTATAGAACAATTTATTCTTGATCAAACAGGCAAGGCAATACCTAATATATGTTTTATTCCTACTGCTACAGGCGATTCTGAACAATACATTAAAAATTTTTATTCTGTTTTTTCAAAATTGAAATGTAATGCCTCTCATATTAGTTTTTTTAAACGAACTATTGACCTTCAAGAGCATATTGCAAAACAAGATGCTGTCTTTGTTGGGGGAGGAAATACAAAAAGTATGTTAGCTGTATGGAGAGACTGGGGCTTAGACGTAATTCTTGAAGATGCCTATCAACGTGGCGTAATAATGAGTGGAGTAAGTGCTGGTGCAATTTGTTGGTTTGAAAATGGTTTAACCGATTCATGGGAAAGCAAGCTTAAATTAATAGAATGCATGAATTTCATTCCTGGAAATTGTGCTCCTCATTATGATGAAGAGCCTGAAAGAAGGCCTGCAACAAAAAAACTTCTTGAAGAAAAATATATTAATTTTATGTATGGAATTGAGGGCGGGGCAGCGCTACATTTTGTTAATGAGACACCTAAGCAAACCATAAGATTTAATGAAAATAAAAATGCTTATAAAGTTACACTTGATAAAGATGTAATTAATGAGAATGCCTTTAAATTTATGGAGTTAACAAATTAAATTATGATGCCAAATTTTTATACAAATCTAGCCTTTTTCTTCTGAATAAGTTAATTTATCAGTAATTTTAATTAATTTAGTTAGCATTTATGTTTACAAGAATGGATCAAAGCACTGAAAAGGAGTGGCAGCATATTAGTGAGGAACATATGCCTCACATATTTGATATGCCAAAAAGAATTATTTCAATGTTAAAGCAAGCTAAAGATTTAACGCTTGGTTTTGGTACTGATCAGCTACACCATGCTCTACAAACGGCAACAATGGCAAGAAGAGCTGGAGCTGATGATGAGATGATACTCATTAGTTTAATTCATGACATTGGAAAGGTGATTAATGTGCCTAATCATGGTCAAATCGCTGCTGAAATGATAAAGCCGTATGTTAGTGAAGATGCATATCACATAATAAGAACTCATCAAGATTTTCAAGGAGAGCATTACTACCATTATATGGGTAAACCACAAGATTTACGTAAACAGTATGTAAATGAGTCTTGGTATAAAAAAGCAATTGAGTTCACAGATGAATGGGATCAAGCAGCATTTGATCCTGATTATAAAACTGATTCTTTAGAATCATTTGTGCCCTTGATCGAAAAGTTTTTTGCTGCTCCTCATACGGTCTAATTAATCAATAACACCGATAAATCTCAAAAATTATGAATAATAATATTTGGTCTGATATACAAAAAGAAGTTCTATTAAGAATCGACGCTGAGCCATCTTTAAAGGATTATCTTGAGAGCTTAATTTTATCAAAAGATAATATTATCGAGGCCACGGCAGCAATTCTTGCATCAAAACTTAATAATGATGCATTATCATCAATTGACCTGTATCACATTATTTTGTCTTCTTATAATGAAAAAAAATCTGTTGAAGATAGTCTTATAGATGATATTTTATTTTTTCGCGAAAATGATCCGGCTTGTAAATATTTATCTACACCACTTCTTTTTTATAAGGGTTTTCAAGGCTTAGCTGCATATAGATCAAGCAATATTTTATGGAATAATGATCGTCACACCATGGCTTTGTATATTCAAAATAGATCATCTGAAGTATTTGGTGTTGATATCCATCCTGCTGCATTTATTGATAGCTCCGTAATGATTGACCATGCTACAGGCGTTGTAATTGGCGAAACAGCTAAAATTAATAAGTGCGTTTCAATTTTTCAAGGCGTTACATTAGGCGGAAAGGGTTTCAATAGCGGTGATAGGCACCCTAAAATTGAAGAGGGAGTATCTATTTTTGCATCAAGCACCATATTAGGAAATGTAACGATTGGTAAAAATTCTGTTGTTGCCGCAGGAAGTTTAGTGCTTGAAGATGTTGAGAATGATTCAACAGTAGCTGGAATTCCTGCAAAAAAAATTAAATAGAATTTAAAATTTTATTTTCCTCATCATTCATCTCAGAATCAATCTTTTCAAATAGTAAGGATGTTAAATATCTTTCTGCTGTATCCGCTAGCATACATAATATATTTGCTCCATCTGCAGCTTCCTCAGCGATTTTCATTGCGACTGCAAATGTTGATCCTCCAGATATACCTGTAATTATTCCTTCATTTCTAGCTAATTGATGGGACCAATATATTCCGTCCTCGCCTGAAACAGGTATATTCATATCAAAATAATTTTTATCAATTGATTCTTGTAAAACCAAAGGTATAAAGTCAGGCGTCCAGCCTTGAATTGGATGAGGGTTCCATGAATCATGTGCGCTTGCAGGCGAGCCATCTTGATTTCTTTTTTGTGTTATTAAACTATTAACCAATTGAGCATTTTCAGGCTCGGTGATTACAAGTTTTGTTTTAGGAGATTGTTCTTTCAAAACACGAGAGACTCCACTGAAAGTTCCACCTGTTCCATAACCTGATACCCAATAATCTAGCCCTAATTCTTTAAAGTCATTTAAAATTTCAATAGCAGTAGTTTTTTCATGAATGTCTGCATTTGCATCATTTTCAAACTGCTTGGCATAAAACCATTTATTTTTATCACATAATTTTTTAGCTAGATTGTATGCAGCGGTTGTTCCCTCAGATGCTGGTGTTAGTAGAACTTTAGCACCAAGAAATCGCATTAATTTTCTTCTTTCAATTGAAGTACTATCAGGCATTGTCATGACACATGGATAACCTTTGTTAGCGCATACCATCGCCAATCCAATTCCAGTATTTCCACTTGTGGCTTCAACCACCGTTTGATTAGGTTGTAACAATCCTTCCTTCTCAGCTTTCTCAATTATATTCAAAGCTAATCTATCCTTTACCGAGCCACCAGGATTAAAGTATTCAGCTTTAACAAAAAGATTTATATTTTTAGGAGCAATATTATTTATTTTAATAATTGGTGTATTACCAATTGAGTTTAATAAGTTTTTATAAATCATGTTTAGTTTCTTTATTTACGTTCAATTAATTAGTTTTTGTTAAGAAGAAATTATAATAAATATAAAAAAAATTCGTTTCTATTTTGTAATTTTAATATAGTTCTTTTGGTTCTGTCTCTTGTGAAGACAATGGAATAGCATCTCTTATTTTATTAGCGCTATCAATCAAGCATACTTCCGATGATGCAAATGGCCCTGATTTAAAATAGTTTGTATTCATACCTTCTTGAACGAGATTAATCAATTTCGTATCTTCATTATTAACTTGTCTATTGATTCTCCAATTTAGATATTGAGCCGCTTTAGTTTCTCTTCTTTCATCAGGAAGAGCATATGCAATTTCCCTAATCATTGTTGTTTTTGCATCTATAGGTATGAATTGCATGAAATCCATTTGTTCAGGATATATATCAAATGCAAGATTCGGCCAAAGTCTGTAATAAACCCAATATCTTTGTTTATTTTTTGGAAGATGTTCCATATATGGCAAGTATTTATCATAAAGCTTGCTTGAAAGATTATTTTTGCGTGAATTTTTTCCATCCCCCCACATTTTATGAACATATCCATTATCAGGAGATACCTCTGCCCCATAGCTTTTCCCTACTATTCCAGATAATCCTGGGTGAGCAACAGGAATATGAAGAGTATCAACATAATTATCAGCAATCTGCTTCCAGTTAACATTCCTTGGTCTCATTGTGATTCTACCGAGTGGCTTCATTTCATTTAGTTTGTATTGCTCTATTTCTTCAAGGTAGGGAGCAAATTGATCATTAACGCTTGGAACATTCGATTCTTTCAACTTTACAAAAATAAAACCTTCGAAAATTTCCATTTCAACACTTTTTAATTTGTGATTATTTTTATTCAAATCAATAAATTGATTTTCGTAGGGTACTTTCAAAAGGTTACCATTAAAATCATATCCCCATGCATGATATGGACATGTTATTTTTCCTTTGCATGTTCCAGATGTTTCATCAATAAGTTTTGTTCCCCTATGAGAACAAAAGTTATGAAAAGCTCTTACATTTTTGTCTTCACCTCTAATGACAAATACTCTTTCATTAAAAATCTCAAACGTAAAATAATCTCCTGCTTTTGGTATGTTAGAAATATGGCAAATCAATTGCCAATTTTTAAGGATCAACTCATTTTTTTCGAGTTCAAAAAATGCTTCATTTGTGTAAGTCCATCCAGGCAAACTTTTATTTAGTTTTTTCATAAGTTAGTTTCTTATAAGCGGTCTTGTTAAGCAAGTAGGCCCACCTTCACCTTTTCGACTAATTTCATTGCCTTTGTAAGTCCGAATTTTGCATCCAGCTTTCTTAAGTTTATTTTTTAACAGAGGTAAATTTTCAAGCATGATAATTGATCTTGGAGCTGTTGCCAAAATATTACATCCCATTAATGGATATTCAGCTTCACTGACTTCAACAAATTCTATTCCTAAATTAGTTAGCCAGTTTAAAAATGATTCAGGTATTAAAGGTTTATAAATAACTGCAAGATTTTTATCTAAAGGTGAAATTATTGACATTAGATGCAGGACATCATCAGGGTGATCCGGATCAGGTAAATTTACAACTTTTAGATTAATTTTTGAACCCAATATTTTTTTCAATTGACGAATTCCTTCAGAATTAGTCCTGGGTCCCAAACCAACTGCAGCATTTTCATCATCTATCCAAATGAAATCGCCACCTTCAAGTGTCCCAGGTGATTTTATTTGGCCTGCAATCTTATAGCCTTTATCTGCAAGAGTTTTAAAATTTTCATTTGCTTCAGGCGTTCTAGTAGATCTACCCATATTACATAGAATCAAGCCTGATTTACTTAACAAAATACTATCTCTTGTATAAATACTATCTAAAGTTAGTTTATCTGATGGAGGAAGATCAATAATCTTAATTTTATCCTCCTCAAGTAAACCCTTAAAATAGTTATATTCACTAATTGCTTTTTTAAGATCAGGTTTTGAATGAAATCTAAGTGACTCCCATTCATTTGTAATTTTTTTATCATTTATAAAACTTGACATGGGAGACCTTATTGCAACTTCGATTATTTTTGAATATTCATTCATTAAGTTCATCATTATCTTTTAAAAATGTATAAAGGTGTTCCAATTAAAATTAAAATAATTGAATAAATTATCATCTCAATACCTGCACCCCAAATAGCAAAAATTGCATATAAAAAAGTCCCAAACGATACCAATACTGCATATTTTTTTTGCTGACTTTTTTTGTCGGCACGCGTAAATCTAAATTCTGCAATACCACAAAATGCATAAGCTATCAAAGTAGACAATGTTGAGAGCATTGCCATAAAGACAAAAGCATTAATGATACCTTTGGTATAGTTCAATAATAATAAAATACTTACAAATATTCCTGTTAAAAGATAGGTATAAATAGGTGTTCCTGATTTTGTAAGTGATATGAATTTTTTAGGAAGCAGCCCATCTCTTGCAGCTGCTAAGCTCAAGTTACCAGCAGTAAGAGTATTTGCATTTAATGAGCCTAGAGTTGAAACAAGAGCGCCAATAGTTATCAATGTACCCCCTGAAGTTCCTAAAACCTTGGAAGCAGCTAATGCAAATGGAGCATTAGAGTCTATTAGTTCGTTTGCTGGAACTATTACTGCAATTGCAAAACTTACCAAGATATAAAGAGTTAGAATTGTTAAGACAGACGCTATTAAAACTTTTGGAATAGTTTGCTGAGGATTGATTACATTATCTGCTGGAACAGTTGCAGTTTCAATTCCAATAAACGACCACATAACCAAAGTTGTTACGGTGCCAAGTAATGCAATAGGGTGAAGTTCAGTTGGATTTAATTCGGGCAAGTTACTAACAGTAAAATTTGATGCACCAAGGAAAATAATTAATAGAAGGGGCAATAATTTCAATAAAGTTGAAATTAGCTGAAATTTACTGCTATTTTCTATGCTTTTAATGTTTAGAATTACAACAGCCCAAACTAAAAATAGTGATGCAAGTAATGAATAAATAGGTGAATTTGATATCGCCGGAATAAGAAAACCTAGGTAGCCAGTAAAAGCAATTGAAATTCCTGCAATTGCAGAAACACATGCAACCCAATACGTCCAAGCAATAATAAAGCCACAAAAATTTCCTAATGCTTCATTTACATATACATAAGGGCCTCCAGTCTTCGGCATTCTTATTACCAATTTAGCCATTGTTAAGGCTACGAAAATTGATCCAAGTCCTGCTATGAACCAACCAAAAAATCCAAGCATCCCGTAAGGAGCTAAAACTGTGGGCATCATGAAGATACCTGAGCCAATAGCGCAACCTACTGCTATTGACCATCCTCTCCAAAATCCAATAATTCTATGTTGATACGAATCCATAAAATGATAATACACCTAAAAAATAAGGATTTTTAAATAAGAGTCTCTCATTAAAATTTAGCGATCTGTAAGAGAATATTAGATAAAAGATAGTTAACTTTTAATAAAATCTCAGATATTCGTTGATTTAATAATTTTTTTAAATTACTAACAAACCCTATAAATGAAGTATTTAGAGCGTAAACCGTTAAAACAATGGTGACTAAATCCTTTAAATGGTGACTAAATCCTTTATAAATGTTCATAGATGTAGTTAAATGTAATTAATAGCTTAAAAATTAGGGAGATTTTTCTATGAATTTTGATTTAATTAACAAATTTAAATTCTTTTCTATTCTTTTTATTTCTACTTTCACTTTAGCATTAGTGGCTCAAGAGGTTGATAACGATGAAAATGAAGAGAATGTTGAAGAGACGATTGAAGAGGTCATTACTACTGGTTCGAGAATTAAAAGGAATCCATTAGAAATGGCTCAACCAGTAACCATTATCTCAGGTGATGAATTTAGAGTTAGAGCATATACAAATGCCGCTCAAGGTTTAACTGATTTACCAGAAGTTGGAGCTGTTAATAGCTTGTCTGGAGATCAGTCTGGCTTAGGAGCAGGGCAGCAAGTTGCTGAAAATTTTGGTTTAGGATCATCTAGAACTGTAACTTTGGTTAATGGTAGGAGGTTTGTTGGATCTCAATCACCAACTGGTGGAGCAGGAACAGGTCTTGCAGTTGATCTCAATAACATACCTTCTGCTCTCATTGAAAGAGTTGAAATTGTTCCTGTGGGTGGTGCAGCTGTATATGGAGCTGATGCTATTGCAGGTGTTGTCAATTACATTTTAAAAGAGGATTTTGAAGGGGCTGAAATTTCAGTTGGTCAATATGACTATGCTGGTATGGATACAGATAATTCTTTTAATTTAACCATTGGGGGTAACTTTGCTGACGGTAGAGGAAATATTGTATTAAATGCTCAAGTTCAAGACGTTGGACAAGTTTTTTATGATCAAGCCAATCAAAGAATTCGAGATTGTGAGGCAGGATTTTTTTATGAAAATCCTCAAGATGCTGATCAGGATATTTTTGGTCAAAAGGGCAGTTTATATAATCTTGGATTAAGCAACGGCTTTGATCAGGGTCTTGCAGATGCCCAGGGCAGAAGAACATTTGGTGATAATGGTCTTAATATATGTCCAACACTTGTATCTAATCCTGTTGAAGGATTAATGACCCTATATGGTTATAACGAAGTTGGTGGCGATTTTGGAGTTTATGGAGGTGCTTTCCCTGATGGAAATTTTTACACTTTCTCTGGTCCAGGCGACATGTCAATTATGGATCCAGGCGTTCCTTATGGAAGATACTATTACACAAGAGGATCTTCAATATACAACATTCAAGACAACAAGATTCTAAGAGCTGGCTTTGATAGAAAGAATATCTCTTTATTCGTAAAGTACGATATTGATGAGAATAATAGAATGTATTTGGATATATATAACAATAGATTCTTTGCTGAAGACGATGGTTCAAGTTCATCAGCTCATTATTCAGATTACTGGTTTGGTTATGCCGACAGTGATAATTGTAATGCAGGAGGAACTTGTTACTCCACAATGGGAAGTATACCTATTTCTTACGATGACCCATTTTTAACTGCAGGCTCAAAGGCCATATTGGATGCAAACGGATTTGGAAGTGGTGATACGCTTTATTTGCAAAGACTTTGGTCAGATCTAGCTCCAACTCTAAGAGGAGATGGTTTTGAGAATGAAAATAATACACAATTCTATAATCTAGGATTTGAAGGTGCATTTTATCTGTTTAACGAAGAGTATGAATATGATATTGGCACAAGTTGGGGTGAAACTAGAATTTTAAACACAGCTCCATTTCAAGTTGCAGCAAGATGGGCTGCTTCTCTTGATTATGGGATAAACCCAGCTACTGGCGAAGTTGATTGTAAATTTAACTATGATGATGATTATCAGCTTGCTTTTACAGGCATTCAAGAAACAGATTACTCAACCCTTGGTGGAGGAGTTGGATTAGGTAGCCCTGGTGATTGTTCACCATTTAATCCAATGGGCTTTAACAATCCTGATAACCAAGCAGCTAAAGATTACTTTACTGCCTATACTAATGAGGGAGCCAAGTTGAATCAAGACTCATTTTATTGGTCATTAACAGGTAATGTTCCCATGGTTGAATTGCCTTATGGACCAATTCAATTTGCTATTGGATATGACAATAGAAAAGAGAAAGCAAGATTTGATGCAGATCAATTTGCTTTATATTCTGTTGCTATCAGGGGGTCACAAACAAGAAGTACAACTGGTTTCTTTGAAATTGACTCACAATTCATAGAATTATCATTACCAATTGTCTCAGGTTTACCGTTTGCTGATGATATTAGGCTTGACTACGGGTATAGGGAGCTCGAAAACACCAATACTCTAAGAACTAATAAATATGATGTAGATGCATTGAGTTTATATTGGAGAGTTAATGATGATATTGCTCTAAGATTCTCAGACCAGACTACTACAAAATCACCTAATATTAGTGATTTGTATGGACCACAAAATCCATCATTCCAACAGGCTCTTGATCCGTGTGATACAAGATATGTTGATGATGGTGACTTTCCTGCAAACCGAAGAGCTAACTGTATTGCTGCTGGTATTGATGTAACAGATTTTAGAAGTTTTGTTGCTGGTGGTACTGTGCAAGGTACAAGAGGCGGTAATCCAAATCTACTTGATGAAAATGGTGAAACAACATCTTATGGTGTTATTTTTACACCAACATATGATTTTCTTGAGCCATTTGGTGACTTTACTTTCTCAGCTGATTATATAGAAATCTTATTAACAGATTATGTAACCACATTTAGCCTTATTGATTTTATGGAAGCTTGTTATGATGCTGCATCATATCCAAATAACTTCTGTAATAACTTTCAACGGGACGCAACTGGTCAGGTTACTGATTTCCAAGTTGGTGCAGGTAATGCTGGTACCATAGATTTTGCTACTTATATTTATAGAGCAAATTGGTCTCATGATCTTGCTACAGTCTTAAGGCAAGATGAAGGCTCAATGGGAGATATATCAGTTCGCTGGAGAGGCTATCAACAAGATAAACGTAATCAGGCTGATTCTGGTGATCCTGCTGACTTAATTGATAAAACTGGTTATGCAAGTGATCCTGAGTGGCTATGGGATCTGACAGTTGCTTGGGCATACAAAGACTACTATGCATATTATCAAGCAGACTTTATAGATGGTGGTTGGATTAATAAACAACAAACTGATATAAGATCTGACAGATATCTAGGTAAAAATGGTCAGCCAATTACTGAATATGATAGTTATTGGACAGATACTATAGGTTTTGTTTGGACACCAATGGATGATTTAACTTTTGCAGTTAGAGTAAACAATCCATTAGATCATGATGGGTCTGAAGGTAGATACCAAACTGAAAGAAGACTTACATTCATTGGCAGAACAATTACTACTCAATTGACTTATCAGTTTTAAGTAACAGTCTTTATATTTATAAGGGAGGCATTGCCTCCCTTTTTTTACCAGAAGTTTAAGGTCCTTTTGAATTTAGTGCTACATTTACTTATTTTTAAAAATCTTTAAAATGCCTTAGCGTTAAGAATGGAGAGATGGCAGAGCGGTTGAATGCACTGGTCTTGAAAACCAGCAAACCTTCGCGGGTTTCCAGGGTTCGAATCCCTGTCTCTCCGCCAGTTTATTAGT
>MDSV01113372.1_pt1 | contig 10913 bp, 10 predicted proteins | sample 810851 | NCBI WGS metagenome assembly MDSV01 (sample SAMN05326640, study PRJNA326480) | marine metagenome | isolation source: seawater | place: Atlantic Ocean: North East | collected 2012 | reverse complement strand
AGAAAATCCAAAAAATGCGGCTCCGGAATTTATTTTTCAAAGAACAGTTTCTCCAGAAAAAGCTCCTGCTAAAGCTTCATACGTAACTATTGGATTTAAAAATGGAGATCCAGTAACCGTGAATGGTAAAAAATTATCTCCATCAAATCTTTTACAAAAACTAAATATTATTGCTGGTAAAAATGGCATTGGAAGAGTTGATCTAGTAGAAAACAGGTTTATTGGTATAAAATCTAGAGGTGTATATGAAACACCGGGTGGAACTTTATTAATGTGTGCTCATAGAGCAATTGAGTCAGTCACCTTAGATAAAACAACTATGCATAAAAAAGATGAGATTATGCCTAAATATGCTGAATTAATTTACAATGGTTATTGGTATTCAAAAGCAAGACTTAAACTACAAAAAATTGTAGACCTAAATAAAAATAAAGTAAGAGGTTCTGTTAAACTAAAATTATACAAAGGTAATATTACTATTATTTCGAGACGAACTAAAAGTACTGCTTATTCAATGAAAAAGGTATCTTTTGAAGAAAATAAAACATTTAATAAATCAAACGTAGAAAAATTTATTAACTTTCACAAAAAAAAACTTGGTTAACTTCTTGCTTGAACACGATCTGTTTTAAAAAATTAAAATTTTAAATTTTTAAGATTGGGTGCGACAAAATAATTCAGTTTTTATTGTTTCAATAATATATCCATCACACTTTAGACAAAATTTAAAACTATATACTTGAATATGTTTCCATACACTGATGAAGAAAATGATTGGATAAATAAAAAATAATTTATGATGAAAAGAATATCTATGTTTGCCTGGTCTATGACTTTTATATTTTTAACAACATCTATAGTTTTATCTTAGTTTATAATGAGAATAATATACTTTTACGCATTTATTGTATTTTACTGGACTGTAATGATTTTGGGTCCATTAACTCAAATCTAGACTATCTATTTCTTTAATTTTTTAACTTGATTGAGCCCTTTTAAAGCATTCAACTGTATTATTGAGCAAACAAGCAATTGTCATGGGTCCAACCCCTCCTGGGACTGGTGTAATGGCTTTAGCTACTTTAGATACTTCTTCAAAATCAACATCACCTACTAAACCTGAATCTGTCTTGTTTATTCCAACGTCAATAACTATAGCCCCTTTTTTAACCCAATCACCCTTAACTAATTTTGGGATACCAACTGCTGCAATAATTATATCTGCTCTAAGACATTCTGTTTTTAAATCTTTTGTTTTTGAGTGAGTAATAGTTACTGTGCAATTTTCTTTTAAAAGTAATTGAGTCATTGGTTTTCCATTTAAGTTTGAACGCCCTATTACTACTGCATGTTTACCACTTAAATTTTTATCAACTTGCCTAAGTAACAAGCTGCATCCTAGAGGAGTACAGGGAATACTGCTATCATAACCTGAAGATAAATTTCCTACATTCATTGGGTGAAAACCATCAACATCCTTTCCATGTTCTATAGTTTCTATTACTTTTCTTTTATCAATATGTTTGGGTAGTGGCAGTTGAACTAATATGCCTGAAACTTTATCATTTTCATTAAGTTCTTTAATTTTATTTAATAAAACCTTTTGCTCTGTGTTTGCGGGATATCTAATAACTTCAGAATTAATTCCTACTTCTATTGCAGATTTTTGCTTATTTCTTACATAAATTTTACTTGGAGCATCTTCTCCAACTAAAATTACTGTTAGCCCAGGTGTAGCTTTATATTTAGATTTTAATTCATCAACTTTTTTCTTTAATTGGCTTCTTAAATTAGCTGCTGTTTTTTTTCCATCAATAATCATATTAAAATAAACCTGGAGCAAAAATTTCAAAAACTAGGTTTCTAAGAAACATTAAACCTAAAATTAATATAATAGGAGAAATATCAATTGAGCCAAAAGTCGGTACGAATTTTCTTATTTTATTCAAGACTGGATCAGTTAATTTATAAGTAGTGTCAAGAATCGAAAAGACGAATCTGTTGTGAGTATTTAAAATATTAAATGCAACTAACCAGCTTAGCAAAGCATTAATTATAATGACCCAAAGATAAATTGTAATAACGCTATCTAGTAAAATAAAAATAGATTTCATTTTTTTTCAACATAAATTGATTGGCTAGGAAATGCAAAAGATGCATTATTTTTTTCAACAATTTTTTTAATTTCAAGGGCTAATCTTTCTTTAACTTTAAGCCATTCGTCCCAATCGTCAGTTACCGTGAAACATCTTATATACATATCTATTGAGCTATCTGAGAACTTATCAACTCTTACTGCATAACCTAGACTAGTTTGATAATCTTCATAACTAGTAATGTATTTTTCAATTTCATCTCTAATTTTTTTTAACTGATCAACAGTCGTATTATACTGCAACGTAATTACCCAACTTATTATCCAATTTGTTGTTGCGCTAACATTAATTACAGCATTTTCTGCGAACTGAAAATTTGGAATAATTGCAAGAGATTTATCAAATTTTCTAACAACAGTTGATCTAAATCCTATGCGCTCAACAATTCCTTCTATAATTTCTTCAACTATAATCCAATCACCAACTTTAAATCTTTTTTCTACTAAAACTAAAATTCCTGAAATTAAATTTTTAAATAAATCTTGAGCTCCTAATGCAACAGCTACCCCAAATAAACCTAGCCCAGCAATTATTGGTCCTATTTTTATTCCCCATAATTCTAATACTGCAGCAGCTCCTAAAATAAAAATAAGTATTTTTAATGCTTTAACTATCCATCCAATTAGCTCTTTTGTTAAAAGTTTTTCAAGTCCACCTAAAAGATATGTAACTGGCTGAATAAATTGATGCATTAACCAAAAAATTAAAATTGTAATAAGTGATTTATTAACATTATCAATAAACGACTGTGACTCTTGACTAAAATCTAAATAATAGCTGGCTATAAAAAAACCTATAACGATAGGTAAGAAACGAGCAGGGCCTTCCATTGCATGAACAAATGTATCATCTAATTTGTTAGAAGTTCTTTTTGCTATTTTTTTTAAGCGGTTAATTATAACTTTGCTTATTAAGCCTCTAAAAAGTAAAAAAATTAAAAAAATTCCTAGACCAATAAGTATTTGGAATATATCAACTCCCATAATACCTTTTTTCCATACCTCTATAAACAAAGCTGAAAAATTTTCAAATACATTCATAATTATCTAATTTTTTTTAGTAAAAACTCTTCTTCTCCTGGATTAAAAATAAAGACTTTTTTCCATTTAATTTGCTTTAATATTAATAATACCTTCTCGCTTATACACATAAGATTAGAATGAGTCACTACGTTTAAAAGCGAATATTTATTTATAAGATTAAATAAATTTTTCGCACTCTTTGATGAATAAATATAAAAAACATCTGGTGGATTTTTTTTTATAAAATCTAGTGTTTTTTTATCAATTTGTTCTATTGGAAATGAGGTATAGTTTGAAATTCTATCAACTGAATATCCTGCGCTTATTAAATCAATGTCTAAATCTTTTGAGATAAACTCACTACTCAAATAAAGTAATTTACCTGACTTATCATCTAAAGTTCTTATAATTAATTCAGTAAGTGAATCTACAGTGCCTCCAGATGAAAAAGTATTTATAAATCCTAACTGCTTCGCAGTTTGCTCTGTTGAGTTGCCTACGCAAAAACATTTAATTTTGAAATCATTTTTTTCAATATTCATATATTTTATTGCGTTTGAGCTTGTAAAAATTATAGCTTTATAATTCTGTAAATTTATTTTTTTTGTTTCTAATCTTTCAATTTTAATTACAGGGAGATGAGTTACCGAATGTCCCAATTTAATTAAGTTATCAATTAATCTTAATGAATCTTCCTTAGGTCTTGTAATAACAATATGCACTTCTTAATATCCTTGTGTTGTAAAGCTTGGTCCTGCTTTTTTTAACAATTCTTCACCAACTTTATATCCTATTTCTTTGGCTTCTTTAATATATCCTGAACTTTCAGAAATAAATTTTTGCTTACCATCATTTGAAAATAATTCACTTTTTAAAAAAATTTTTTTATTTGATATTTTTGCTAAACCTCCAATAGCTGTATCACAATCTCCTCCTATTGCTTCAAGAAGTGAACGTTCTGCTTGCACACAATAATATGTTTCTTCATGATTTATTTTTTTTATCGTATTTAAAGTTTTGTGATCTTCCTCTTTGCACTGTACGGCAATTGCTCCTTGTCCTATTGCTGGCAACATTCGATCAATAGAAAAAATTTCTTTAATTTCATTTTTAAAATTTAACATTTGAATTCCAGCCAAAGACAAAACGATAGCATCAAATTCTTTATTTTTTAATTTCTTAACTCTTGTATCAATATTTCCTCTCATTGGGATAATTGTAAGATCATTTCTTAACAATTTAAGTTGTGCGTGCCTTCTAAAAGAGCTCGTTCCTATTTTTGCCTGTGGTTTAAGTTCACTTAAAGAATTAGTTGAATGACTTAAAAATACATCTCGTGGGTCGTTTCTTTTTACTACAGTATTTACGCATAAGCCTTTAGTCATTTTTGTAGGTAAATCTTTTAGAGAATGAACGGCCATATCTATTTTTGAATCTAATAGCTCATCTTCTATTTGTTTACAAAAAACACCTTTACCTCCAATTTCTGAAATTCTTTTATCTTGAAATATATCACCAGAAGTTTTTATTATTTTTATATCTATTGAGCTATTATCAAGTTTTGAATTAGATTTAATTAACAAATCCTTAACATGATTTGAGTAGGCTAAAGAAAGTTGGCTACCTCTGGAGCCTATTATAAATTTTTTCTTTTCTGTCATTATCATTATTATTAAAAATTACTTATGTTATAATATTATTTTATATTTATAGACAGATAATCAATCATGAGAGAAAAGCTTACTTTTTTGGGAATAGAGACGAGCTGCGACGAAACCGCAGCGTCCATTGTTAGAGAAAAGTCTGATGGTACTGGAGAAATATTATCAAATATTGTTTCTAGTCAAGTAGATGAACATAAAGAATTTGGAGGTGTAGTTCCAGAAGTTGCTGCTAGAGCTCATGTTGAAAAGATAGATTTTGTAATTAAGAAGGCAGTAAAAGAAAGTGGTTTAAATTTAAAAAATTTAAATGGTATTGCAGCTACAGCTGGGCCAGGATTAATAGTTTGTCTGACAGTTGGATTAAATGCTGGCAAAGCTATTGCTGGATCTCTAAATAAACCTTTTGTAGCTGTAAATCATTTAGAAGGTCATGCTCTTAGTCCTAAAATAAAAAAAAAAATAAAATTCCCTTACTTATTGTTACTAATTTCTGGAGGACATACACAATATTTAGAAGTTCTTGGAGTTAATAATTATAAAAGATTAGGAACCACAATAGATGATGCCTTAGGTGAAGCTTTTGATAAAACTGCCAAGATCTTAGGTATAGAATTTCCAGGTGGTCCCAAAATTGAACAATGGGCAAAACAAGGTAATGAAAATTACTTTAAACTACCTAAACCAATTTTAAAAAAAGGTGGGTGTAATGTATCTTTTGCTGGTCTTAAAACTGCAGTTCTTAGAATCTCTAAAAGTATTAAAAATGAAAAAGAAAAATATCACTTAGCTGCCTCTTTTCAAAAGGTTGTTAATGAAATTCTTCATGAAAAAACTAAAGTAGCCATGAGCAAATTTAAAAAAAATAAAAAAAATAATCAAAATATATTTGTAATTGCAGGTGGGGTAGCCGCAAACCTATCAATAAGAGAAAATCTAAATATACTATCTGAAAAAGAAAATTTTTTATCTATTTTTCCTCCAATAAATCTATGTAGTGATAACGCTGCTATGATTGCTTGGGCTGGAATTGAGCGTTATAAAATTAATTTAATTAATAATTTAAAATTTCCGTCAAAAGCAAGATGGCCATTAGATGAATCGGCACCTTTTATGAAGGGGGCGGGGTTAAAATTATAAAAATTAATATTTATTTTTAATTCAGTCTTCTAAAAGTTGTATGGCTTACTGATCCATCAAGTAATTTTTTTATTTCTTTTTTAGTTTTGCACTTATTAATTTTATCTAAAATACCATCTAAAACAAAAAAATATTTATCAATTATTTTTTTAGTATGATTTATGCATAAAAATATACAATTTCCAGTTATAAAACCTTTTTTTAACATTTCTTGAGTAATGTAAGTTTTGAAATAATTATTATTATCATTCTCAATTGTATATCCTGTCATTGCTGGAAGGCCCCAAATCTTTATTTTTATATTATGTTTTGAAGAAAGATATTTTATTTTTTTTCTAACATAAAATCCCATTTTGGTTATTGTTTTCCATGATTTAATACTTTCCATCACTTCAAGCGTTTTTAAAGATGCAGCAAATCCAATTCTTTCTCCCCAAAATATACTACTATTAAAACTTGCTTGAGAAGAATCCATTATTTTTTTTTTTCCTATAACTGCACTAATTGCATAACCATTTCCTAAGCACTTTCCAAAAATTGCCATATCTGGCAATATATTATATAATTTATGTAAACCTCCAAAGCTTTGTCTAAACCCAGAAGTACATTCATCAAAGATTAAAACAATTTTTTTTGTACTACATAAACTTCTAATTTTTTTTAAAAAATTAATATTTGGATCAATATTTCTTGAAAATTCCATCATTATTATTCCGATATCATTAGTTTTAATTATTTTCATGAGTTCTTCAAAATTATTATATCTAAAAGGAAAAACAGTATTTTTTAACTCTCTGGGTACCCCTCTTGTTTTTAGATCTGAGAGTAAGTGTGAAGCTAAATTATTTTTTTTATTCAAGTTAGCTGATAAATACCAATCATGCCAACCATGATATCCACAAATTGCAATTTTAGTTTTTTTCGTATAGGAGCGAGCAATTCTTAAAGATAGAGAATTTGCCTCACCTCCAGTTCTTGCAAATTTAACTCCTCCTGCCCACTTGTGCATGTTCAATAATTTTTTAGCAAGATAAAATTCTTCTGGGCAATTGAGCGTAGACATAGTTCCTTTTTTTATAGTTTGTTTTACGAAGTTATCTACCTTAGAATTTGCATAACCTAACACATTTGTGCCAACACCCATCGTCATATCATAGTAAATATTTCCATCTAAATCTTCAACCTTGCATCCTTTAGATTTTTTAAAATAAGAAGGCCAAAAATCAGGAAGATACATTTCTGATCTTTTAGATAAAAATGTATTACCTCCAGGAATAATAAGTTTGGCCTTACGCCATAATTTTTGTCCTGAATTTAATTTCTTTTTAATCATTCTTTTAAATTATTTTTAATCCTTTGCTTGAATAAATTACTTTTTTACTTTTTGCATTAAATAAATTTTTTGGAGAAGTAAAGAATCTAGAACCAGGTTTTATCTTAGAAACTATATTTTTTTTATTTTTGTCTAACACCTGTTCTATAAGAAGATATTGAGAATCTTTTGTACAAACAACAATCCAATCTTTGTCATTTCTTGAGATTAGTCCTGTCCGAAATGGGTGATTAGTAATTTCACCACCATGCAAATGAGCTTTTTTTAAGAAAACTCTTTTATGACCTAATATTTGAGTTGAAGCACCTTCATAAGGATCATCAAATGCATTTATGAAATTTAAAATTTCATATGATGTTAAATTCCAATCTATCCATCCATTCAACTTTGTATTTAATCTAGGATTATAATTACCAATATAATCAACTTGTTGTTTAAGTTTAATTTTTTTTTTACTTAATATTTCTTTTAAAAGATTTTCATAAAATTTTATAAAAGTTGAATTATGGTAATTTTCATATTCAAGTGGCAGCTTACACCAATTTGGAAATAAGTATTTTTTAGATTTTAAAATATCACCTTTATCAATTTTATCACTAACTACGTGAGCTAACTGCATACCAATTCTATCGTTTCTCAATATTCTCCAAGAAAGTGGACCGCCGCCTGAGTCTATAGGTAATCTAGTTCCGTGAAAATTTATAATATTCTTTTTAAATAGATTATTTATATCATTTTTTTTAAATATCCATCTTGCTCCAAGACTTATAAATAAAGTTTCATTAGGGTTTATTTTATTAATTAAAAATTTCTTAAATTTTTTGTTTATTTCACTAAAAATGAATTGTTGTTTTTGATTTTTTTTTTTTTGATCTGGGCTTGTTATTATTAAAGAATTTATTTTAAGTTTTGAGTTTATTTCAATCAACTGATTTATGATGCTTGTTTGTCCTAAAAAACAAACATTTTTAATTTTGTTTAAAAAAAAGAAGTTATTTTTAATCATTTAATTCTTAACATTAAGTTGAAAAATTTATTAATAATTTAAGCCGTTCAAATATTGAACATGGAATTATTATATACAAAAATCAAACGTATTCAATATTGAACTTTTTATAGGCTTTTAGATGCAGTTAAAGAGATAACCCCTATAAACTTACGTTTTTTTTCTGAACAATTACTATTAGCATCTAATCTTTTAAAAATTAAATCAAAATTAATTAAACCTTCTTTTTTTAACTCGTTTAAAGTTTCATACGAAGCTGATGACCAGTACATTTTATGGTAGTGTTTTGAATTAATATAAATATCATCACACATAATTATACCCCCATCCTTAATTAATTTAATAGAATTTAGAATATCCATACATACCATAGGGTATCCATGAGCACCATCTATCCAGATTAGATCATATTTTTTTTTGTAATTTATTAAATTTATTGAATTAATTTCTTTAAAATTAATTCTATTATCTCCTGAAATAAAGTTATTTCTTAAATCTAAAAATTTATTTATATTATTTTTTCTGTTATAAAAGTTTATAAAATCATCCTTATTACTCTCCAAATCAATAGTTTCAATATTGGAATTTTTAAACAATAGGGAGAGTAGAAAAGCATTTGCACCATCGTAAGTTCCTATCTCAAGTATTTCATTTATATTAATATTTGAACTACATGATAAAGATGAAAAAAATACTTCATGTTCTGAACTTGTGCTTCTATTTAAAATTTTGTGATTTTCTTTAATTTCACTTAATTTTTTTAAACCTAATACTCTATCTAAATTTAATTTTTTAAAAATTTGATTTTGTTTATTTTCATAAATACTTTTATCATATTTTTTTTTATTTATAATATATTCGATTTTAGATAAAAGCTTAGCGGGAATTCTATGTGGCTTTTTTAAATTATTTAAAATTTTTTTAATCATATAAGTTAAAAATTATTATACTTTTTTAATCATTTTAACATAGCATTAAAAATATAATTTATTATTTAGAATTTTAAGATTAAGTGCTATGTTCATGAAATTAAGCAAATATTGGAGAAGTAATTAGATGCAATACTGGTTAATGAAATCTGAACCAGACGTTTGGTCAATTGATCAACAAGAAAAAGCTGGTTCTACAGGTGTTGCTTGGGATGGTGTCAGAAACTATCAAGCAGCAAATAACTTAAAAAAAATGAAAAAAAATGATCTTTGTTTTTTTTATCATTCAAACATTGGAAAAGAAATTGTTGGTGTGGTTAAAGTTATTAAGACTGCTTTTTTAGATCCAACAGATAAAAAAAAAAGGTTCGTAGCTGTTCAGGTTAAGTTTAAAGAAAAGTTAAAAAAACCCGTAACACTCGAAATTATCAAAAGAACTAAGGAAATTAGACATTTGCCATTAATAAAACAAAGCAGATTATCGGTAATGGCTATAGATTATAAAAGCTGGAAAATAATTTATAAGATGGGTAAAATCTAATATAGTTTTTAATAAACTTTAGGTGAAAAAGTGAAAAAAAAGAGAAGAAAAAAAACTAAATCTAGAAAAAAAGTTAAAAGAACGAAAAGAAGAAAAAAAACTAAATCTAGAAAAAAAGTTAAAAGAACGAAAAGAAGAAAAAAAACTAAATCTAGAAAAAAAGCCAGAGCAGCGAAAAAATCAGAAACAAAGGAATTAATTTTTAAAGTACCTAAAAAATGGTCTGGTAAGGCTTACGTTGACAAAAATAAATATGAAAAAAAATATAAATTTTCAATAAAACAAAATGAATCGTTTTGGAAAAAAGAAGGTAAAAGAATAGATTGGATAAAACCATATACAAAAATAAAGGATACAAAATACAGCAAAACTGACGTCAAAATAAAATGGTATTATGATGGAACTCTTAACGCTTCTTCTAATTGTATTGATAGACACTTAGCAAGTAGTAAAAATAAAACTGCTATTATTTGGGTTGGTGATGATCCAAAAGATCATAAACAAATTAGTTACAGTCAACTTCATAAAAATGTTTGCAAAGCTGCAAACGGTTTGAAGGAAATTGGAATTAAAAAAGGAGATAGAGTAACTATTTATTTAACAATGATACCCGAGTTAGCTTATGTAATGCTTGCGTGCGCTAGGATTGGTGCAGTTCATTCTATAATATTTGGTGGTTTTTCACCTGATTCAATATCAGGAAGAATTAATGATTGCCAATCAGATTATCTCATAACAGCAGATGAAGGAATAAGAGGTGGAAAAACCATACCATTAAAAAAAATAGCGGATGAAGCTTTGCTAAATTGTCCAAATATTAAAAAATGTATTGTTATAAAAAGAACAGGAAATGAAGTTAACTGGGTAGATGACAGGGATGTTTGGTACGAAGATATAACAAGAAATGCTTCGAATGACTGTGAGCCGGAAGAAATGAATGCTGAAGATCCATTATTTATCCTTTATACATCAGGATCTACAGGAAAACCTAAAGGTGTATTACATACTACAGGTGGATATATGGTTTATGCTTCTATGACTCATCAATATATTTTTAATTATAAAAAAAATGATATTTATTGGTGCTCTGCAGATATTGGTTGGGTAACTGGTCATAGCTATATT
>MDSV01074938.1_pt1 | contig 10913 bp, 9 predicted proteins | sample 810851 | NCBI WGS metagenome assembly MDSV01 (sample SAMN05326640, study PRJNA326480) | marine metagenome | isolation source: seawater | place: Atlantic Ocean: North East | collected 2012 | reverse complement strand
ATTGAATCTCCCCTATTATATTCACAAGAAAAATCATTTATATCACTTACACTAAAATGTGTTTCTACTGCATAATCCCAAACATAATGATACCATGATTGAGAAGTAGAAGCATCATTTTGGTCTGAAAAAATAATAAGTCTCTTATTTGAAGCAATCATTTCATCTAAAGTTGCCCATTGAGATTGAGAATTTTTTGAATATAGATAACTATTAAGCAATGATTGTTGTAATACATTTTCTATAGAATTAGCATCTGTATAACATTCTAAAATAAGCGTAACAACTTCATTAGTATTTAAATCAAGAAAGCTTTTAATATCATTAAATATATCTTGTAAAGGAATCGATCCTAAAATTGAAAAACTATGGTAAACTATTGGCGTACCATTGTTATCATAAACATCAATCATGAGGCCTCTTACTCCGGCATTTAATTGATTTAAAATGTTGTAAGTTTGATTTGGAAACTGAAAATTATCTTCAGAAGAATTAAATGCATTATGAGTAGTCAAGAAAGCAACTTCGTTGTACGGTTTTCCACATAATGAAAAATATCCATTACATTGAGATTTAACGTCTAAAAAATAAAAACATAAAAGAATTAGAAAAAACTTGTTAATCATTATTACTCATAAAATTTTTAATAATTGTATGGAAGTGATGAACACATTGCTCCATATTAGGAGAAAACCGACCAGATTTATATAATCTTGAATTAACACCCTTCTGAACACTTTTAACTACTTCTTGATCTTCAATCTCCACTTTATTAACATCAGCGCCTGCACCTTTATTTAAAAGATCCTCATTCCAAACATATGAATAAAAATTTACTTTAGTTTTATCCTTAGACAAAGGCTTAATTATGTTTATTGATAAACCCCAAGGATAAAAGTTAAGCATAATATTTGGAAATAACCAAAAATAATATGCTGCTATCTTTTTTCCATAATCAATTGATGATTCCGGCAAATCAAAGCATGATTCATTATCCTTACCATACCCAATTTGTAAGCTTGAATATTTAAAACATTCTACACTATATTCTTCATAATTTAACACATTATTTAAATCTTTATGAATAAAAGGTATATGAAAACCTTCTAAATAATTATCACAATATAATGTCCAATTTGCATTAATTATATATTCGTTTGACAAGTCTTTTCTATAAACAAAATCTGAGATAGGCATCCAGCCAACTCGTTTATCTACATCTTTAGTTAAATCATCTAATGAGAATTTAGGATTTAAAGAAGTAAATATAAATTGATTCCATTTTGAAGTAGATATTTTTGGTAAATTATCTCTTTTGGTTGGAAAATTTTTCATTCTTTCAGTACAAGGCATAAACAAAAAATTACCCATTGTATCAAAAGACCGACCATGATAGTTACAGCTAATAGTTTTTTTTATTTTTCCATATTTTTTTATTAATATATTTCCTCTATGAGTACAAACGTTAGAAAAGCACTCAATTCCATTTTTATTTTTAACTAAAAATAGTGGCTCAGGTAAGACTTCTTCCATTAAAAAAAATGGAAAAGCATAATTTTCTTCAACAAAATAAGAATCATCAGAAATTAAATGCCAACTAGTAACAAAGATATTGTCTACAACCTCATTAAAAATCTCTTGTGAAGAATAAAATTTAGAAGACAAAGTGCTTGAAACTTCAATATCATTATTTACATTTAACATAAATATTTACTTGTATAAATGTAAATGTATAATAATCTATTTAATTAAAGAAACACTTCTTTCAACAAAACTTGTTAGCTTCTCCCCTTTTAACATTCCATGCGATAGAAGAGCTAAATCAAAAATCTGCTTAATTAATGCAATTCTTTTCTTCTTATTCTTCTCAGAAATTATTTTAGAAACTAAATCATGATTAGTATTTACAATTACATTATATGATTCTGGCATGTCACCAAACATTTGCATACCTCCTCCAGATAGTTGTTGCTGCTCTTTCATTCTTCTCATAAACTCGCTTTGAGTAATTAATATTGGTAAATCATCAGATGACATGTTTTGAGTTTGGACAGTGTAAATTGATTTATCAACTTCAGATTGGATCATCTCTTGAATCTTTTTTTGTTGCTTTTCATCTAATTTAGATACTGCATCATCTCCCTTATCAATTAATTTATCAATACTATCACCATCTACTCTAACAAACTGTATATCAGGATTAGTACTTTCAAGCTTACTGATTAAATGACTAACTAGAGGTCCCGACAGTTCTAATACTTCATAACCTTTATTGGTTGCAGCATTTACATAGGAGTGTTGTTCATTTTTATCATGAGTATATAAAATAATTGTTTTATTATCTTTATTTTTTTGAGTTTCTTTGACTTTGTCTAAAAATTCTAACAATGTATAATATTGACTGCCTGTGTTTTTATACATAGCAAAATCTGTAGCTTTATCAAAAAACTTTTCTTCAGTTAACATTCCATATTCTATAAATACCCTTACATCATCCCATTTACTTTCAAAATCTTTTCTATCTTTCTTAAACATATTAGATAATTTATCAGCTACCTTTTTGGTAATATGACTTGATATTTTTTTTACATTTCCATCTGCTTGTAAATACGATCTCGAAACATTTAATGGAATATCCGGTGAATCAATTACCCCATGAAGTAATGTTAAAAATTCAGGAACAATATTTTCAACATTATCAGTGATAAAAACCTGATTACTGTAAAGGTTGATTTTATTTTTTTGTACTTCTAAATTATTCTTTAGTTTAGGGAAATATAGTATTCCTGTTAAATTAAATGGAAAATCAACATTAAGATGAATATTGAATAAAGGCTCACTAAATTCCATTGGATATAGCTCTTTGTAAAATTCTTTATAGTGTTTTTCTTTTAGGTTAGAAGGTCTTTTTTTCCAAGCTGGATTAGGATTATTAATTATATTATCTACAACTTTATCAATTTTTTCAATGTTTCCTTCTTTATCCTTTTTACCTTTTGGATCATCAATTTTTTCAGTTTTAGTGCCAAATTTAATTGACACTGGAAGAAACTTGCAGTATTTATTAAGTATACCTGATAATCTTGATTCTTCTAAAAATTCCTTAGAATCGTCAGCAATATGTAAAATAACATCAGTACCTTTTGTCTTTTTGGCAGTTGTTTGCATGTTAAAACTTGGAGAACCATCACATGCCCATCTTACAGCCTTACTATTAGGTTTTTGACTTTTAGTAATAATTTCAACTTCTTTTGAAACCATGAAAGAAGAATAAAAACCTAAACCAAAATGACCAATAATAGAATTTTTTGCATCAGCATCTTTATATTTATTCACAAATTCTTCAGCACCTGAAAATGCAATTTGATTTATATATTTATCAAGTTCACTTTCTGTCATTCCTATCCCATTGTCTCTAATTGTAATAGTCTCTGCTTTTTTATCTAAAATAACCTCAACTCTAAGCTTAGACAAATCTGTTTTTAATTCACCGACTGTTTTAAGTGTTTTAAGTTTTTGAGTTGCATCAACTGCATTTGAAACTAATTCTCTTAAGAAAATTTCATGGTCTGAATATAAAAATTTCTTTATTATTGGAAAAATATTTTCCGTTTGTACATTAATATTACCTGTTTTCATAATTTTTTTTATTTATATAAAATATATGCAACAAATATGCCAAGAAAAAAATATATGACAAATAAACTATTAGAAAAAAAATATGAAAATATGACAGTTATTTTGTGACAGATTTTAAAATACTATTTATTTGATTATAATAATTCCCTCCAAATAAATTTGCATGTACTAGAAGTGCATATAAATTACATATATCTAATCTAATCTCCCAGTTTTTATCTAATGGATAATAATAATTATAAGCATCATAAAATTCTTTTCCGAAGCCCCCAAATAATTTTGTCATAGCAATATCCATTTCTCTATTACCATAATATACTGAAGGATCAATAACAAAAACTTGATCTTTTGATGAAATAAAATTACCACTCCACAAATCACCATGTACTAATGATGGTTTAGTTATAGGAAATATCTTTTCTAATTTTAAAAAAAGTGATTCAAAAAGTTTTTGTGTTTTTACTGAAAAGTTACCAATCTCTAACTGAGGTTTTAATCTTTGATATATGAAAAAATCATTCCAATTGTCACGAAATTTGTTTTTTTGAAGTAAAGAGCCAATATAGTTGTCATGATCTAATCCAAAACTATTTGATGTATTATAATGTAATTCAGCAAGGCTGTGACCAAAATTTGACCAAAATTTTTGATTTAATTTATTACTCTCAATAAAGTCTAAAGCTAAAACCTCCTCATCAAAATATATTACACTAGGAACTTTAATTGTATTAGTTAAAGAAATTAACTTTAAACCTCTAACCTCTTTATCAAATAGATTTTTAACTTTATTGATATTGAATTTTAAGAAAAATTTACCAATATTAGTATTAATTAGAAATGCATTATTAATAGAGCCACCAAAAATTTGTGTGTAATTTTTTAATACTAAATTACAATTTAGACTATTAGATAATTTTTCAATAGTATTGACAAATAACTCTTTAATCATATTTTAATATAACGCTTAAATACAACAATCAAAATCATGCATTAAATTACTATATATTTGTAAAAATTATAAAAGTTTATGAATTTTTTTGATTTAGTTAAAAAAAGAAGATCTGTAAGAAAATTTACAAATGATAAAGTTCCAGATAAAGTAATTAATAAATGTTTAGAAGCAGCAATATTAGCACCTAACTCTTCTAACTTACAACCCTGGGAATTTTATTGGATTAAAAATAAAAACAAAAAAGACAATATTAAGAAAGCTTGCTTTTCACAAAATGCAGCAATAACTGCACAAGAGCTTATTGTCGCGGTATCTAGAATTGATACATGGAAAAGAAATAAAAATTTAATCATTGAAGATTATAAAAAAAAGAATAAGTATATGCCAATCATTGGTAGATACTATAATAAATTAATACCAATATTATATTATCATGATATGTTTGGTATTTCTAATATTGTTAAAAAAATCTTTTCAATATTTTACAATATGCTTGGATTTTTCAAACCTGTTCTTAGAACTCCAATATATAAACATGAACTATTTGAAGTAGTTACTAAGTCTACTGCTCTAGCATGTCAAAATCTTATGTTAGCATTGGTAGCTGAAGGATTTGATTCGTGTCCTATGGAAGGATTTGACGAGAAGAAAATAAAAAAAATACTTAATCTTAATAATAATTGTCATGTAGTAATGATATTAGGAATAGGAAAATCTGCAAAAGATGGTATTTACGGAGAAAGATTTAGAGTAGATAAAAGTCTAGTTATTAAAAAAGTATAATCTATCTTCTAGAATTTAATTTAGCTAACAATCTTAACAATTCAAGATATAGCCAAATCAATGTAACTAATAAACCAAAGGCTGCATACCATTCCATGTATTTAGGTGCACCCTTTTCAGCTCCTTCCTCAATAAAATCAAAATCCATTACTAAGTTTAAGGATGCTACTGCAACAACTATTAAAGAAAATCCGATACTCATCATGGAAGAGTTTGAAGGATCCATTATTGGAAGTCCAGATCCACCAAATAAACTCATAAAAAATGAAATAATATATACCAAAGCAATACCTCCTGTCGCAGCAAATAATCCTAACTTAAAATTTTCAGTTGGTTTAATCATTTTAGACTTATAAGCAAATAATAAGGCAAATAAAATACCCAACGTTAACATTATAGCTTGAGAAACAATACCATCATAAAAATTTTGTGCATATATTAGAGATATACCTCCTAGTGCTAAGCCTTCTAGACAGGCATAAATAGGAACGGTTATTGGAGACCATTCTTTTTTAAAAATTGTTATTAACGCAACAACAAAACCTCCAATAAATCCTGGCCATACAAATTGTGTAAACTGGTTATTATAGGTGTAATATCCAGCTAACAATAATATACCCATACTTAAAGCAGTTTTATTAACAGCACCATCAAGAGTCATGACATTTTTTGTATTAGTTATGGGATCTAATAAATTAAAAGTGTTTTTACTCAATGCAGGATTTCCAGATCTAATCATTTTCATAATTACTGTTTTTTAATATTTAATTTTTTTTCAATTGAACCATCATCATAGATATAAAATTGAACTTTATAAGATTCATGTAAAATTTCTTTTCCTAATACGTTCACTATTTTGAGCAATCTTTTATCCTTAGTATTATCAAAAACACTAGTAACATTTTGACATGGAGTTTCTACTTCAATATTATAATAAAAATAATAGTAACTAAGTGGATTAGTTGAAGCGCTTGACTGTTTAATATTTATTAGATTACCAATATTATAAGGATAAGTAGCACCAGAGTTATTTCGATACAAAGTAGAATTACCAGCAGAAATTCCTAGTTGCAAATCATTTGCAATTGGAACATCAAAATTTAAAATTAAGCGTTGACTTCCAGAAATAAGAGAATGTGTTGTGTCATCTAAAACAACGCCATTATTGTCTCTAAGTTCGAAAGTCACTGTTGTATTTGATTCTGCATAGAAAACTGCAGATTTTATAACTGCTTCTTGATTGGCATCAAAAATTAAATGTTGATCTCCATTAAAATAACCACCTGATGAAAAAGTATTATCTAACTCACCACCATGTGCTGTTGTAGTATTAGCATTAGCATTATAATTTGAGGCACTTTGATTAGTACAGCCTAGAATAGGAAGTACACAGCTATTATCATCAAAACAAGCTGTTGAATCATAATTTATAGCGTATGGGTTGGTACATCCAGAAATGTAGCAACAACTTCCATCATCAATTAAAGCTATAGATGAAAAATTAACTGCTAAAGGGTCTGTACAACCACAATCATCGCTTAGTTTATAAGTATAAATATTTGATGGATAAACTGTAGGAAAAGTGTTATTATTTTGTCCTAATAAAAAATAAACACTACAGTCAATTACAAAACAACCTGGAGCCCATATTGCGTCTCCAGGGTGAGATGGTAACTGAGTCCATAAATCGGTTGAAGGTTCATATTCCCATAACTCACCACTATCCAGCGATGAGTGATCATCACCATCACCACTTAATACATATCCTTTTCCATTAAAGGAAAATTGTGTTCCAGCGACTCTAGCCTCGGAGGGAAAATTGTCTAGTTGAAGCCATGAATCAGTACTTGGATCATATCTATAAAAATCATTATAAATAAAAGATCCAGACTGATTACTACCTGGTCCAGGAACGCTTCCATGACCAAAACCAACGTAAGCATAATTTCCTATACCAAAATAATATGGATGATGTCTATCATTACCTGGAATATCAGGTTTTTGTGACCAAGAATCACTATTAATGTCATATTCCCACCAATCACCTAAATTCGCCGTATTACTACCACATCCAACAAATATTTTACCCCCAACACTTACCATAGCTGGATGATTCCTTCCATTACCCGGAAATGATGATTTCTGAAACCAGCTATCATTAATTATGTCATATTCCCACCAATCTGTTGGAAAATTACCACTGAGATTAGATCCAAAACCCATATAAGCTTTACTACCAACTTGCACTCCGTAAGCATATCCTCTGTCACCTCCAGGAAAATTAGAAAGCTGAGTCCATGTATCTGTATTACTATCGTATCTATATACTAAATCGGTATTGCTGCCGGAAATTGAAAATCCATAATTTTCATAAGAAAACGTAATTGGATGATGAACACCAGAAAATGGAAAAGAAGTAACTTGCTGCCAGTTTTGAGCAAATAATGAATGAGATATAATTAAAATTAGTGAAAATATAATTTTTTTCATTATGCAAAAGTAAGATTAATGTGTTACATTACAAAATATGAATCATTTATATAGTATTTTTGCAAAAAAAAAATGTCATACACGCAAATAATAAAAGAACAAACTTTAAATGAAAATATTGACAAAGTATGGGATTTTATGTCTTCTCCAAAAAATTTGGAAGAAATAACACCTAACGAAATGTCATTTAATATAACATCATCAAACAAAAATGAAAAAATGTATGAGGGGATGATTATCACATATAAAGTCACTCCACTATTGAATATACCATTGAGCTGGATGACTGAAATAACTCATGTTAAAGAAAAGAAGTTTTTTGTTGACGAACAAAGACTTGGACCATACAAAATGTGGCATCATCAACATATATTTGAAAAGTGTGAGAAAGGAGTTATAATGAAAGACATTATAACTTATATACCTCCCTTCAATATATTAGGAAAAATAGCTAATGCTTTGTTTATCGAAAAAAAAGTAAATGAAATCTTTGACTATAGAAAAAAGGTTTTAGATGAAATATTTAATAAATAATTTAATTATTGAATATTTATTTTAGCTTTAACAGTACCATCATCATATATGATGTAGTAAGGAATATTTGGCCTTGTAGCAATATTTCTTCCAAGATAATCAACAACTTTAACTATTTTTTTCTCACTTGTATATATATCATGTACAGAATTAGTGTTACAATTAATTAATCCTGATGTATTATATTTTGAAACAAAATTCCAAATTTCAACATTTGCATTAATATCTTGATTAGCCCAAGAGTTTAAAGGAGATGGCCAGTCGTGTCCTCCATTAATTACTTTTAGTTCTTCAACTGAAACACATCCATCTCCATTTTGCCAAGTATACCTTTCAACGGTACTTCCGTCGGATGGATTAATGTCTGGGATCTGAGTAACTATTGGTGCTATATCAGTGTTGTTTGTAGTTGCCCAAAAGCTATCAATTGCTGCAACTGAAAAATACCATCCATTTGGATCATTGTATGGATGAATACCATCATCCGTTCCATTAATAGTTAATACTGCTGTTGGATGAGTTATATTGCAATTAGCAAAAGCACCATAAAAACATGCGCCAGCAACAGAACCTATAGCGGCAATCCTATCATTTAAACTACATGCTAATTCATATGAAAACATCCCACCTAATGAATAACCACAAGCATACACCATAGAAACATCAATATTAAAAGCTGATGATAAAGTGTCAATTAATGCTTCAACAAAAAATATATCTTTATGATCAGTAGGTTCCTTATGTAACCAATTAGTAGATCCCCCATCATTTGGATCTGCTAATGCTTGTGGATATACTAAAATAAAACCTGCTGTATCAGAAATTGATCTGAAATCAGCCTCATAGTTCATAAAATCATTTGCATAACCTGAACCACCGTGAAATGCGAATAAAATTGGAGTTGGTAATGACGCGGAGTAAGATTGAGGAACATAAATTAAATATTCCCTATTATTTCCATCATATATTAAGTTTTCAGTTGTTAATTGCTGACCAAAAGAAAATAAAGATACTAATAATACAATAAATATTAAATAAATCTTTTTCATGTTTTCTTTACAAATTTAAAGATTTAAATGGTTTTCTCAAAATCCAATTTTTTTTTCTGATTCTTCTAAAAATAAATTTTAACAAAGTATTAATGAAAATATTTTTAGCCATTATATAAATATATGAATGTTTGGGAATAGCCCCAAAATTACTTTTATATTCATTTGCAGTCCTACCGAAAACAACATGACTAAGTTGTAGAGATATAGCATAATTTATTGAATCAAAAAGAATTTTACCATAGATGGAGTACTTATGATTTAATTTTCTATCAAATCCAACATAATAAGAATATAATTTATTTTCATAACATATTATGGATGAAAAACCAACTAATGAATCATTCAAAAAATATCCGTAAACTTTACAAAATTTCTTCTTAATCATTAAGTTTAATGTCTCTACATTAAATCTAGGTCCATTAAAGCTAGATCTATCAATAATTTGATCAAATAAAGCTTGTATTTTTTCAGAATAATCAGAAAAATTTTCCTGTCCTATTTCTTCAGTCCTTATACAAGAAGATTTTTTGATTATTATATTTATTTTTTTTCTATATTTTGTTTTTAAGGAATTGATATAATCATTGGAGTTTTTCCAAGATTTATTAATTTTTAAAAACATATCGTCTTCGATTTCAATTTTAGTAAAATCATTACTACCACTTAAATTAAATTTTTCAAATAAATCTGATGGAATTACAATTAAAAAAAAATTTATCTTATTAGAAAAATATTTAATTAATTTGTTAATATTTATGTTGCCATTTATTTCATAAGAAGGGACGTTTGTAAAAAATGAATTTGTTAAAAATAAGGTTGGAACTTTAAAAAATTTAAATATGTATTTAATAAAAATTGAATTTCTTAAGTAATTACTTGTTTTTTCAAAAGAAATATTAAAATACTGTGCGTAAATAATAGAGTTTCTATCTTCGAAATACAAGTGTGTCAGTTCTTTATTTTTAGTATCAAATATTTTTAATAGGTCATACGAAACAAAAAAGTTTTTTGTTTTTTTCCAATTTGCATTAACCTTTGAAAGATTAAATTTTAGTTGTGCCATTTTTTATGTTTAAAACTGAAATATCTGGCATAATACCTACTCTTCCTGCATATCCTAAGTGACCAACTCCTCTATTAACATATATTTGTTTTTTTGATGATGAATATAAGCCTGCCCATTCTTTGTATCTCAATCTAACAGGACTCCACTTAAAACCTTTGAGTTCTACACCAAATTGCATACCATGAGTATGTCCTGATAACTGTAAGTCAATTTTATATTTACTTTTGAGAACAATACTTCTCCAATGAGATGGATCATGAGAAAGTAATATCGTTGGTAATGAGTCATCAACGTTTTCCATTGCTAAATCAATATCACCGTCCTTATTAAAATTACCAGCACCCCAATTTTCAACACCAACAAGATTAAATTTAAATTGATCTTTATCAATTAATCT
>MDSV01244911.1_pt1 | contig 10914 bp, 11 predicted proteins | sample 810851 | NCBI WGS metagenome assembly MDSV01 (sample SAMN05326640, study PRJNA326480) | marine metagenome | isolation source: seawater | place: Atlantic Ocean: North East | collected 2012 | reverse complement strand
TAGCAATTCCAGGTGAAGTGGACACCGGTTCACCGTCCGGAATTGCGTAAAAACAAAGAGATAGAGCCTTTCCGCGTTTCCGTGAAATGCGGAAAGGTTCTAGCGCCGACAGTCGTCCCGGCCTATTCCGTAACCGAAACCGGCACTTCGTAGTTGACCCGCAGCGCATGGCTGTAGGGGCAGACGATGTGGGCTGCGTGAACCAGTTCTTCAGCCTCCGCGCGATCCATGCCGGGAATGGCGACCGAGAGCGAAACCTCGATGCCGAAGCCTTCGCCATCATCGCGCGGGCCAACGCCAACGGTTGCCGTCACCCGCGTTTCGGATGGCAGCTTGACCTTTTTCTTGCCGGCAACGTTGAACAAAGCGGAGGTGAAGCAGGCGGAATAGCCGGCGGCGAAAAGCTGCTCCGGATTAGTGCCTTCACCACCCGGGCCGCCCATTTCCTTCGGCGGGGTGAGCTTAACCTCGAACGAGCCATCCTCGGTGCGGGCGGTGCCTTCGCGGCCACCGGTGGAGGTGGCTTTGGTGGTGTACAGTGTCTTGATCATCTTCGTTCTCCTTCGCGCCGATGGCGCATCTGTTCGAACCTGTTGACAGGACGCGCGAGCGACGGGTTCTGTTCCCCGTCAAGCGTCGGCTATTTATATAGTACACAATTTAATTGCACACAATATAATTTTACAAACTCTTTTTCGCATATTATATTGGGCCCATGGAACATCATAAACACGACGGTCCCGAACCGCTTCTGAACCTCGACAACCAGCTCTGTTTCGCCGTCTATGCGACCGAGCACGCTTTTCAACGCGCCTACAAGCCGCTGCTTGCCGAGCTCGGCCTGACCTATCCGCAATATCTGGCAATGATGGTGCTGTGGGAGGGCAAGCCGCTGACCGTCAACGAGCTGGGGCGACGGCTGGGACTCGATTCCGGCACGCTGTCGCCGCTTTTGAAGCGCCTTGAGGCCGCCGGCTATATCAGGCGCCAGCGCGGGCGTGAGGATGAACGGCGGGTGGACCTTGCCCTGACCGAACAGGGCCGTGCCGCGCAGGCCAAGGCCCGCAATGTCGCGGCGGCGATCGCGCTGAAGACCGGATGCAGTCTTGATCAGGCGCAGTCGCTGCTTTCCGAGTTGAACGCTTTGCGCAAGCGGCTGCTCGCGCCTGCCGGGTAAGCTTAGTTTGGCAGAACCGCCCGAACCGCGCCGACATCGGTTCCGTTCCAGTTCCTCAGCTTTGGGGCGGCCATGTCCGAAAGCTTGGCCGCAATCGCCGCGTCATCGATGAAACGCGCGAGCACGGCGGCCACCATCGCTTCGGCGGCGCGCGTCGTTCCGTCCTCGCATTTGAGCGCAATGCCGAGACCCTTTTCCGGCAGCGCCGCGCAGAACACGCCTTCGGCACCGGTCTTGGCGAAGATTTTCCCGGGCGCGAGCGACATCAGTTCGGTGCAGGCGCGCTTGGTGCCGGCCACATACCAGGGCTCGGCCATGCAGGCCGACAGAATGCGGTTCCCCGCTTTGGCGCGCGAGGGCGACAACCCCTCCCCGGTCCAGAGTTTCGCAAAGCCTTGCGCCAGCGCCTTCAGCGGAACTGCATAGGTCGGAATGTTGCAGCCGTCGATGCCGCAGAGATCGCGGCCGACCGGCGCGCCGGTGACATCTTCCATCGCCGCCCGGATTTCGGCCTGCAGCGGGTGGTCGTAGCCGGAATAGCCCTTGGGGTCGATGCCCCGGTGCACACAGGCGCAGATGAAGCCGGAATGCTTGCCCGAACAATTGTTGCAGAGCGCATCCGGCCTTTCGCGGGTGCGGGCCTGATGGATCAGCACCTTTTGCTGGGACGACCAGTGCGCGCCGCACTCAAGATCGTCAACGCCGCGCCCCGCCCTTGCGAGCATCTGTCCGGCGAGCGCGACATGGCCATCCTCTCCCGAATGGGACGAGGCTGAAAACGCGATCTCCCGGTCGCCGAAGCCAAAGGCGTCCGCCGCCCCGCTTTCGACAAAAGGCAGCGCCTGGATCGCCTTGCAGGCCGAGCGCGGGAACACCGCCGCCTCGATATCGCCGGCCGCATAGGCAACCGCGCCCCCGCCATCGACCACGGCGATCATGCCGCGATGCCGGCTTTCAACGACATCGCCACGGGTGACTTCCACCAGAACCGGGTTGGACATGCCTCTATCCCGTCAATCGAATGTGAGAACGATCTTGCCGATGTGGTCGCCACCCTCCATGCGCCGGTGGGCTTCCACGACATCCTCGAAGGCAAACACCCGGTCGATGACCGGCTTGACCTTGCCCGCGGCAATGAGCGGCCAGACCTTTTCCAGCAACTCGTCGCGGATCTCGCGCTTCTCCGCGTCGGTGCGCGGACGCATGGTCGACCCGGTCACCTTGAGGCGCTTGAGCATGATCGGCATCAGGTTGGCGTTTTCCACCTTCGGGCCGCCGAGAAAGGCGATGATCGAAAGGCAACCATCCCTGGAAAGCGCCGAAAGGTTGCGCTGGAAATAGGCGCCGCCGATCATGTCGAGGATGATATCGACGCCGCCGGACGTCTCCTTGATGACCTCGGAGAAATCCTTCTCGCGGTAATTGATAGCGACATCGACGCCGAGCCGCTCCGCCGCCGCGCATTTTTCGGCCGAGCCCGCGGTGGTGAAGATCGTCGACGCTCCGAAGACCTTCGCAAGCTGGATCGCCGTCGTGCCGATCCCGCTGGTGCCGCCATGGATCAGGACGTTCTTGCCCTTCTCAAGGCCTGCCATCATGAACAGGTTCGCCCAGACGGTGAAGAAGGTCTCGGGAAGCGCGGCTGCGCTGACATCGTCCAAGCCGTCCGGTGCGGGCAGAACCTGACCTTCCGGCAGAATGCAGAATTCGGCATAGCCGCCGCCATTGGCAAGCCCGCAGACCCGATCGCCGACCGCAAACCCGGTCACGCCTTCGCCAAGCCCAGCCACCGTTCCCGCGACCTCAAGGCCAAGAATGGGGCTCGCGCCGGGCGGCGGGGGGTAATTGCCCTGCCGCTGGGCGACATCCGGGCGGTTGACGCCCGCAGCCGCCACCTTGACCAGCACTTCGCCGGGGCCCGGCGTCGGGCGCGGCCCGGATGCGATCGACATGACGTCAGGCGCGCCGAAACCGCCGAGCGCGACGTGGCGCATGCTGCCGTCGGAAGCCATCACGCTTCCTTGCGCGGCTTCAGCGCCAGCGCGAACACCACCAGGGAAAAGCCGTAGACCATGAAGTCAGCGGCCACGAACAGGCCGAGCAGCCACAGGCTGTTCTGCGGGAAGTTCGAGGCGATCAACACCGCGGCGAGGATCAGCACCAGGCCCGAAAAGATAATCCAGCCCCAGCCTTTGACCGGACGCATCGTCATGCCGAGATAGATGCGGAAGCCGCCGGCGATCGCAAGCGAGATGCCGACCATGATGGTGAACACGCCGGAGGCGAGCATCGGATTGCGCATCACGAAGATGCCGGCCAGCACGTAAAGCAGGCCGGAGATCAGCCAGAAGGCGACATGCCCGGTGCGGCGATTGTAGAAAAGCTGCGACAGGTGGATTACGCCGGCGACGATCAGCATTGCCCCGAAAAACACCACCGACGCCACGGTGGCGACCACCAGATTGCCAAGCAGGATGAGGCTCAGGACGATCAGCAACACGCCGAAGGCCAGCACCCATCCCCAGCGTCCCCGCATCTTGTCGGCATTCAGTTCCTGCTGCTCAAGAATCGTCATTGGACATCCCCTTCCAAAATTACAAATATTGCCGAGACGATAGTGAGGAAGGATATGATAAGCAACTGTTCTTCGCTCATCAGGGCGCCGCAGACCGAACGGCTGCCGGTCGCGCAATGAAGGCGGCGCGGCGACGCGCCATGTTTGCCCGCAATCCGCCGGGCCGAGCGACGCCCGATCACGCTTCGGACGCGCCGTAACATAAAGTGCGAATGATCAATTCTTTTTGCCGGAAAGAGCCTTGAAATCCTTCAAGGCCAAGAGGATAACGGGTCAGCTTCACCCCGTATCCTGATGCTTTATGCCGCCGGGCCGCGGACTGCCGAAACACTGACATTGCCGCGAAAGCCGAGCCATGCGCCCCTATTACAAGAACGTCAAGATGGTCCGCCGCACACGGGTGATGTGGGGATCATGGCGGGTCTGGCAGCCGCGGCTCGTATTCTGGATCGGCGCGGTGATGATCGGGGTGGTAAGCGTCGGTTTTGCGCGCGCCGCCGACCATGCCTATCACTTGTTCGAGATGATGCGCCAGTCGAGCGCCTGGTCGCCATTTCTGCCGCTGGTGCTCACCCCGCTCGGCTTCATGCTGTGTTCCTATCTGTCGACCCGGTGGTTCCCCAACACGCAGGGCTCCGGCATTCCGCAGGCGATCGCCGCGCGCCATCTGCACGACGTCGAAAGCCAGCACAGGCTACTCAATCTCAGGGTTGCCACCGGCAAGGTGCTGATCACCATCATCGGCCTGTTCTGCGGCGCCTCGATCGGGCGCGAGGGACCGACCGCGCAGGTCGGCGCCTCGATCATGATCCAGACGGCGCGTTGGGGGAAGATGATACAGACCCGGGGGCTGATCGTCGCGGGCTCGGCCGCAGGCATTTCGGCGGCGTTCAACACGCCGCTCGCCGGCATCGTGTTCGCCATCGAGGAGATGAGCCGCGCCTATGAATCGCGCGCCAACGGGCTGGTGGTCTCCGCCATCATCCTGTCCGGCCTCGCCGCGATCGGGCTCGCCGGCAATTATACCTATTTCGGCCAGGCCTCGGCCATCGCCATCAAGCCGGAGGAATGGGTTGCCGTGTTCGTCTGCGGCATTGGCGGCGGCCTTCTGGGCGCGCTGTTCTCGCTTTACTCGCTGAAGGCGGCGCGGCGGATCAAGCGCTGGGCGCAGGCGGCGCCGATCAAGCGCATGGCGCTGTTCGCCGGCGCCTGCGGCCTCGCCGTCGCCGTCATCGGCATCGTCTTTGGCGGCGCGACCTTCGGCACGGGCTACGAGCAGGCGCGGACCGTGATCGAGGGCGGGTCGATCAGTCCCGTCTTCTTCATCGGCAAGCTGGCCGCCACCTTCCTGTCGATGGCTTCGGGCATTCCGGGCGGCCTGTTCGCGCCGTCGCTGTCGGTGGGCGCGGCCTTCGGCTCCACGATTGCCGATGTGCTCGGCGTCAGCATCGGGCTTGGCGCGATCCTCGGTATGGCGGGCTATTTCGCGGGCGTGGTGCAATCGCCGATGACGGCCTTCGTCATCATTCTGGAAATGACCGACAATCACGACGGCATCATCACGCTGATGGCGACCTCGATGCTGGGCTACATCGCCTCGCGGCTGATCTCGCGCGAACCGCTCTATCACGGACTGTCACGCGCCTATCTCGCCGACAGCATCAAGTTCCAGCGCGCCCGCAACCGCGAGGTCGATGAGCAGGACCGCGCCTCGATCGGCGAAATGCGCGAGGAAACCCGCCGCTACGACGAAAAGGGCGGCGTCTGACCGCGGAAAAGTGCCGGCTTTCTACGATGCCGGCTCATATGCGAAGCTTTTGTCCAGCCGGCTCGCATTTCGGCAAACAGGTACCTTGCCGGCCTCCCTTATAGTCGTCAAACTATGCGAAATTTTTGATAGGCAATTATTTCGAGAGGCAAGTTTTATGACAAACAGCGATACAGTAACTGAATTGGACAAGACACTCGGCGAACTCGACCTGACCGGACGGCTGCGGTTGATCGCTGAAACCGGCCAGCCGACGGTCTTCACCACCAGCCTCGGCATCGAAGACCAGGTGATCACAGAGGCGATCGCGACCGCCGGTCTCGATATCCGGATCATCACGCTCGATACCGGCCGGCTTTTTCCCGAAACAGAGGCGCTGATCACCGAGACGGAAACGCGCTACAACATCCGCATCGAGCGCTTCCGCCCCGAGACCGCCGCAGTCGATGACTATGTCAAGAATTATGGCCGCAACGGGTTTTACGAAAGCGTCGAAGCCCGCCACGCCTGCTGTCAGGTGAGGAAGCTCGAGCCGCTGGCCCGGGCCCTGGATGGCGCGGCGTACTGGATCACCGGTTTGCGCCGCGGCCAGTCCGGCAACCGCGCGACCACACCCTATGCCGAGGCGGATGCCGCCCGCGACCTCACCAAGGTGAACCCGCTTGCCGACTGGAGCCTTGAGGATATCCGCGCCCATGTCGATCGGAACGCCATCCCGATCAATCCGCTCCACGCCCGCGGCTATCCCTCGATCGGCTGTGAGCCCTGCACCCGCGCGATCAAGCCGGGCGAACCGGAGCGCGCCGGTCGGTGGTGGTGGGAAAACGACACCAAGCGCGAATGCGGCCTGCATGTCGCCAAGGCGGCGAGTTAACGCCGCGTCGAAGCGCCCTCGATGATCTCGAACGGCAGTTCCACCGCCTTCTTCGGGCGCTCGCCCTCGCTCAGGTAGCGCATGATCATCTCGGCGGCCTTGTAACCCATATCGTAGAGGGGCACGTAGACGGAGGTCAGCGGCGACTCCTCCACATCGGCGAAGTCGACGCCGTTATATCCGCAAATGCCGAGATCCTCCGGCACCTTGAGGCCGATCTGCTGCGCGCCGAAATAGACGCCGAGCGCCAGCCGGTCATTATGGCAGAACACCGCGTCGATCTGCGGCAGGCGCTTGCCGAGATCGAAAACGAGCTTCATGCCCTGTTCCAGCGGACTGCTGCCGCTCGCCTCGAAAACATAGTTCGGATCGTAGAGCCCGGCCTCGGCCAGCGCATCCTGATAGCCCTCGAACCGGCGGCGCGAGCGGATATCCTTGCCGCCGCCCAGAAGGGCGATCCGGCGATAGCCCTTGGAAAGAAGATGCTCGACCGCCGCCTTCGCGGCCGCGCGATTGCGAATGCCCACCCCCATGTCCAGCGGTGTGATGCTGGTATCCATCATCTGCACGACCGGGCAGCCGAGCTCGGTGATCAGCGGCTTGTTGACCGGAAATTCGGCCACGCTTTCGAGGATGATGCCCGCCGGATTCTGCGCGACGAAAAGGTTGATCAGCTTGGCCTCCTCGGCGGCATCAAGCCCGATATTGGCGAACTGCGTGGTGACGTCGCTTGAATGGAACCTGTCCTCGATCCCGTGGGCGGCATGGAAGAAGCCGCTCATTTCCAGAATCGGCGCCAGAACGGCGACCGTTCCGCTGTGGCGGCTTGCCAGCGCGCGCGCCGCGAAATTCGGCACATAGCCGATATCCTCGATGACTTCGAGAATCTGTTCGCGCAGCTTGTCGCTGACCTTGTGCGGCTCCCTGAGCGCACGCGATACCGTGATCGGACTTACGCCAGCAATACGAGCTACGTCACTCAAGGTCGTGCGCGCTCTTGGTCCGCCTCTTACCCGTAAAGACAATACCCCGTTCCCCTGCTCTATCGCGAACGCATCCCTTTGTTATTGCTAACTGGTTGCATTTCACGAACCACTAAATCTACTTTGCACATGATTTCAGCAAATACAAATACGTTATATGACGAGGTCTCGCCGTTCGGCCTGAAACCGTCACTGCGCGGCAAGCGCCTTCAGATCGGTCGCGGGATCGGCGATAACGTCCGGCGAAGGGTTGCTGCCGGCCGCCAGAAGCTTCTTGGCGCAGACATAGGCCCTCGCATCGTTGACGGCATCGACCGCCAGAAGCCTGTCGCCGCGGAAATACCAGACCGAAGCCGCCCCCTCCCGCGCGCCCTGGCGCACCACGGTATGATCATAACCGCCATTATAGCCTGCAATCTGCAGCTTGACATCATACTGATCGGACCAGAACCAGGGCTCCGGCACGTAAGGTTCGCCCGAGCCCGCGATCACGGCGGCCACCGCGTCGCCCTGATCGACGGCGTTGGGAACGGATTCGAGCCGGATGCGGCCGCCATCGAACGGCAGTTCGGTGCAGTCGCCGACGGCGAAGATCGAAGGATCCGAGGTCCGTCCGAATTCGTCCACCGTAATCCCGTTTCCGACCGCAAGACCGGCATCCTTGGCCAGTTGATCGTTCGGCGCAACGCCGATGCCGACGACGACCATGTCGACGTCCAGCGTAGTGCCATCCGCAAGCACCGCACGGACGACACGTCCGTTTTCGCCCTCAAGGCGGGTAAGGCCGCAGTTTTCACGGATATGAACGCCGTGTGCCAGATGAACGGCGCGCATGATATCGGCGGTTTCGGGCGCAGCCACCCGCTTCAATATCCGGTCCGCCATCTCGATCACGGTGACATCGACATCGAATTTGCGGGCGACCGCCGCGGCCTCGAGCCCGACATAGCCGCCGCCGACAACCAGAAGCCTGGCGCCGGGGCGCGTCGCCTCGGCAAGTAGGTCGGCATCGCGCTTGTCGCGCATCACGTAGACGCCGTCGAGATCGCCGCCGATCGCCTTCGGCAGCACGCGCGGCGTCGCCCCCGTCGCCAGCACCAGCGTGCCGTATTCGATGGTCGAGCCATCCTGCAGCAGCACCTGCCTGGCGTCGCGGTCAATGCGCTCCACGAAGCTTGCGAGCCGCAGGTCGATCGCGTTTTCGCCGTACCAGCTTTCGGGGCGAAAAAGCAGCCGGTCGAAACTCATCTCGCCGAGAAGGTATTTCTTGGACAGCGGCGGCCGCTGATAGGGCGGAACCTGCTCCGCGCCGACGATCGTGATGTCCCGTTCATCCTTCAGCGCCCGCAATTTCGCGGCCACCGCGAAGCCGCCCTGGCCACCGCCGACAATTACAACCCGATCCGTCACTGTTCCCAAGACCTTTCTTTTTCGCACTGCGACAAACGACTTACGGCCTCCCGGGCGCAGCGTCAATCGCATGCAAAAAGGCCCGGGATCGCTCCCGGGCCGTTCGGAATCAGGTCTCTGGACCCGGCAATCTTTAGAGATTGCCCTTGCGCTGCTGGACCATCATATACTTGTCGAACGAGAATTCGGCGAGCTGCATCCAGAGATAGGCGTCCTTCTTGAACTCCTGCTGGCTGTCGTAAATGGTCTTGAACCATTCATTCTCGGCAGAAATCTCGGCGAAGGTTTCCTGCGAGGCCGCGTAGCAGGCGTCGAGAATCTCTTCGCTGAACGGCTTCAGCACGGCGCCATCGGCAACGAGCTGGCGCAGCGCCTTCGGATTGCCGGCATCATAGCGGGCGAGCATGTCGAGGTTCACCGCGTCGCAGGCATCCGTCAGGATCTGCTGGTAGCTTGCCGGCAGTTCGTTGAACTTGTCGAGATTGGAGAAGGCGTGGATGACCGGGCCGCCTTCCCACCATGCCGGGTAGTAGTAGTATTTCGCAACCTTGACGAGGCCGAGCGCCAGATCGTCATAGGGGCCGACGAATTCGCTGGCATCGATCGTGCCGCGCTCCAGCGCCGAGTAGACGTCGCCGGCGGCGATCTGCTGCGGGGTCACGCCGAGCTTGGCCATGACCTGGCCCGCGAGGCCGGCAATGCGCATCTTCAGGCCCTTCAGGTCCTCGACCGAGTTGATCTCCTTGGAGAACCAGCCGCCCATCTGCGCGCCAGTATTGCCGGCCGGATGGCCCCACACGCCCTTTTCGGCGAAGAAATCATTGAACAGTTCATTGCCGCCGCCCTGATAGAGCCAGGCATTCTTCAGGCGCGCATTCATGCCGAAAGGCACGGCGGTGCCGAGACCATAGGTCATGTCCTGGCCGATATAGTAATAGGACGGGGTGTGGCACATTTCGATCGTGCCGTCGCGCACGGCGTCCAGCACCTGCAGCGGGGGAACGATCTCGCCGCCGGCATAAACCTGGATCTCGAAATTGCCGTCGGTCGCCGCGCTGACGCGCTCGGCAATGCCGGTCGCGCCGGAATAGAGAATGTCGAGCGACTTCGGGAAGGCCGACGACAGACGCCAGCTCAGCTTCGGGTTTTCCTGGGCGATTGCGGGAGCGGCGAGCGCGGCCGGGGCAAGGGCGCCGGCCGAAGCGACACCCGCCTTCTTGAAGAATGTACGGCGATCCATGGGGGTATTTCCTGCTAGAATTTTCTTGCTTGTCGACGCTCCTGCAAAGCGCACCCGCAGGGCAGCCGATCACTACGGGTGGGGCCTAGCCCCTTTTGCACCGGCTTGCAAGCCTGGAGGGGCCGGCACCGGGCTTCGCGGTTTCGCGGCCGCCCGTCGTGCGTTTGACATTGGGCCGCGCTATAGCGCTGACGAAACAGCAGATGATTCGCGGAACCTTTCGGCCTTCGAAAAGTTCTGTGCTCACTTTCGATCTCACCGGGACTGATCCCAATGCACGTCTATCGCTTTCGAAGCCAAGGCATCAAAACGCCGGCGGCCCCGCGCTGCATCGATGAGAGCCTGTTTGCGGTTCAGTCCGGCCGGCCGCTCTCCATGATCGATTTCAGCGGTCCGCGCGCCGTGCGCCGCGACGCCCTTGCCCTTTCGGGCACGCGCGCCGCATTGCCGGAAGGCCTGACGCTGATGGCCAGGATCGCGGCCGACGGCACACTTCTTGAACTTTGCGGCGCTTCCGGCCTCGGCCGCTGGCGCGGCGCGTTCGCCGCTACCGGCAATGACGGCGGCATGACGGTGTTCGGCAATCGCGGGCAGGATATGGCGGTGGCCGCCAATGCCGTCCTCAAGGCCGGCGGCGGCCTTGCGGTCGCGGAAGGGGAATGGATCAACGCCCTGATCCGCCTTTCCGAACTGCCGGACTATCCAGGCGAAATCGAACGCGAGTTCGCAAGCGTCAGGAATGCGCTCGCAGTCCTGGTAGACCGGAAACCGCCCTTTCTGCTGAAGAAGCTGCTGGACTACGCCCTGACGCCGGCAACGACGATCGGCCCCGCTCCCGGTTTCAGCAATGATGGCGACGGCCCTCTAGCGGCAGCGGAATAGCTTCC
>MDSV01179905.1_pt1 | contig 10914 bp, 9 predicted proteins | sample 810851 | NCBI WGS metagenome assembly MDSV01 (sample SAMN05326640, study PRJNA326480) | marine metagenome | isolation source: seawater | place: Atlantic Ocean: North East | collected 2012 | reverse complement strand
TTTTGTTTTAATATAAAAACTTGATGCATTTTACAAAAAAAGATGCCAAAACAAAAAGGAAAGATTTTTTAAACAATCTTAAGAAAGAAAAATTACTTAGATTTCCAGGTGCATATAATCCTTTGTGTGCAAAATTAATTTCAGAAATTGGTTTTGATGGTGTGTATATTTCAGGCGGCGTAATGTCTAATGATCTAGGAATTCCAGACATAGGTTTGACTACACTTAAGCATGTTAGTTACAGAGCAAGTCAAATTGCGAAGGTTACTGATTTACCGTCAATAGTTGACGCGGACACTGGTTTTTCAGATTGTAAAAAGACTATTGAAACTTTTGAAAAGATGGGTCTCTCTGGATGTCACATTGAGGATCAAATTGCAGAAAAAAGATGCGGTCACTTAGATAACAAAGAACTTATCTCAAAAGATGAAATGGTTATAAAAATTAAAGAGTCAGTTGCTGCCAGAAAAGATCAAAATTTTTTAATAGTAGTAAGAACTGATGCTAACCTTGTAGAAGGACTTGAAAAAACAATTGATAGAATAAAGGCATATGAGGATGCAGGTGCAGATATAATATTTCCAGAGTCTATGAAAGATGAAAAGGAATTTGAAAGTGTTAGAAAAAAGTCAAAAGTCTTTTTGTTGGCCAATATGACAGAATTTGGTAAATCAAAACTATTATCCACAAAAGAATTAAAAAATTTAGGCTATAATATTGTTATATATCCAGTAACAACGCAAAGATTAGCAATGAAAAGTGTAGAAGATGGTCTTAAGTCCATTTTTAAAGATGGACATCAAAATAACATTATAGATAAAATGCAAACTCGAAAAAGACTGTATGAATTGGTAGAGTATGAAAAGTATAATACTACTGATAAAAAAATTACTGATTTTAAAACAGAGGGACACGAATAAGTATGGCTGAAGAAATTAAAAAAGGTTTAATGGGAATAGTTGTAGATGAAACTACTATTTCTCAAGTGATGCCTGAAATAAATTCTCTAACTTATAGAGGGTATAAAGTACAAGATCTTTGCGAAAAATGTTGTTTCGAAGAAGTTGCTTATTTAGTTTTGAACGGTGAACTTCCAAAATCTAAAGAACTTAAAAAGTTTATTAAAGAAGAAAGAAGTAATCGCAAATTATCAAAACAAATATTAAATGATATTAAAAATATGCCGAAAAAGGCACATCCTATGGATGCTATTAGATCAGCAGTTAGTTTGATGGGCCTTGAAGATAAAGATACAAGAGATAACTCCCCAAAAGCAAATATGAAAAAAGCAATGAGGATTTTTGCACAAACTCCTACAGCAGTAGCAGCATATTTTAGGGCTCGAAAAGGTAAGAAGTTTATTCCTCCAAATAAAAAATTATCATATTCAGAAAATTTTTTTAATATGATGTTTGGCAAGGTTCCTAACAAAGAAATTGTTAAAGCATTTGATGTATCGATGATACTTTACGCAGAACATAGTTTTAATGTATCAACTTTTACTGCAAGAACAATTACAAGCAGTCTCTCGGATATGCATGGAGCTATAACTGGTGCAATAGCTAGTTTGAAGGGACCGTTACATGGTGGTGCAAATGAAGCAGTAATGCATATGTTTAAAGAAATCAGTAAGCCTGAAAAAGCTGAAATATGGATAAATAATGCTCTTAACAAAAAGAAAGTTGTTATGGGTTTTGGCCATAGAGTTTATAGAAGTGGAGATTCAAGAGTTCCAACAATGAAAAAATATTTTTTAAAAGTAGCTGAATTAAAAAAAAATACGAAATATCCCCAAATGTATGAAATTCTAGAGAAAGTTATGCTTGAGAGAAAGAATATTCATCCAAATGTAGATTACCCTTGCGGTCCTACGTATCATTTGATGGGTATAGATACAGATTTTTTCACACCTGTATTTGTTATGGCAAGAATAACTGGTTGGTCAGCTCATATAATTGAACAACACGCAGCTAATAAACTTATAAGACCTTTGTCCAAGTATAAAGGTAGTGAACACAGAGAAGTTTTGTCTTTAAATATTAGGTAATCTTATGAAAAAGCCTCTGCCCAAGAACCTTTGGTAGAAGCCTTAGAATATTCTGTAGCTCTACCTTCAAAAAAGTTCATATGTTCAACTGCATTCAGCATTGTATCTAACCAAGTAAGTGGGTTTTTTTCTATTTTGTAAATAGGCTGTAAACCAAGTTGAGTTAGTCTTCTGTCACCTATCCATCTAATGTATTTCTTAACTTGATCAGCAGTTAAGCCCTCGATTGGTCCCATTTGAAAAGCCAAATCAATAAATGAATCTTCGTGTGCTATAATCGTTTTGCAAGCATCATAAAGTTCATTCTTCAATTTATCAGTCCAGATTTCTGGATTTTCTTTTATAAAAGCTTTAAACAATCTAATCATAGAATTGCAATGAAGAGTTTCGTCTCGAACAGACCAGGTAACTATTTGGCCCATACCTTTCATTTTATTGTGTCTTGGAAAATTTAGAAGAATCGCAAAACTTGCAAAAAGCTGAAGTCCTTCCGTAAAGGCGCTGAACACAGCTACTGTTTTAGCTATGTCTGCTTTTGACTTAACATTGAAGCCTTGCATATAATCGTATTTGTCTTTCATCTCTTTATATTTCATGAATGCTGAGTACTCAGACTCTGGCATTCCTATAGTATCAAGTAGATGAGAATAAGCTGCTATATGAACTGTCTCCATAGCAGCAAAAGCAGTCATCATCATTAGGACTTCTGTGGGTTTAAAAACAGTTGTGTAATGTCTTAAATAACAATTATTGACTTCAACATCAGCTTGGGTAAAAAATCTAAAAATTTGAGTTAAAAGGTTCTTTTCACCTTGTGATAAATTTTTCTGCCAATCTCTTACGTCATCGCCTAGAGGTACTTCCTCTGGTAACCAATGAATTCTCTGTTGAGTTAGCCAAGCGTCATAACACCAAGGATATCTGAAAGGTTTATAAACTGGATTTTCAACTAATAGACCACCTTTAAAAACTTCGTTTTGTTTTTTTAAATTAATTACTGACATGATAAACACTCCTCATATTTACTATCTTCATTACTTGATTCCTTTTTGTTTGAATAAACATTCTTTGTCACATCTGTGGATGAACCTGCATTGATATTTTCGGCTCTTTGAATAGATTTAGATCTACAATAATAAAGGCTTTTTAGTCCCTTTTTCCAAGCTTGAAAATGCAACTGATGGAGATCTTTTTTATGAACATCAGCGGGAACAAAAACATTGACCGATTGTGCTTGTGAAATATTTGGAGTTCTATCTGCACCTAATTCTACAATCCATCTTTGATCAATTTCAAAAGCTGTTTTGAATGTTTCTTTTTCTTCTTTACTTAAAAAATCAAGATGTGAAACTGAACCTTGGTTTGTTGTTATAGTAGACCAGACTTCGTATGTATTTTTCCCATGTTTTTCTAAAATCTTAGTCAGATATTTATTTCTAACATTATATGAACCAGAAAGAGTTTTGTGGGTATAGCTATTAGCTGCAATAGGTTCGATTCCAGGTGAGGCACCACCGCAAATAATTGAAATTGAAGCGGTAGGAGCAATTGCGGTTTTATTTGAAAACCTTTCTTTTATTCCAAACTCCTCAGCGTCAGGACATGCTCCTCTTTCCTCCGCAAGATCTTTGGATGCTTGGTCAACTTTTTTTTGTATTAATGTAAATATTTTTTTATTCCATACTTTGCTCATTACAGATCCAAAAGGAATCCCTTTTTGCTGAAAATATGAGTGCAATCCCATAACACCTAGGCCTACACTTCTTTCTCTTGCTGCTGCATATTTTGCATTTGCAAAACTATCTGGTGCTTTATTAATAAAATCTGTAAGAACATTGTCTAAAAATCTCATTATATCTTCAACAAAATTTTTATCATCTTTCCACTCATCATATTTTTCTATGTTCAAGGAAGAGAGGCAACATACTGCTGTTCTTTCATTTCCTTCTCTATCCTTACCAGTTGGTAGCGTGATCTCACTACAAAGATTAGAGGTCTTAACTGTTAATCCTGCTAATTTATGATGCTGGGGTATTTGACGATTAACAGTATCAATATAAACTATGTAAGGCTCACCTGTTTCTACTCTTGCAGTTAGAAGTCTTATCCATAAATTTCTTGCAGATAAATGTGCTTGGACCGATCCATCTTTTGGACTTTTTAAAGCCCACTGACTATCAGTTTCAACTGCCCTCATAAAAGCATCTGAAACTAAAACACCATGATGCAGGTTTAGAGATCTTCTATTAGTATCACCGCCTGTTGGTCTTCTCATTTCTATAAATTCTTCTATCTCGGGATGATCAATTGGAAGATAACAAGCAGCTGATCCTCTTCTTAGAGAACCTTGGCTAATAGCTAAAGTTAAAGAGTCCATTACTTTAATAAAAGGTATTATCCCTGAAGTTTTACCTACCTTACCAATTTTTTCTCCGATAGATCTTAAATTTCCCCAGTAACTTCCTATTCCCCCACCTCTTGCAGCTAGCCAAACATTTTCACTCCATAAATCTAAAATTCCATTCAAACTATCGCCTGCTTCATTTAAAAAACATGATATGGGTAAGCCCCTTTCTGTGCCGCCATTAGATAAAACCGGCGTAGCGGGCATAAACCATAAATTACTAATATAATTGTAAAGTCTTTGTGCGTGAAGATTGTTGTCAGCATATGTGCTTGCAACTCTAGCAAATAAATCTTGGAAAGATTCATTCTGTCCTAAATATCTGTCGCTTAAAGTTGCTCGGCCAAAGTCAGTAAGATTTTTATCTCTTGATCTGTCAATTTTAATTATTATTCCTTTGTCGTTTTGAAATAATTCTGTTTCTTGATTTAAGGAGAATAAATCTGGCTTTTTATCATTAATATTTTTTGATAAATCGCTATTTTCAATTTTATCAAGATTTGAGACGGCTTTTTCTATTGCCAAAGTTACGTTTTTATTCATATTTTCCTTATTATATTGGTTTTTTGAGTAAAACAACTATATGTTGTGTTACATATTCATTAGTATACTAAATAATGCACATATCAAGAGAACATTATATGAACACAAAAGTTTTTTCAAGTTTAAAATAATTCTGTTAAATCTATTGTTAGTAATTCTGTTAAAATAATGAAAATCAAACAAAGTGGCTTTAGAGAATATGATGCAAGGTGGGTATATCCAAAAGATATCGATTTGGCTGGCATCGAAGAATTGGGAATGGGCCTAGGTACACAAATAATAAACAGGACAAAAAAAAACAATCCAAAAGTTATAGTTGGCCACGACTATAGATCTTATAGTGAAGAGGTAAAAGCTGCTCTCAAAAAAGGTTTGGTCTCAACAGGATGCTTTATTGAGGATATAGGTTTGGCTCTTACTCCTACTGTTTATTTTGCACAATTTAAATTAAATTCAGATGCAATTGCAATGGTCACAGCTAGTCATAATGAAAATGGTTGGACGGGTGTTAAAATGGGTATTGAAAAAGGTTTAACACATGCGCCAGATGAAATGAAAGAACTAAAAGAAATAACATTAAATAAGAAATTTGTGAGTGGTAAGGGAAATAGTAAAGATATCAAAAAATTTCAAAAAATTTATATTAGAAATCTTGTTGAAAAAAATAAATTAAAAAAAAAAATAAAAGCAGTTGTAGCTTGTGGAAATGGAACAGCTGGTATTTTTGCTCCAGAAGTATTAAGAGGTATAGGTTGCGAAGTAATTGAGCTTGATTGTAAATTGGATTATAATTTTCCCAGATATAACCCAAATCCAGAAGATTTAAAAATGCTCCATGCAATTTCAGAGTGCGTTAAAAATAATAATGCAAATATTGGTTTTGGATTTGATGGTGATGGTGATCGTGTTGGTGTTATTGACGAAAAAGGTAATGAAATTTTTGCTGACAAAGTAGGGCTGTTAATTGCAAGAAATCTTTCTGAAAAATATAAGAAATCTAAGTTTGTAGTAGATGTAAAGTCTACTGGTCTTTTTTTAAAAGATAATGTTCTTTTAAAAAATAATTGTAAAACAATATACTGGAAGACTGGTCATTCCCACATTAAGAGAAAAGTGAATAAAGAAAAAGCTTTAGCAGGTTTTGAAAAAAGTGGTCATTTTTTTTTTAATAATCCAATTGGTTATGGTTATGACGATGGAATAAATTCGGCTATACAAATTTGTCATTTACTGGATAATCAAAATTTGAAAATGAGTAATTTACTTAATGATCTTCCTAAAACATTCCAATCTCCTACAATGGCGCCTCATTGTGAAGATGAACTAAAATATAAAGTAGTTGAAGACTTGGTAAAAGAAATTAAGGAAATTAAAAGTAAAAAAATTAAAATAGATAATCAATTGATTAAAGAAGTTTTGACAGTTAACGGTATAAGATTTATTTTAGAAGATGGTTCGTGGGGATTAATAAGAGCTTCTTCAAATAAACCATCATTGGTTGTTGTTACTGAAAGTACTACTTCAGATAACGGCAAAAAGAAAATATTTGATTTTATTGATAAATTATTACAAAAAACCGGTAAAATTGGAAAATATGACCAAAAAATTTAAAGATTAAAATAATCATATAAAAATCTGCTAGCTATCAAAATTAAAAAAAAACCAAATAATTTGGCTATCAATTCTCTTTTAATTTTATGAACTGCTGTAGCGCCTACTTTGGCCATAATAATTGTTATTGGTATAAATATTAAAAAAGCTGGTATATTAATAAATCCTACACTTAAAGGCAGTTCTGAATGAATTAACAAGCCTGATATTAAAAACCCAATACATCCAAATACAGAAATAAGAAATCCAATAGAAGCGGCTGTCCCTATTGCTTTTTTAATGTTGAAGCCAACAAATTTTAATATTGGAACATTCATTATAGCTCCACCTATACCCATTAATGATGATATAAAACCTACCATAAAACCTAAAATTGTTCTTTGCAAAATACCAAATTTTAATTTCATATTTGTTTTATCTTTAAGAAAAATTAAATTTAAAGCTAGTAAATAAATAATAATGCTAAAAAAAAGAACCAGAGATTTTGTTTGCAAAGATGCTGCAAAAAAGCTTCCAATAATTACTCCAATAATAACAAATATCCCGTATGTTTTTATTAAACTTAATTCGACAGCTTTGTGCTTATAATGAGTATAAACTGACATCATAGCTGTAGGAACAATTATTGCAAATGATGTTCCAACAGCTAAATGCATAATAAAAGATTTATCTACACCAACAGATCCAAAAATATAAAATAAACATGGAACTGTAATGATGCCGCCACCTATTCCAAAAAAACCTGCAAAAAAACCTGCTGCCGTAGCAGTAATGGTCATTATAATTATTAAAGTTGCAATTTGATTTATTTCAAAACCACTTATCATGAAGAAACTTGATTAGCCTTCTCGTTATTTTGTGCTATTTCCATTATATGATTTACTTTTTCAAAATCTGAGTTTCTTGCCATCATATTATCACTTAAATATCTTTTCCATTTATTTGCTCCATTTTGTCCATGATATAAACCAACTGTGTGCCTCATAATCTGATTTATTCTTGTACCTTTTTTTACTTCATTTTTAACATAGTGAATTAATTTTTCAGCAACTTCTGATCTTGAAAGAATATTGTTATTATTAAAAAATGATTTTTCTATCTCAGCTAAAAAATACGGGTTTTGATAAATTGCTCTTCCAATCATTACACCGTCACAATGTTTAAGGTGTTCTTTGATTTGTTCAGAATTTGTTATACCTCCATTGATAATAATTTCTAAATTTTTATTTTCTTCTTTGATTTTATAAACTAATGGATAATTAAGTTTGGGAATTTTTAAATTTTCTTTAGGTGTTAGTCCTGTTAAAATAGCTTTTCTTGCGTGTAAAATTATTGTTTTTGCACCTGCTTTTGAAATCTTGTTTAAAAAAGAATTTAAATAATTAAAATTTTCAGTATCATCAAAACCGATTCTTGTTTTAGCTGTGACTGGTATTTTGCATGAATTGACCATCTTATTTATACACTCAGCAACTAAATCTGGCTCTTTAATAAGACATGCTCCAAATTTATTTTTTTGTACTTTTTTACTCGGACACCCAAGATTTATATTAATCTCATCATAACCCATTTCTTCTGCAATTTTACAAACTTCTGACAATTCATGTTTGTCTGAACCACCAACTTGAAGAGCAAGTGGTTTTTCTACTTCGTTAAATCCTAATATCTTTTTTCTATTTCCGTGTATTGCTGATTTAGTTGAAACCATCTCGGTATATAACATTACATTTTTGCTCAGCAACCTAAGAAAATATCTTTCGTGTCGATCCGTACAATCCATCATTGGAGCAACACAAACTTTTCTATTAATGTTCAATTATTTTTTTTCTTCTACTTCTTCGGTAAGTTCTAAAGGCGAGCTTTCTTCTTCGGAAACATTTTTTTCATTTTCTAATGAGTTAGAAGTCGAGATTGATGGGGTCGGTATTTTTCTCATTCTCTTTGAAGGTAAAATTGCTACCCCGGATTTGGACACTTCACCTTTATATTGTTTTTCAAAATCGTCAGACGATATTTCTTCTGCTTCCTGTTCTTGTAAGCTTTCATCAGGTTCTTTTCTTAATCTAAGAACTGTGCTTTTTTTTAGTTCGTCAACATCAACTTTTCCTTCAGCTATTTCTCTAAGTGCAACAACTGTTCTCTTGTCGTTATCTTCCTCGACAAGCATTTCTGATCCTGAATTTAATTGAGAAGTTCTCTCTTTTGCCAACAAGACTAAATCGTATTGATTTTCAACTTTTTCTAAACAATCTTCAACAGTTATTCGCGCCATAAGATTAGCAATAAATAGTTAAAAGCCACAAAAAAATCAAGTTTTTTTTACTAAAATAATTGGCTCTATTGAACTTTTTATTATTAATAATACCAATAATGACAAGCTTATATAAATAATACTAACTAAAGCTATATGCTCGATAGTAAATCCTTTGTCTATTAAGAGGCCAAATATAGCAGTTCCAAAAGCAGTGGAAAAAACCATAAAAGCGGTTGTAAGAGCTTTTATGCTGCCTATATATCTGACGCCATATATTTCTGCCCAAGTTGAAGATCCTAGAACATTGGTCAAACCATTCGAAACCCCTATAAGTCCAAAAAATAAATATGCTGAATAAGAAAAATCAAAAAAATACAAAATTAACATTCCAAGTAATAACGGTACATTCATAAAAGGTATTAATTTTCTACTTGAAAATTTATCAACTAGAAAGCCTGAAGATATTAATGTTAAAATAGATGTAATAGAATAAACCATAAAAGATTTGGGGATAATGTATATATCCCAAAATTTAGAGTCAGTTATGAAAGATTGATAAATAAATACACCAGTAGCTATCCAGGGCATGGCTAGCATATTTAAAGATATTATATAAAACTTAAAATCTTTTAAAACTTCTGATCTTTTCCAACTTTTTATATCATTTAACTTTATTTTTCTTTTATCTAAATTTGAAACTTCCCTTGAATCTATAGTTATATTTTTTATAGTAAAAAAAATAACCAAAGGTAAAGTTAAAAATATTATAATTGATATAAATTGCCAAATAGTTCTCCAAGAAAAGATGGAAAGTGAAAATATTATTAAAACAGGAAGAATAAATTCTGCAGATGAAAGACCAAACCAGATGCCACTAAGAGCACGACCTCTTCTCTTATTAAAATACCTGGAGATAGTTGTTGATGATGTGTGAGACATTAATCCTTGTCCAGAAAATCTCATTAGAAAAACAGCTATTGCTAAAAAATATATACTATTTATTAAAGAAAATAAAAATGCTGATGAAAATAAAATTAATATCACAATTAATGAATAGTTAAATAATTTTAATTCATCTATTTTTTTTCCAAACCAAATAAGAACAAAACTAGAGCAAATAGTTGCCCCGGCATAAATCGCGCCAAATTGTCCGTGTGTAATATTAAGTTCGCCTCTAATACTTGGATTAAACAAACCGAGAAAAAAACTCTGTCCAAAACTTGAAAAAAATGTAAATATAAAACCAAATATTAAAACTTTTTTATTTATACTAAGGTTAATCATATGTTTAAAGTCTCATTTATTGGTTTGGGTGTTATGGGATATCCCATGGCTGGACATATATCAAAAGCTGGTCATGATGTAACTGTTTTTAATAGAACTACTGCTAAAGCTGAGAAATGGACTAAAGAATTTAAAGGTAAATTTGCTAAATCACCCATGGAAGCAGCAAAAGACTCTGATTTTATATTTTCTTGTGTTGGAAACGATAATGATCTCAAAGAAGTAACCATTGGCGAAAGTGGTTTGTTTAAATCAGCACAAAAAAATTGTGTTTATATTGATAACACTACTGCTTCAGCAGAAATTGCAAGAGATCTATATAAAAAAGCAAAAAATTCTGGTTTTCAATTTTTGGATGCACCTGTTTCAGGAGGACAAGCTGGGGCTGAAAATGGGGCTCTAACTGTAATGATTGGTGGTGATGAAGATGCATTTAAAAAAGCTTCAAAAGTTATTGATTGTTATAGTAAAAAAATGAAATTGTTAGGACCTGCTGGAAATGGTCAATTAGCAAAAATGGTTAACCAAATTTGTATAGCCGGTGTTGTTCAGGGACTATCCGAAGCTATTAATTTTGGTCTTAATGCAAAATTAAAAATGGAAGATGTTATTGAAACAATTTCTAAAGGTGCTGCACAATCTTGGCAAATGGAAAATAGATACAAAACAATGATTGATGATAAATTTGATTATGGATTTGCTGTTGATTGGATGAGAAAAGATTTAAAAATTGCTATGGACGAAGCAAAAAGAAATAATTCACAACTTCCT
>MDSV01008750.1_pt1 | contig 10914 bp, 8 predicted proteins | sample 810851 | NCBI WGS metagenome assembly MDSV01 (sample SAMN05326640, study PRJNA326480) | marine metagenome | isolation source: seawater | place: Atlantic Ocean: North East | collected 2012 | reverse complement strand
TTATATATATATTTTAGGAATTTCAAATAGTTATTAATTAAAATAATCAATATATTTTTTATAAAAAGTAGCAAAAGTGCCACTCTTAATGTTTCTTCTAATTTCACTCATAAACTGTTGATAAAAGTAGATATTATGTAATGAAATTAACATCGACGCCATCATTTCATTAGATTTAATTAAATGATTTAGGTAACTTTTTGAATACTTGTTTAATTGTCTTATCTCACAGCTGCTATCAAGAGGTGATTTATCACTTTGATATTTGGAATTTTTAAGATTTATTTTACCTTCCCAGGTAAATGCAAGTCCAGTCCTTCCTGATCTGGTTGGAAGAACACAATCAAACATATCTACTCCAAAATTTATAGCTCCTAAAATATCGGAAGGAGTGCCTACACCCATTAGATATCTTGGTTTGTTTTTTGGTAAAAAATGAGTTGTTTCATCTAAAATTTTAAACATTTCAATTTGAGACTCTCCTACTGCTAACCCTCCCATTGCATAACCATCAAAACCTATCTCTACTAACTTATCAATACTTTCTTCTCGTAAGTCTTTATAAAGACCTCCTTGAACTATGCCAAAAAGACCTTTTGATCTATCTTTTCCAAATTCAATTTTACAACGTTTTGCCCAAACAGTCGATGTTTCAATTGCTTTTGATAAAATTTTTTTATCATTTGTGAGTTTTGGGCATTCGTCTAATACCATTATAATATCTGAATTAATAGATTTCTGAACTTGAATACTTTTCTCTGGACTTAAAATTATCTTTTTACCATCAAGATGAGATTTAAAAATTGCTCCAACGTCCCTGTCAATTTTATTTAGATTTGATAATGACATAATTTGATATCCACCAGAGTCTGTCAAAATTGGCTTGTTCCAATTCATAAATTCATGAAGTCCTCCAAATTTTTTTAATACATCAACACCAGGTCTTAACAAAAGATGATAAGTATTTCCTAAGATAATTTGAGTTCCAGTTTTTAAAATATCTTCAGTAAAAATTCCTTTTATGGTGCCTTGAGTTCCTACTGGCATAAATGTCGGGGTATCTATAACTCCTTTTGATGTTTTTATTTTTCCAAGCCTAGCGTTTTTACTTTGAGTAATTAACTCAAACGAAAATTCATGATCTTTCATTAAAGTTATTTCGATCTAAGGGTAATAATCTTATCTGGTTCTGGAACTGCTCCACTGTTAGGATCACCTTTTTTTATCATATCAACGAATTCCATTCCCTCTATTACTTTTCCAAAAGCTGAGTATTGTCTATCAAGATGAGGAGCTGAGTCGAAACAAATAAAAAATTGACTATTAGCGCTATTAGGATTTTGTGACCTTGCCGCTGATATAGTTCCTCGTGTGTGTGCAATATCTGTGAATTCAGCCTCTAAATCTGGAAGATCAGACCCACCTGTTCCGGCTATAGCTAAATTAAAATCAGGGCTGTTACTATTTCCAAATTTTACGTCTCCGGTTTGAGCCATAAAACCATCAATTACTCTATGAAAAACAACATTATCATATTTGCCTTCGTCTGCTAACTTCCTGAATCTTTCAACATGTTTAGGAGCTTTCTTTGGATACAGTTCTATTTTCACGTCACCATATTTTAATTTTAATATCATAATATTTTCTTTAGCAATAGAATAAGAATTAAGCAAATTAAAAAATACAAAAATTAAAAAAAAAAACTTTTTCATAAAAATTTATTTTTAAGCTTACCTACAGTTGATTTTGTTACAAATTTGTTAATATTTCCCCCTAAATTAGTAATTTCTTTTACAAACTTTGAAGAAATAATTTGATTTTCCACATCAGACATCAAAAATATAGTTTCTATTTTAGAATTAAGTTTCTTGTTCATTCCAGCTAATTGAAACTCATATTCAAAATCTGACACTGCACGTAATCCCCTGATAATAACAGAGGCGTTATATTTTTTACATAAATTAATAGTTAATGTATCAAATGAAATAACTTTAATTTTGTTTCTGTTTAATTTTAAATCTTTGAAAAGAGAATCTTTAATTATTGTAATTCTCTCATCAATTGAGAAATAATAATTTTTATTTATATTATCTGTAGTAGCTACCACAACTCTATCAAATATTTTTAAAGACTTCTTGATTACATCAATATGACCAAACGTAATAGGATCGAAGGTTCCTGGATAAATTGCAGTTTTCATCTATTCAATATTATCCTCTATTTTTATTACTGAAACAACTTTTTCGTTTCCTGACAATTTTTTTACTCTAACACCCTGAGTATTTCTTTTTGCTACCCTAATTTCTTTCACGGCGCATCTCATGATGCTTCCTTTGTCGGTAGAAAGAATAATTTCGTTATCGTCTCTAACAACTAAAGAGGCTGCTATGTTTCCGTTTCTAGGTGAATTTATAATACCAATAATACCCTTGCCCCCTCTATTTGTTACTCTGTAATCTGAAGAAGATGATCTTTTCCCATAACCATTTTCTGATACAGATAGAATGAACCCGCTAGCAATGTTTTTTACTTTTTTATCCTTATTAATTATTTTTTGGTTTATGCTTGGATTGTCTAAAATAGATAGAGAAATTACTTTATCTTTATCGTTTAGTTGTATTCCTTTTATGCCTTTGGAAGATCTTCCTTTAAATAATCTTAATTTTTTGGACTTAAATCTTATACATTTGCCAAATTGAGTGCTGAGCAATATATCTTGGTCATCTTTACATATTTTGACTCCGATGATTTTATCATCTTGGTCTAATTTCATGGCAATTTTTCCATTATTATTTATATTTATAAAATCTTCTAATGTATTTTTTCTAACATTGCCTTTTGAGGTTGCAAAAACTACCATCATATTTTTCCATTCTGACTCATCCTCGGGTAATGGCATTATAGAACTTATTGAATGATGACTTTTTAAAGGAAGAATATTAAATATTGATTTACCTTTCGAAGCAGCAGTACCCTCTGGTATTTTATGAGCTTTAATTTTATAAACTAAGCCTTGCGTTGAAAAAAATAAAACTGGAGTATGGGTATTCGCTGTAAAAATTTGTACTACAAAATCCTCTTCTCGAGTGGATATACCAGTTTTTCCTTTGCCTCCTCTTTTTTGTGCCTTAAGAGAACTTAATGGACTTCTTTTTATATAACCTTGATTAGTAATGCTTATAACAACTGACTCTTTTTGAATAGTCTCCTCAATATTATAATTTAATACCGCATCTATTATTTTGGTTTTTCTAGGAGAGCTAAATTTATCTTTAATTAATTCTAATTCTTTTACTATTATCTTATAAAGTTCTTTTTTCGAATTTATAATCTTATTGTATTCTATTATAAGTTCTGAGAGTTTTGTTATTTCTGCTTCTATTTCATTAATGCCATAGGCTGTTAATTTTTGAAGTCTAAGTTCTAAAATAGAAATTACTTGATCTAAAGAAAGCTGATAACTTAAAACATTTTTTTTCTTTTCGATTAGTTTAATAAGCTTTTGACTTTTTTTAATTTTCCATTTTTTTGATAAAAGGTTTTTTTTAGCAGTATCTGTATCTTTTGAATTTTTAATAATCTTAATTACTTCATCTATGTTTTCTACCGCTGAAGCTATTCCAATTAAAATATGTGCTCTTTCCTCTGCCTTTTTTAAATCAAACTTTATTTTTTTTGTTACAGTATCTTCTCTGAATTTTAAGAATTCAGCTATAAATTCTTTCAAATTTAGTATTTTTGGTTTGTTATTAACTATCGCTAAAGTATTAAAACCAAATGAACTTTCTATATTTGTTAACTTATATAATTGTCTTCGTATTGTCTCTGGCTCAACTGCTTTTCTTAATTCAATAACAACTCTTATGCCCTCTCTATTAGACTCATCTCTAATATCTCTGATCCCTTCAATCTTTTTATCTCTGGCTAATTGTGCGATTTTTTCAATTAACGTTGATTTATTTACCTGATAAGGAATTGATTTTATTATTAAAGATTCTCTGCTGCCTTTTTTTTCTTCAACATCTATCTCGCCTCTGATTTTAAAAGAGCCTCTACCCTTGTTATATCCTTGTTTTAAAATATCTTTTCCAATAATTATTCCGCCAGTAGGAAAATCGGGTCCTGGTACATGCTTCATTAATTGAGCAATAGTAATTTCTTTATTCTCAATAAAAGCTACAGTAGCGTTGATAATTTCTCCTAAATTATGAGGTGGAATGCTTGTTGCCATACCAACTGCTATTCCCCCAGCTCCGTTAACTAATATATTAGGAAACTGAGATGGAAGAACTTCTGGTTCTTTTTCTGTTTCATCATAATTGTTTCTGAAATTAACTGTTTTTTTTTCTAAATCTTCAGTTAAATATTGTGCAATTTTTCCTAATTTTGTTTCAGTATATCGCATTGCTGCTGGTGGATCTCCATCTATTGATCCAAAATTACCTTGTCCAGAGATAAGAGGTAAACTCATCGAAAAGTCTTGAACTAACCTTACTAAAGCGTCATAAACTGACTGATCTCCGTGCGGGTGATACTTACCGATCACATCACCAACGATTCTGGCGGATTTCCTAAAAGGTTTTGACCAGTCATAGCCGCCTTTGTACATTGCGTAAATTATTCTTCTGTGAACTGGTTTTAATCCATCTCTAACATCTGGTAGAGCCCTGCTTACTATAACGCTCATCGCATATGATAGATAAGATGAGCTCATTTCATCTTGAACCAAAATAGGCTTGAAAGATTTATTCTCTATTCTAGATTTTTCCATGAAAATTAAAATGGAATTTCATCATCTAAATCAGATGAATCCTGATTAAGATTATCTTTAGGTAATGAGCTCTTGTTTTCAGAAACTAGATTATTTGTATCATTTTTGTTGCTTCTGCTGTCCAGCATAGTTAGACTTGAATTATAACCCTGTAAAACTATTTCTGTTGAATATTTATCTTGACCTGTAGATTCGTCTTTCCATTTTCGTGTACTGAGTTGGCCTTCAATATAAACATTTGCGCCCTTTTTTAAATATTGTTGTATCACATTAATCAGTCCTTCGTTAAAGATGACTATTCTGTGCCACTCTGTTTTTTCTTTTCTCTCTCCGCTAGATTTGTCTTTCCATGATTGACTTGTAGCTAGACTTAATCTAGCAACACTTTTGCCATTAACCATTTGCTTAATTTCTGGGTCTGCGCCTAAACGACCTATTAATTGTACTTTATTTAAACTACCTGCCATAATACTTTAAGACTATAATTGTGAATATTTGTTTTTAAAACTTATAAACTATATCATAATCAGTTAGTAAATATAAGCTGATTATTATTTTATATATAATATATGTTGAAAAAAATCGTTGTAAAAGGGGCTAAAGAACACAATCTAAAAAATGTTTCTTTGGAAATCCCAAAAGAGAAATTGGTGGTAATAACTGGTCTATCAGGATCAGGAAAATCTTCTTTAGCTTTTGATACTATTTACGCGGAGGGGCAAAGAAGATATGTAGAAAGCTTGTCATCTTATGCAAGACAGTTTCTTGATAAAATGAAAAAACCAAAAGTAGATTTAATTGAAGGATTAAGCCCAGCAATTTCAATAGAACAAAAAAACACTTCAAAAAACCCAAGATCTACAGTTGCAACAGTTACCGAAATATATGATTATATGCGAGTACTTTTTGCAAGAATAGGAGTGCCCTACTCACCTTTTACAGGTAAACCAATAGTATCTCAGCCAATCAGTGAAATGGTAGATAAAATAAAAAAATTACCAAAAAATAATACTATATATCTTTTAGCCCCAATCGTAAGGGGCAGAAAGGGAGAATATAAAAAGGAAATTTTAAATTATAAAAAAAGAGGATTTTCAAAAATTAAAGTTGATGGAAAATACTTAAACATAGAAGATTTTCCAAACCTTAACAAAAAAATCAAACATGATATTTCTATAGTAGTCGATAGAATTATCTTAAATTCAAAGTTAGGAAATAGATTGGCTGATAGTGTCGAAACAGCAGTAAATTTGTCAAATGGATTGTTAATAGTTGAATATGAAAATGAAACTTTGCCAAAAAAGTTAAGAAAAATTGAAACTGTTATTTTTTCATCAAAATTTTCATGTCCAGAAAGTGGTTTTACAATAGAAGAAATTGAACCTAGATTATTTTCATTTAATTCTCCGTTCGGTGCGTGTGAAGAATGCGAGGGTATTGGTCATAATTTAAATGTTGATCCAAATCTTGTTGTTCCAGACACTAAAAAAACTATACAAGACGGGGCTATAGAACCATGGGCTAAATCTACTTCTATGTATTATGCTCAAACACTGTCTTCATTAGCAAAACATTTTAAATTTTCTCTCACTGAACAATGGAAAAAATTACCAAAAAAAATTCAAGATATAATCTTATATGGGTCTGATGAAGAAGAAATAAAATTTTCATATGATGACGGTTACGAAACTTATAATACAAAAAAAACCTTTGAAGGTGTTATCAATAATCTTGAAAGAAGATATTTAGAGACTGATAGTGAATGGAAAAGAGAAGAAATATCACAATATCAAAGTGAGTCTAATTGTGAACACTGTAAGGGGATGAGATTAAAAGAAGAAGCTTTATGTATAAAAATTAATTCTTTGAATATAAGTGAAATTACAAAAAAGTCAATCGATGAAGCGCAAAAATGGTTTAATGATTTAGTTGCTGTTTTAACAGAAAGAGAAAATAAGATTGCACAACATATATTAAAAGAAATTAATGAGAGGCTTAACTTTTTATTAAATGTAGGATTAAATTATTTAACACTATCAAGAGAGTCTGGGACATTGTCTGGAGGAGAGGCACAAAGAATTAGACTTGCTTCACAAATTGGCTCTGGTTTAACTGGCGTCTTATATGTTTTAGATGAGCCATCAATAGGTTTACATCAAAGAGATAATAAAAAGTTAATTACTGCTTTAAAAAAATTAAGAGACTTAGGTAATACCGTGATTGTTGTTGAGCATGATATTGAAACGATGGAAAATTCTGATCATATAGTTGATATAGGGCCTGAAGCTGGTCTTAATGGAGGTCAAATAGTTGCAGAAGGAACTGTGAGTGAAATAATAAAAAATGAAAATAGTATAACTGGAAATTATTTATCTGGAAAAAAATATATTTCAATTCCAAGAAAAAGAAGGAAAGCAAAAAATGGAAGATTTATAGAAATTAGTGGAGCAAGTGGAAATAATCTTAAAAAAGTTCATTTAAAAATACCTGTAGGAACTTTTACTTGTGTCACTGGTGTTTCTGGAAGCGGAAAATCAACGCTTATTTTACACACTTTATACAATGCGTTTAATTTAATGTTAAATAAAAATAAAAGTAGAAAAGTTCCAAAAGCTTTTACTGGTTTTAAGGGTACGGAACTAGTAGATAAAATAATCGACATTGACCAGTCTCCAATAGGAAGAACTCCTAGGTCAAATCCAGCCACATACACAGGTGCATTTGGTCCTATAAGAGAATGGTTTGCTAATTTACCCGAGTCTAAGGCCAGAGGATACAAAGTCGGTAGATATTCATTTAACGTCAAGGGTGGAAGATGTGAAACTTGTGAGGGTGATGGAGTCATAACATACGAAATGCATTTTTTACCTGATGTTTTTATACCTTGTGATACATGTAAAGGTGCAAGATATAATAGAGAAACTTTAGAAATTCGGTTTAAAAATAAAAATATTGCTGAAGTTCTAGATATGACAGTTGATGAAGGTTGTGAGTTTTTTGAAAATATTCAAAGTATTAGATCAAAATTAATTACCTTAAAACATGTCGGACTTGGCTATATGAAAATAGGTCAACAAGCGACAACTCTTTCTGGAGGAGAAGCACAAAGAATTAAATTAGCTAAAGAGCTCTCTAAAAGGCCTACTGGTAGGACTCTATATATTTTAGATGAACCAACAACAGGTTTACACTCTCATGATATAAAAAAATTATTAGAAATACTTCAAGCTTTTGCTAACACTGGAAATACTGTGGTAGTTATTGAACATAATTTAGATGTCATAAAAACAGCAGATCATATAATTGATATGGGTCCTGAAGGCGGCATAAATGGTGGTAATATTATTGCTGAAGGTACTCCTGAAAAAATATCTACCGTAAAAGAGAGCTATACCGGCAAGTTTATTAAAGAAATTATGGGTGATAACTCGATGAAAAAAACTGCTTGATAATTGAATTTATGATATAAGTGAATCATGACAATTATACTTCAATCATTATCCAAAACAGTTCATGTTTCACTAGTTTTAGCTGTTCTGTTATTCTTGGGATTACATTTTTTTGGTGATGGATTTGCTTTTGATACAATTTTTTGGAGTTGGTTATTTAGATTTATCCATGTAGTTGTAGCTACAATGTGGATCGGGTTGTTATGGTATTTTAATTTTGTTCAAATTCCAAATATGCAAAAAATTCCAGATGAACAAAAACCTGCTATAGGAAAAGTCATTGCTCCCGCAGCACTATTTTATTTTAGGTGGGCAGCTGCAATTACTGTATTGAGTGGCTTAATTTTGTCTTGGATCAATGGTTATGTGCATAGTGCTATGATACTTGGACTTGATGGTTCTGGAGGAAAAAATACTGCTATAGGAATTGGAATGTGGCTAGGATTAATTATGGCTTATAATGTATGGTTTGTAATTTGGCCTAATCAAAAAAAAGCGCTAGGAATTGTTGAAAGTTCCCCAGAAGAAAAAGCTACTTCCGCAAAAACTGCAATGTTATTTTCAAGAACAAATACTTTGCTATCTTTGCCAATGTTATTGTCAATGGTTGCTGCTCAAAATCTCTATTAACCTTAAGGAACTATTTTTTCTTCTTTTTTTTCAAGAGTTTTATAATTAACTTTAAAAAATTTTAAAATTGGTGAAGCAACAAATATTGAAGAATATGTTCCGATTAAAACCCCTAATATCATAGCAAATGAAAATCCTCTTAATATTTCTCCTCCTAAAATATAAATTGATACCAATGCTAGTAAAGTTGTTATTGAGGTAATTATTGTTCTAGCTAGAGTCTCGTTAATAGACAAATTAGCAATTTCTGTAATAGTTATCCTATTATATTTAAACAAATTCTCTCTAATACGGTCATAAATTACAACAGTGTCATTCATTGAGTAACCAACTATAGTTAATACTGCTGCGATAATAGACAAATTTATTTCTAGAGACAAAACAGAAAATATTCCTAGAGTGATTATTACATCATGAAATAAAGCTACAATTGACCCAACACTAAATTGCCATTCAAATCTTATCCAAATATAAAAAAGCATAGCTGCTAATGCCAAAGAAATTGCTGTAATTGAAGATTGTAATAATTCAGAACTTACTTTTGGCCCTACATTTTCAACTCTTCTAAAATTTATATCTGCATTTAAGTTGTCTATAAGTTTCTTTTTAATTTTAGGAATAAGATTATTTGTATTAGAGTCTTTTTGTTCAACTTTTATTAGATAGTCACCATCTTTTCCAAATTTTTTTACATTTACATCCCCTAAATTCATTGAATTAAGTGTAGATCTAATTGATGAAACTTCTATAATTATATCGCTTCTTAACTCAATTAAAGTGCCACCTTTAAAATCAATACCATAATTTAAACCTTTGAAACTTATAAAAAAAATACTTAAAATAAAAATTACTGTTGAGAACAGATTAGCTGTTTTGAATTTTGAGACAAAATTAATATTTTTAGTCATTATATTTTAATTTTTTTATCTTTATTTTTAAGCACAATTATAGACGACAAATGTCTTGCCAGGAAATATGCAGTAAACAACGTGGAAATAATTCCGAGCCCTAGTGTAATTGCAAATCCCTTCACAGGTCCAGACCCGAATGCAAATAATATCACAGCAGCAATTAAAGTTGTAATATTAGCATCTAAAACAGTTATTTTTGCTTTTGAGTAACCAGTATCAAAAGCATGTATGGCAGTTTTCTCAGTTTTTAATTCCTCTTTAATTCTCTCAAAAATTAGTACGTTTGCATCTACTGCCATACCAACAGTTAAAATTATTCCAGCTATACCGGGTAAAGTTAGAGTTGCTTCTAAAATGGTTAAAATTCCAGCCAGCATCAATAAATTTGCTATTAAAGCAGTGTTAGCAACTAAGCCAAAAATTTTATATTTGTAAAACATAAAAAGTATTACCAATAAAAATCCAACAATTAGTGAAATGATACCTGATTTAATAGAGTCTTCACCTAAATCAGGACCAACAGTTCTTTCTTCAACAACATCCAAAGGAGTTGGTAATGCACCCGATCTTAATAACAAAGCCAGATCTGTGGCTTCTTGGAAAGAAAAGTTTCCTGAAATCATTCCTTTTCCTGTTGTTATTGGTTCATTAATATTAGGTGCACTGATTACTTGATTGTCTAAAACTATTGCAAGCCTTCTGCCAACATTATCAGTTGTTATTCTTCCAAATTTTTGTGCACCAAGTCTGTCTAAGGTGAAAGAGACTACAGGTTCGTTGTTTTGACTCTGAATTGTTGGCTGAGCATCAATTAAATTTTCACCACTAATAACTATTCTTTTGCTAATTTTTAATTCTTCTCCAGTTTCAGAAGACATTACATCAACTCCAAATTCTGAGTTTTCACTTACTAATCTAAAATTTAGTTGTGCGGTTTTTCCTAAAAGTTTTTTTATTCTATCAGGATCTTTAATACCAGGTAATTCTACTAATATTCTTTTTTCCCCACGTTGTAAAATTGTTGGCTCTTTTGTTCCAACATCATCTATTCTACGTCTTATTATTTCAATTGACTGCTTTAAAGCAGAATTGTTTATAGTTAAAATTCCAAACTTTGAAAATGAAATCATAATCTTATTATTATCTAATTCTT
>MDSV01214762.1_pt1 | contig 10915 bp, 10 predicted proteins | sample 810851 | NCBI WGS metagenome assembly MDSV01 (sample SAMN05326640, study PRJNA326480) | marine metagenome | isolation source: seawater | place: Atlantic Ocean: North East | collected 2012 | reverse complement strand
GGTGGATTCAAGAGAGCGGGGCATCCGGCATAGACCATACATGGATGAGAGTGAGAAGTCTGACCCGGTCATTCAACTGAATGAGGTATTTCCAGGCGACACCAATGCACTAAACACACTATTTGGTGGTCGACTGATGTCAATTATGGATACCGCCGCAGGCATGGCAGCAAGCAAATTTTGCAGTGAGGACGTGGTCACCATCTCAGTTGATGCTTTGAAATTCAAGAGACCCGCATACCAGGGCGATATAATCAGAACTATTGCGAGGGTAGTGTGGACTTCCCCGAGAACCATTGGCGTGCACGTCACATCTTGCAGACTTTCCCGAAAGGAGTGGAATCCTGAAGAGATTTGTTCTGGGTTCTTTTTCATGGTCGCAGTGGACGGGTCGATGAAACCTACGGAGGTTCCCCAATTCATACCAAATGGCGAAGAAGAGAGTCGCCTGTACCACATGGCAATGCAAGCAAGAGACGGCATGAGAAGCGAGGATTCCTGATCCTATCGTCCAAGTAACTAACAGAGGTCATTGATTCATGCCTGTTCTTAACGTGGCTGTACTTGCCACTGAGAGCCTGCTACGGAGTCTTGGTAAGATTTCGGATTCAAGGGATGTTGAGTCTTATGTTTACAAAGAAGGAGAAGGGGCGGAAAGAAGGATTCTTTCGATGATTAGGCCCCTGAAACATCCGGAGAGTCTGCGACCTCTCTTATCAACACTGAATGTCGCTGAATCTGGAATAATAGAGGTCAGGGAAATCAATGCAGCAATTGGGGAGGCCATGGTGGCATACTCCTCATCTAAGATAGAGAATGGGCACATCATCATCAATCCAAAGGATGGTGATTGGATTGATCCAGAGAAGTTATCATTGATTCGTAATCAGGCCGGTCTTGATTCGTGGAAAATACACGATTCCTTGCCAGACCCGCATGACATTAGGTCAGAGCTTCTGAGCAGGGTTAGGATTGACACTGCAGAGGAGGAGGTTCTTGTTTCCATTGATCAGCACTTTGTTGTACGGGGAATTGGATTGGTTGGGATTGGATATGTTCGTTCCGGGATAATCCGAAAACATGAGTCTGTTGAAATTTATCCAGGGGGGCATGTCGGAGTGGTGCGTTCCCTGCAAGTAATGGATGATGATGTTGACTTCGCAGTGACAGGCGATCGTGTAGGCGTGGCTCTAAGAGGCGTTCAAGACAATATTCTTGACAAGGGCAGTCAGATTGTAAGTGTTGGATCGAAACTTCTGTCTCGAATGGAAAAAAGTGAGATCAAAGTCGATATTTCAGTATTCCAAAGAAATGTTCTGAAAGTTGGAGATATAGTCCACATGTCATGTGATTTGCAATTCATCGTTGGAAGGATAGAATCCGTGAGTGGGGACAGCATGGTAATTTTGTGGGACAGGCCTGTAGATGTTAGGACATCTTCGAAAAAACCTCCACTTCTAGTGCAGTTGGATGCGGGCCCAATGAGAATTATTGGACCAATAACAGATATTCGTTCGGTCTGATGGTATTGTCCCTTGTAGGGGTCTGAGATATCGTTTTCAGCCTAAGAGTATAAATCGTGAAGGTTCTGATGCACCCCCGGGATGTACTCAGCCGGGCCACGGGCTCGAGCGGAGAATAGTGAGTCGGAATGGTTCGACGATCTCTCTCTGATCGGGCTATCAAGACACTTCAGAGCCGTGCTCGATCAGCGTAGGCTACGATTTGAAGATCCTCGAGGCTTAGGAACTGCGATTGATCTCGGATCAATTGACGTTCTGAGGCAGACAGATATTCAGAGATTCTCCAGCACTTGGCTCCTAATTGGGTTGGCATTTATTTTCTCAGCACTCAGAATACTCGTCGCGCCATACTCCTATATCGCAATTCTAGCGGGTATCGCTTCTGTTGGAATTTATACTGCATTCAGACTTCCAGTCCTAGCTATCGATCATTCAAATGGGATGCGTCACCTCATATCCGGTTCCCAGAGCGATCTTCTATATCTTTACCAGATGCTGAACAGAGTTATGCACGGGGATACAATCAGTGATGCTCGTCGCGATATCGGGAAATCGAGGATATACGAAGAGGAAGGACGGATTGTAAATTCAATGGCCAGTAGTGCACCCATTCAAACAAACCACCCATCCATTAGGAATTCGTCTCCAGCGACTATTCAGAGGCCCAGTATGAGTTACACGGCCGCAGAGAGCAGATCGGAAGTTCCTCCCGTGATCTCCTCGCCACCAGCATCTTCGTCCATGATTGAATCGGCGCTTCCATTTGATGCGAGTTTCGGATTTGACGATCATGGGAATGATGGAGGAATGCAATGGGGGATGTTTGATGACCCTGCACCTGCAATTGAATCTGTCGAGAGTGCCGTGTCAAGTGAGCCAGCGGCTATGACTGGGTGGGGCAGCAGCGAGATTTTCCCTGCCACTAATGAGGTTCCTCCATCGAGTTCAATGATGCTCAGTCGAGCAGTTAAGTCACATGAACCTGCAATAATGGGTAGTGATGTTCTACCTGACCCCACAGACGCTGCTGTAAGAGAAGAGTGCCGTCCGGGTATTGTGAAGCAAGCTAGAGCGAAAAGGGCCATGAAGAGCATTGGGCCCGGACGTAGTAAGATTTCGTCAATTGTTTCATCGGACAAGCCCCGTAGTCGCAGTTGGGTTGAACGTATGCTAGTTCCCATTCCAAACAAGAGCAGAGGACGAAAGAGACACGAGAATTTAACAGAAGACTTTGATCAGGACTCAAGACTACGATCTGCACAGAAACTGAGGCTGCGTGCTGACCACCAACATCAATCCGAGGTCAATCTTGGAAGTGCTTCGACACGTGTTCATCCTGAAACAAGTGGTCAAAATGCATTGTGGGAAATAGTGATGAAGAAAAGGCTCGGAATCGGCGATATGCCTGTTGAAGAAGGTGGTTTACTCCCAAGGTTCAGCGAATTAAGACCCACTACTTACGGCGAAGAGGAAGTTGGAATTCCTGGTGTGCGTCATCTCAGATGATTCCGGCCATTCTCCGATAACGATCGAGTCTGGCTCGATACTTTCCACGTTTCAAAGTCGAAATGGAATCTGATCCAAATGATTCTATGTTGAATGATGCAGTCACTGTAGCATGTATCAACGCTCTACGGATAGATTCGATATCTGAAAGGTTTCCATCATGGGGAACGAGTTGTGCCAATAACGCACCAGCAAAAACATCACCACAGCCAGTGGGGTCAACTACCGATTCTATGGGATAAGCAGGGAGAATGATGAGACCGTCCCTATGAATGCATACGCATCCTGCACTGCCCCTCTTTATAATCAGACATTGAGGGCCGGAACCAGACAATTCACCTCCGTCCAGACTCTGGCCAGTCATGATGTTTCTTCCCGATTCAAGGAAGTTCGAGCCATCTCCAATAGCATTGACCTCATCCTCATTAAAAATGGCAATATCGACTTTTCGAAGAGCCTCGCTTAATCCGGAAAATTCTGAATCAATCCAAAGTTGAAAGGTATCCAATGCAGTGATCTTGGAGCCCTGGTTAGCATCCAAAACTGCGTTCTGTGTAGTGGGACTTGCGGAGGAGCAGAACAAAATCGGAGGATCTTTCCAGGATTCAGGCAAAATTGCCTTGAAATCTGAAAGAACATTGACTTCTGTTGACACAGTTGTGGCCTGGTCCATTGAACCCTCGTACCTTCCTGACCAACGAAATGTCATTCCATCAGATTGTTTTACGCCTGTGATATCTAAGCCCGCATCAACGATTCTTCTACGAGACGTCTCGTCAAAATCGGATCCTATAATCGACACCAAACCAACGCTTACTCTTTGCAGCCCCATATCGCGGGCATGGAATGCTGCAGAGAGGCCAGAATATGACGCTGATCCGCCCAATAGGCCACTGACTTTTCCACTAGGCGTCTGTATGTCGTCATATCCAATGCTACCGACAATCACAAGATCCATGCCGTCACCTAAAATTATGATCTTCTAGATATGAAATTGTAATCTCCCGGTTTACAAAATCGGGCTCCCTCAATATCTTCCTATGCAACGGTATTAACGTTTCCACTCCATCAAGAATGGTTTCTCTCAACGCTGCATCCAATCTCTCAATGGCCTCCTTTCTATCACTCCCATGAGCTATAATCTTGGCAAGCAAGGAGTCGAAGCAAGTTGGCATGGAATATCCTGAACAAGCATGCGAATCGACTCAAATACCAGGCCCAGAGGGAAGAATACACTCCCATAGCCTCCCTGGGGCAGGTGTGAAATCTTCTGGCCTCTCGGCATTTATCCTAGCTTGTATTGCATGGCCTCGAAGAGATATATCTTGTTGGCTTACTGGAAGGGATTCGCCTGCAGCAACCCTAATTCCCAATGATACTAGGTCGAATCCTGTCAGGGCCTCAGTGACCGTATGCTCAACCTGGACTCTTGGATTGACTTCCAAGAAGTAGAATTCTCCCTTGGCATCCCTCAGGAATTCGAATGTCGCAAGACCGCAGTATCCTACTGCTTTCGCACCTTCGACGACTTTGGACCCGATTCTTTCCCTGACCTCATCATTCAGCCAAGGGCCTTCTTCCAATATCTTTTGATGACGACGCTGTATGGAACAAAAGCGCTCGCCAAAATGGACTGCATCTTTCCCATCGCCGAGAACCTGGAATTCAATGTGTTGTGCTTTCTCTATGTACTTCTCAACAAAGACTCTGCCATCTCCAAAGGCAGAAGAGGCCCTACTTGAACATAGACGAAATGCAGAGTCGAACTCGTCTTCACTGTGCACTATTTGCATCCCTATGCCGCCGCCTCCAGCAGCGGCTTTGATGATGACTGGATAGCCAATCTCTACTGCAATAGCCATGGCACTCTCAGAGCTCTCTATCGGACCTTCTGATCCTCGGGCAACAGGGAGTCCTGCGGCAGTCATCGCGGAACGAGCCTGAATCTTATCCCCAAGAAGTTCTAGGATTTCTGGAGAAGGGCCGATGAAAGTGATTCCTTCCTCAGCGAGTCTTCGGGCCAGATTGGGATTTTCCGCAAGGAAGCCATACCCCGGGTGGACTGCATCGGCTCCGACACTTTTTGCAGCATCTACAACTGCTTCGACATCGAGATAGCTCGCAAGAGGATCGTCCCGATAGATCTGTACTGCTGAATCAGACCAGCGAACAGGCAGGCTCGATCTATCTTCTCTTCCATGTATTATTGAGGCTTCAATACCAAGTGTTCTGAGGGACCTCATTATCCTCAATGCAATTTCACCGCGATTTGCGATGAGTACTCGTGAGAATCCCATCGACTCTACGAGAGGTGGACAACGTTTGAGTTCATCTGAAATTATCAGCTCTCAATATACGTCTCTGAGATATCTCTTCTCGACCCTCATCATTCGGTTTTCGACGAATTCGTGAGCATCTTCTTCAGACATACCGCCATGTTCGCCGCAGATGCTTATGAGGGTCTTGTGAACGTCTTTTGCCATTCTTGACTTATCCCCGCAGACGTAGAAATAAGCTCCGCCATCTATCCATGCCCATATTTCTTCGCCGTGTTTCTTCATGAGATGCTGAACATACACTTTCTCTGAGCCATCTCTAGACCAGGCTAAGTCATGTTTTGTCAGAATACCCCTCTCCTTCCAATCATCCATTTCTTCCTTGTAGTAATTTTCACCAGACTCTGTCCAATCACCAAAAAATAGCCAATTTCTTCCGGTTGCACCGTCGATGTCTCTCTGTTGCAAGAAGGCTCTGAATGGTGCTATTCCTGTTCCTGGACCTACCATGATTATGTCTGTACTGAGATCTTTTGGCAGAATGAAGGATCGAGTGGGGGACATGAAAATTCCAATATCAGTGTCTTCTACTTTGCAGCGATCTGCGAGAAAGCCAGTAGCCAATCCGGTTCTATCCCTGTCATAATGGGTATATCGGACGATTCCCACGGTAAGATGGACAGTCCCTGGCTCGTACTCCGGACTACTGGCGATAGAATACAGCCTTGGCTTGAGTCGATCCATTCCATCCACGAGTTGTTGGGGAGTTGATATTATGTGTCCAAAATCAGAGATCGCGTCAATGTAATCCCTTGACCAGATGTAATCTTCAAGTCTCGAGTCGTCGCTATCCATCCCATTCCACAAATCGATTGTAGGGTCTGCAACAGAGCCAATTTCATTATACTCCAATGGTACGTCCCCCTCTAATCCTGAGCCGCTCCACTCCAAAAGTACAGTATCATCATTAGTGGAGGTTCTAGTTCTGGATACCAGTCGGATACTAATTTCTTCAGGTGCTTCAAGACGCTCACCTAGATTCCTAACCCATTTCTTTGATAGGCGATGTATCTCATAGGCAGACGTCAGAGCCTGCCTCAATTCCATATCGCCTAAGTGAGTATCAACTATCTCAGACCCCGAAAAACCGGATGCTACAAGTAAATCCTCGACAAGCCTTGAGGGAGCTACGGGAATCACGCCTAGAGCATCTCCTGCCTTGTACTCCAGTCCCGACGACGCCAAATCGAAAACTATGTGCCTAGTTTCTTTGCCGGAACCTTCGCCATTGAGGACGAAATTTTGAGTCAAATTTGAACTGTATGGGTTCTTTGCGCTCCAGTCAGTCATGTCTGCGACCCCTTCTACGATTAACCTAGGGTCGAAGCCCCCTTATCAAAATCGCTAGGAAATGGATATTTCAAATCAATCGAAGCGGTCAAGCGGATTGGCCCGCTGGGTGGGTCATGTCCCGCATCACCTTCATCGGAACTGGGAATGCTTTCTCTCCCGATGGAAGGCTTCATGCTTGTCTTTCAATTGACAATAGTGTCCTGATTGACACACCTCCAACAATTATGGCTCAGCTTAGGAGGAATGGTACGGATACATCCGATATTCGTCACATCCTCATAACCCACTGGCATGGTGACCACACATTTGGGATGCCATTTATTCTACTAGATAGGAAATACATATCAGATCCGAATGACGAAAATGAACTAACAGTATATTTGAGGCCAGGCGGAGAGGAGTTTTTCTCTTTACTTTGTAATATGGCCTTCCCAGGAAGTCTTGAGGATTCTCTGAAGAACTCGGTTGATTGGAATTCGGATGAAACCGGACATCTTGGAGATACGGGTTGGGTGTATGAGAGATTTCCAGTATATCACACCCCAGAGACGGATCCTAATGGATATGAATTGATTCACGATAGTGGTTTCAGGTTACTGCATTGTGGTGATTCTGGGCCATGTGAAGAGATTGAAAAGAGGGCTTTAAGAGCTGATGTGGTGATTCTGGAAATGGGAGTTCCGGACATTGGAGAGTTTCCCTATCACCATCGTCCGTCTGATGTGATTTCATTTGTTCAAAGGCACCCGGATGTCAAAGTTTTAGTCACTCACAATTATGCTTCTGGGAAGGGTGTAGAATCAGGTTTCAGAATGGCGGAACTTCCTGGATCAGTACACCAACTGGAAGATGGCGATTGGTTAGAAGTGAATGGAGATGGTTCTTTTTCCGTTAATTAAATTATATATTTTATAACATTATTACAGTACCTATCTCTCAGATCGAGATAATCGATATATGATGAACAATGATCTCGGCTCCCACATTGATACCTTTCATCATTGGTTTTTTTTATCTTGTCAGAGTCGAATCCTATGTCTCGGCATATTGCCTAAAATCTAATCTTCATGGTGGTCTATTTTGTTAATAAAATTGCTTTAATGAGTCTAATAGAGGTGTTCGTTTATATCCGAACTTTGGACGATAACTGGTTCCACGGTGAATGAACTCTGGGGGACGTTTATTATCGAAGAGTGCATCGGTCGAGTCCTGCGCATTTGAGCATCCCGGGTCTGACCGGGGATAATCATGAGTCGTTGTTTTGAAGATTAAGGTGTTAAAAAATGAGTGAGAATATTTTCGACTCTCTTATCGAAAATAATTCTCTTTTTGTAAATCGTGGGGCTTTCGAGCATGGTTTCGAACCTCAGAATCTCCCTCATCGTGACAAGGAGGTTCGGGCCCTTGGGGAGAATCTTGTTGAAGCTTTAAGAGGGCATATTCCGTCAAACATGCTTCTGTACGGGGTTCCTGGATCTGGAAAGACAATTGTAACCAAGACGGTTCTAAAACAGCTCAAAGCGAAAGGAAAGGCAAATGGAACTGCTGTCAAAGCGTACACCATTAATTGCAGGACTGTGGATACCAAATATCGAGTTGTTCAAGCTCTTGCGAATCGTCTTGAAAGGGATGAAGATGTGAAAATTCCTTTCACTGGATGGCCAACTGACAGAGTTCTTGAGGAGTTTCGAAGAAGGATGGACCGCAGAGGCGGAATCCATGTGATAGTGCTTGACGAAATAGATCACCTTGTGTCGAAAGTTGGAGATTCAATAATATACAATCTTACTAATCTCAATTTGGAATTAGAGTCGTCCAGATGCTGCATTATCGGCATTAGTAACGATCTTTACTTCACAAAGATGCTGACGCCCCAAGTAGCATCAAGGCTTGCCCAGATTGATCTCGTCTTCCACCCCTATGGTGCAAATCAGATAAATGACATTCTCGAAGACAGAGTGCTGAGAGGGGTTCGATCTGGTGCTCTGGAAAGTGGTGTGATCGGATTGTGTTCTGCATTGGCTGCTCAGGAACATGGCGATGCGCGAAGAGCTCTTGACCTTCTTAGAATCGCAATCAAGAAGGCGCAAAAAATGGGCCATGACCTGGTAGACAAGGGACATGTCAGACTCGCACAAAGTCAACTTGAGCATGATCAACTGACGCCAGTATTGAGAACCCTCCCCCTTCAACAAAAGATTCTGCTCTTTTCAATCTGCATGAATGAGGACAATGGACTCAGGAATATTTCCACCGGGGAAATATTCAGAACTTATTCAGAGGTATGTCTCAGGATTATGATAGAACCCCTCACGCCTAGAAGGATATCATCTCTTCTAAACGAACTAGATAGTCTTGGGATTATAATCGCAAGGAATGTCAGCAAGGGTCGTGGCGGAAGAAGCAAACAGATCAATTCAGCGATACCAGGTTCTCTCGACGTTATGACTGAATTGAGAGACTCAGAACCACTCATTGTGGAAGCTTCGAAGGGGAAATATCGTCTTCAGAGGCCCCTCTGAATTATGATTGGGCCCGGCAATGGTTAAACAGAGGGCCAAGGTGCCGCGAGCAATGGCACAGAGTTCTTGGAAGGATGAAGTAACCAAGCCTAGTAGATTCTTGTCGGTTGTTTCATTCTGTATAGGGGCGTGGCTTGCCTTTGTCTCATTAATTAACGTAGCATTCGGAGCTTTCGCCCCGGGGCAGAAAATCGAATGGCTGGGCTTCATGGATGGCTCAAGTCTCTCTGAGGCTTATTCAGCGCATTCCTCCATATCTATTGGCGTTGGCGATATTATTGCATTTGTTCTTGCAGTGATTCTAATTGTAATCGGAGCAAGGGGCATAGAATCTTCCTCTGGATTGCGCACGTTCCTGCAATCAATAATTCAAAGACCTCGTCAAATGATGAGTTCCGATGATGAGTTATCCCTCGTTGTGGCAAACTGGATGGTAGTCGGCGGGATTGTATTCTACGTAATCTGGTCCACGATTAATACCACGTGGGTTGATCCCGGTGTTTATTCAGTTTCCATAGTCGTGATTGCTAGTGGTCTAGGCATTGAAGCCATGCACGAATAATGGGGCTATTCCTCGCTCATGGGCTATCAAGAGCCATGGATTCTAGAATCGCCCTGCAATTTTTCTTGGTCTCCAGATCAGTCACCCTGGTTACAACCCCCCTGCCAGGCTGTCCGTAAATTATGACTGAGTCAATAGGTAGCATCAAATGGAGTACTATTGGTGAAAGGTCTTCTTCCCCATCAACTATGATCAGCGACTTTGATCCGTAATTTAGTGAATTGACGGCACTCTTGCATGTTTCGAATAATTGCGGGGTTAGTTTTCCTGCTGGATTCTGAGTGCTGGAAACTATGTCAAATTTTGAATGGTCGATGAGCTTTGTATTGGGCCAATTATCTCGTTGTGTCATTCCATCTATTATTGCAATATCGGGAGTGCAAGAAAGTTTGAGTAGCCCCAACACAGTTACGTCTCCGACTGCGACGATATTCGAATCGCTTTGAATGGATTCGAGGGCCTTGGTTAGGGCTATGGCATGATCTGATTCTGGGCCCTCGTGTAATGTGCCGAAAGGTGTTTTCAACATCAACTCAACCTTTGGCGAGAGAGTTCTTGCACCATTGAAATCTGATTCGTGGATAAACAACTCTCCTGACTGATCTATCCTACCATTGCGGATACGCGAGCTTGAGATTAATTGGCCATCAGACCCCCTGGCATGCTCTATCACAATGATTTCAAGAGGTTTCATTTGATTCTCAATTCGAATTCTGTTTATTTCTTCACAGCCGGGTAAAGTCTCATTAGTGCATATTATGGCATCTGCATCTAGGTGTTCAGTGGCAGGTCCAAAGGAGTCATGAAGCACATCAAATGATACTCTGCTCCTGGAATCTGGATCGACAATCATCTCAATTTCTGAACGTCGCCTACTCCAATCCCAGCATCTCTCATCTTTCGTCTTTGCAACATCATCGCTGGTAATCCATATCTCTAGATGCGCGCATTGCTCCAGTGCTTGATTGATTAGCCGGGCGTGGCCCTTGTGCACACGATCGAAGGTCCCGCCGAGAAGGCCGCGTCGGAACATGTGCCTCCATCTTGAGTCTCGAACTTTAGGGCTGCGGGTAATGTGCCCCGGGGCGTAACGGGCGCCATCATCGCGATGGCTCCGGGCCCTGACCCACCCCGGGACGTCTGTAGGAGGATGGGGTTGTCCCATGAGTCATT
>MDSV01151910.1_pt1 | contig 10916 bp, 26 predicted proteins | sample 810851 | NCBI WGS metagenome assembly MDSV01 (sample SAMN05326640, study PRJNA326480) | marine metagenome | isolation source: seawater | place: Atlantic Ocean: North East | collected 2012 | reverse complement strand
TATCGATGATGGAGACAAAGAGATTGACTCTGACAGATGGAGACTATTAAAAAAGGAATTTAGATAATGGAAATACTGGCATATACTTCGGCTCCTGCCTCAATAGAGGTAATAGCGTGTGTCCTAGGAGGAATAGGATGGACAATATCATATATTATTAAATCAAAAGACGAAGAAGATTTTTGGAATTCATAAATATGAAAGCATTAAAATATGAAGACGTTTGTTTACTGCCAAACTATAGCGAAGTCTATAGTAGAGTAGACTGCTCCACAGAGACAACTTTGTGCGACAAAAAATTTAAACTACCGATTATTCCTGCAAATATGAAGTCGGTTATAGATATGCATCTCGCAAGGTGGATGAGCGACAATGATTATTTTTATATCATGCATAGATTTGACAGTCATTTAGCTGATGATATAGGGCTAGCAAACTCCGAAGACTGGAAGACTATATCTTTTAGTGTGGGAGTAAAGATGCAAGATAAGATTCATGTTATGAATATTGGCAAAAGCTCTAATCTGAGAGTAGACTTTTTAACTATTGATATTGCCCATGGTCATTGCGACAGAATGAAGGCAATGATAGAACATATTAAAAAATGGCTACCCGAAACAAAAATTATTGCAGGTAATGTAGCAACAGATCAAGCAGTCAGAGATTTATCTGATTGGGGCGCAGATGTTGTAAAGGTTGGAATAGGGCAAGGCTCTCCATGTACAACCAAAGATAAAACTGGATTTACTATGCCTATGTTTAGTTGCACACAAAAATGTTCTGGTTTATATTCGGGAGATTTTGTAGAAGCCTCCGAGAAAAAGATTCCAATTATTGCAGACGGAGGAATCAAATGCAATGGAGATATTGCAAAAGCTATCGTTGCGGGAGCAAATATGGTTATGGCAGGCGGTTTATTTGCGGCATGCACAGACAGCCCCGCAGTGCCAAGCACGATTAATGATGTTCCTCACAAAGCTTATTTTGGCTCTGCAAGCGCAGAGAACAAAGGTCACAATAACAATGTAGAAGGAAAGCTGACAAATATATCTTGCAATAATATGACATATGAACAAAAACTAAATGAAATAACGCAAGACCTACAATCTTCAGTTAGTTATGCGGGAGGAAATAATTTAGAATCTTTACAGAATGTAGATTATAATTTAGTATGATAGTCAGAAAAGTTCTATCTCAAGATATGCCCACAATCAATGATTGGTGGCGTTGTCATGGATGGCCTCCAATTAATAAATATATGCTATCTTCTGACGGATATTTAGCAGAAAAAGACGGACAGGGAGTTGTAGCAGCTTGGTATGGAAAAATTTCAAACTCTCAAACAGCCTTAATGGAATGGATGGTAAAAAATCCAAAGTCAAATAAGGAAGACACATACAAAGGCTTTAATTTAATTAGAGAACAAATAGAAAATCAATCTAAAGCAGACGGATTCAAAATACTAATGACTATTATCGAACACAAGAACTTAAAAAAATTCTTTTCTGACTCTGGTTTCTTGAAAGGCGATCAAGCTTACGATACTTATTTAAAGATTTTGAAATAAATGCTTGACAAAACTTTAAACCTGTGATATAATATAAGCCATATGAACGAAAAAAGATGTAGAGAAATTAGAAGTATCATTGGATACGACACAAAAGAAAAAGATCCTACTGTCAGAAGACACTACAGGAGAGCAAAAAAACAATATAATAAACTTTCACAAGTCGCAGCCAAGGAATTCCTTGATATGCTGAGAGACTTACAAACAAAATAAATAATAAAATGAGCGATCAAAATCAAAATCAAACAGAACAAAAGTCTGACTGGCAAAAGCGCGAGTTGGGAGCACTTTGGGTGCGCGAAGGCAAGAATCAAAAGTATCTTTCGGGACACATGAAGGTTGAAACAATGCCTGGAGTACAAGAGAGCGTCAAGGTTGTTGTTTTTACTAACAAGAACAAGGAAAAGAACGAACGAGCCCCTGACTATGTAGTTTATAGGTCTGAAGACCAACAAGCTCAAACCGCAACCAAGGCAACCGAAGAGGCTGTTCAAGAAGCTTCTGCCACAACAGATACTTCCGATTCGGATGTCCCTGAGGAGCTTTTCTGAGTGTAAGAAATTACACTTTGTTCTTTAAAATTTAGGGGGTGTACTGGATTCGACTCAGGTTGGATTAGTTCATCGCAAGTCGAAGACGCACTTGGCTTCGTAAAAAAGTGCAACAACTTGTAAATGGCAAGAAAAATCATAATAGAGTAACCGCGCTCAAGAACCGCTCCGTGCAGGTCGCGTTCAAGAGTCGGAAGCTCGCCCTAGCAGCATAAAGACTGCTACCTCTCCTCGGTTGACGCAGATAAATTGAACGAGAGGTCATTACTCTGCAAAACTCAAAAGGTTTGCCTATTCAAAAAGAGCAAATAACTGTAATAGGAAGTTCGATGTTAGTATCAATAACTTTAAAGTAAACTAACTAAACTTGTAGACGTGCTCCATTGAAAACTCTGAACACGCGGGTTCAACTCCCGCCACCTCCACCATTTTTATTTTAAGTGTAATTATATATCATGGCATTTTTAAAGAGAGTCTCATCATTCGTTAAGGGTAAAATACTACCCAAGAAAGACGAAGTGGAAGAGATTAAAGATTTAAATAAAGAAATATGTCTATATATATCAGATCGATTGGTTAAATATATTAGAAAACCTGGACCTCCCCCAGAAGGAGTTACCAAAAAACAATGGAAGAAAATTTTAAATCAAATAGCGTGGGCATGGGAGCATGCACACGAAGGATCTGAGTCGAAGTCATCCTTCAATCACAAGGTTCACAAGCTAAAAACTCTTGTTGGATTTAAACTTTTTATAAAATACTTTAAATATATAAAATAAGATATATTATAGTAATATGAAGAAATCTAGGAAAAATAACAAAACAAAGCAAAAAGCCGAAGAGGAATACGAAATGTCTTTTGAAGCAGATGACCTCATGCTTATGGCGATCAATGAAGTTAATGATTTAAGATCCCTAGTAGAAGAGCAAGGTTCTGTTATTAAAGATTTAAAAAATGATTTACTTTCTCTAAAAAAAAATAAACATGGCAAAAGACTACAAGATTAAATATAAAGACCCAGAAGACGACTCGTCTCATGTGAAATATGTTCACGCAATAGACGAAACCACCGCAAAGACAATGTTTAAGCATTCATGGGTTCATGTCCACGGAGATGACGATTCAGAATGCCCTGAAATTGTTGACGTGGAAGTCCTTTCAGAAGGTCATTGGGAGCACGAATAAGTAAAGATCTTCAAATTATTTAAGCGCAACTCAGGTTGCGAGCTTTTTAGGCTTGACATTTCTCAAAGAATGTGAGATAATTAAGGTATTATTATGAGAAAGCCAACATTAAACAAAGATGGGACGCCTCGCAAGCGTCGTACCACAAAGAACTCAAGAGCCAATCCTCTTGTAACTTTACCTATAGATGAAATTCAAAGCCTTATGCCTGACGGAGGGTGTGATATTCCCGTGAGCGAGGATTGGGTAAAATCTAGGTTGTACGAGCAGTTTCTTGCAGAGACTCAAGTCTCACATGATTTCAGTAAACTACAATCAGTAGAAGATAAAATAGAATACGCATTAACAGACTTAGACAATGAGTAAAGCATTCGATCATTTAATAGGACAAGAAAATGTCAAAAAGAAACTAGACTTCTACCTCAAGGGTTTTGAGGCTACTAGTATCTGCCCATTCCTAAACCTTGTCGGAGCAAAAGGGCTAGGCAAAACATTATTCGCCAAGGAATTTGCAAAAAATCTGAAAAATTCAGATGGATCAACAAGACCATTCCTTGAATTAAATTGCTCAACAATCAAAAACAATGAGCAGTTCTTTGAGCAGATCTTCCTGCCATTGATTCTCAATAACGAAATAACAATTCTTTTTGATGAGGCACACGCCCTTCCTAAAGATTTAACCATGGCTTTTCTTACTATATTTAATACCGAGAAGACCCATACAAAGGATTTCGTTTGGGACGAGCAAACATTTACATTTGACTTCAAAAAGCAGACTTTTATTTTTGCGACTACAGAAAGCGATAAGCTTTTCCCGCCACTTAAAGACAGGTTGAGTACAGTTGATTTCGAGCAATACTCAGAGAATGAGCTTGGAAAGATTATGCAACTGAACTGCGAGGGTGTTTCTTTTACCAATGAAGCTTTAAGCAAGATTTCAACAACTGTTCGAGGGAATGCTCGGAATGCCGTGATGAGATCAAGAGAGGTAGTTCTTTATTGCGAGGCTGAGAATAAGCCCAATTTTACAGAGCAAGACTTTAATAAGATTTCAGATCTTCTAGGAATTCTTCCTCATGGCATTACATGCACAGAGAAACAACTACTAGAAATACTCAAGGACAGAGGCAGTTGCACCCTACAAACTCTATCTGCGGTAACTGGATTAAGTCCCACCTCGATCAGGAGAGATCATGAAGTTTATCTCTTGAGAAAAAACTTTATGCAGATTGACGGACAAAGGAAGATTACTAAATTTGGCAGAAATGTTATTAATTAAAAATAAGCCTTGACTTTCAATACAAAATATGTTAATATATAAAGACAATGAAAAATAAAGAAGTATATGTTGTCACCAGAGATGGTCGAAGAGTAGAAGAAAAAAATTATAGCGAAATGGGAGAGGCTACAGAGCGTATGAAAAAATTAATTGCCGCTCTCAAGAAGTGGCGCGATCCAGACTCAAAAAGAGTTAAAATCCAAAAAACTTCTCAACCTAAAAAAATAAAGTAGCGCAATGAGTAGTCTATCGCTTTTTAGGATTGCATATAATGCAGGCGAAGACCATGCAGTAATAAATAATTATTTTTATTATAACGCAGTAAACTCAAAGCAAGCAATATCCTTTCATGAATCTATGCTCAAGAGAAAAAAAGCTACAGGACAAATTATTTCAGTCGAAAGACACAATCCATACTCTCAGAAATGGGAGGATGAAACGGATAACACAACAACAAACAAACCCAAGGAAAACCATGGCGTATCGGAATAAATATGATAGTACAGGAAAATGCTCTGAAGAAGGAGCTAACGCAGAAGCTACATTCGTAGTTCTAGCAACTAAAAGGGGGTACTCCCCAAGAAAAACCTCAAAAGAAGATGACATGAAGAAACATGTTGATTATATTTTGAGAGCTAAAGGAAAGAGCGGAAATCCTGTAGAACTTGGAGTGGATGTAAAAGCCATGAAAAGAATTCAAAGAAGAGCCAAGGCTGGAGGAGAATTCACTAAAGTTCAAGATGAATGGCATTGGATTGAACTCAAGAATGTCCAAGGCAAGCATGGATGGGTTTATGGAGACGCTTCTTTTATTGCATTTGAGAGGGAGAATGATTTTATTTTAGTTAACAGGCAAGAGCTTGTTGATTGGTTGGGGTCATCTAAGAAAATTAGATACGACTTGCCTTTCGTTACCTTGGCTAAACTTGCTAAGTACAAAATTTACCAACGAAAAGGTCGCAGAGATGAAATCACCCAGATTAAGACCGAAGACCTTCTTAGCCTCAAGTCTGCCAAAATTTGGAAGAAGTAAATGGCGGAAGCCTTAGAAGTTATTTTTAGAAGTGGTTGGACTTTTTTCGGCACGATCGTTCTAGTTATGTTTTTGGGCTGGGCATTATCTATGCCATTCTTTTGGTGGTATAAAATGAAACAAATCAATATGAGTCGAAGTTATTGGCTACATGATTATGGTAATTAGTTTTAATTATGCCAAGTCAGAATGATTTAGATTATACATATTTACAAATGGCAAACATTTGGTCTTCGCTTTCAAAAGCAAATCGAAAAAAGGTCGGATGTCTTATTGTAAAAAATGGTTCAATTATATCTGATGGCTACAATGGAACTCCTAGTGGATTTGACAACAACTGCGAGTACTTATTGCCAGCAGTTGGAGGTAGAATACTAATTGACGATGAGGGGGATATGGTAGAGGGCACTTTTGATTTAAAGACTAAACCAGAAGTTCTCCACGCAGAAAGCAATGCAATCACAAAGCTAGCCAAGTCTACTCAATCTAGCCAAGACGCAACCATGTATATAACAATTGCGCCCTGCCTAGAATGCTCAAAACTGATTATTCAGTCGGGCATCAGGCGGGTCGTTTTTGGAGACCATTATAGATCAAAACAAGGAATTAATTTATTAAAAAAATCAAATATAGAAATATTACATTATGGATGTAGGTTTTAAAAAACTCAATAAAGACGCACAAATACCTAGCTATGCCCACATTGGTGATGCAGGCATGGATCTTACTGCGATTTCACTAGAAAAGTGCAGTAATTATTGGGAGTATGGAACTGGATTGTCGATTCAAATTCCAAGAGGATATGTCGGGCTTTTATTTCCAAGATCAAGTATCTCAAAAAAAGATCAATATTTAAAAAACTCTGTTGGAGTTATTGACTCTGGGTATAGAGGAGAAATAAAGATTAGGATGAGCGTACCCCACCTAGGAGCGCCACACTACAAAATTGGAGATAGAGTCGCTCAGTTAATTGTAATGAAATTATCGTGGGTTGATGTCTCGGAGATTAAAGACCTTGCCGATTCAGAAAGAGGTTCTGGCGGATTCGGAAGTAGTGGAGAATAAAGCTTGACATTTTGTGAAAAATATGAGATAATATATACTTAACAATCAACAAATCAATTATGAAAGAAAATACAGAAAAATACTTCCTAGTTTATAGGAATGAAGATAATGAAGTTAAGACTTACGAAATTGGTCGTCCAGACCTTAGTGAGTCATTTGGAAACAAGAACGAACACCGACACAACATCGGTTTTAAGGCATACTGCTTTGCACGAGAAGACTTTCGTTCTTTTCGTCACGACAGAATTGTCTCTCTCGCTAGGGCATAACCTATGAGAGGTGCAATTTTAGACTATTGCCTAAATAAATTTATGCCATTCGCTGTTCTTGGAACTCTTTTAATTATGAGTTTTGAGCTAAACAATTGGATACCATACGCTATTTTTGCACTAACAATTTTTATAGAACGATTTAGTTTTAAAGTTGGCTATTCGGTTGGCTTCTGCGAGAAGCACGATCTTTTACCAAATACAAAAGAAGATGCTTAATGAGCAAAAGTCAATCGGGCAAAGGAGATTCTCCACGAAATATATTCTCTAATAAATATAGAAAAAATTACGGAGATATAGATTGGTCAAAAAAGAAACCAAAGAAAAAAAATGATCTATTTCGCGGACAATTTCCTAAGCCCAAACCTTCTAAATAATTTTTTAGAAGACGACTCTCCATTTAACGAATACAAAACTCCAGGAAAATCTTTTTGGGTTAGAATACCTTCGGAAGAATTTTTATCGTATACGATAAATAAAATTGAAGAATTAGAGGGAAACAAAATAGATAATATATTAGCGTTCTTTAGGGAAGCAAAGGAGGGTCAAGACGATAATTGGAGAATCCATAATGATTCTATCATCAATAATCAACAACCCGATAGAGCTATTGTTTTGTTTATGGAATCTGAAGACTCAGATAAGCTAAATGGAACTGCTTTTTGGAAGCACAATAAATATGGTGAGGTTTACGATGGAAAAGGTGCTGAAGATTATAATAAAGTTCTTCTCAATGAATCTGAAAACATTGACGCTTGGACTCTAAAGTCCGTAATAGGCTACAAGCAAAACAGGCTACTATCATATCCTTGCAGATATTTTCATAGCAAATACCCAAGAGAGTTTAAAGAGCCTAGAAGGGTTTTTGTGATGTTTTATAAAATACTATGAAGTTTAACGAATACTACAAACACTATCTAAGCCTACATCAAAACAAAACTTGCAGGCTATTGCATTTTGTTGGTCAATGGGCTACGATATTTTTTATTTATATTATCATTAAATATGAATTTTGGCTATTGATACTTCTCGCTCCATTTGTTGTATATCCATTTGCTTGGAGTGGTCATTATTTCTTTGAGAAGAATGAACCCGCAGCCTTCAAGAATCCTTGGATGGCAAAACTTGCAGACTGGAGAATGTTCTGCGAAATAATCATTGGAAAAATAAAATTATTTTAATGAAATACGAGGTAAATTTTGATAAAGAAGACTTAATAAATGTTTATGTAAAGCAATGGGTCTTAATGTGGTGCAAGAAATATCACCCCGAAGCATTTAAAAAGGCTGAAGAATTTGTTAAGAATACTCTTGACAATCAATGAATAACTTGATATAATAGATGCATTATGAATATCAAGACATCAATATTAATCATTTTTATAATACCACTAGCTTATATACTTTTTGGATACAGAGAAAACGAACCGCTCCCAAAACCCGAAACTGTTATCTTAAAGGAGCACGAGAAGCCTAATAAAGTTAAAGAAAAAGAATTAGTTCTCATAGAAATAAACTCTATTCCCCCTCCGTTTGATGTGGCAGGAAATAATCCATATGTCTTATGGGTTAATGGTTGCAGAATTGATATGTCAAAAAAAGATTTAATTGAATTTGTAAATAAAATCGGAATGGAGAATATAGAACCCATGCAAACTTCAGATATACATAAAGGATGGATACAACCTCACTTTTTCGAGAGCATTAATTCGAATTTGCAATGAAAATAACCAAAGAATTAAAACACGCCACTTTTGAATATGACGAAGAGGCGAAAGAGTTTAATATTTTAACGAAGCCCTTTGGGGAGTCTACTACAGGGAGAAATAATATTACCCTAAATAAAATTTATGCTTTTGCTTTTACAAGGTTTGTCGTAAGAATTTCTCAGAGAAATTGGCTTAGAAATTCCCCAAAAAAACAAAAAGAACGAATTGAACTCGCAGAACACCCATTTGAAGATCCTGATCAAACAGAATTTTCTTTTGAATAAAGAAGTTCTTGACAATAGAAAAATAATTTGATATAATTCCCACATGATACTAGGACTTACATGCATTAGCGAAGAGCTAAAACAAAAAGACAAAAAGAAATATTCTTTTCGTACAATGACCCGCAAGAGGTTTAATGACCTTGGTAGAGACGAAGCAATAAAACAATTGTCTGAAAGAATTTTGCACAACGCAATAACCACAAGGTACATTGTGAAGCATTGTTCGCTAAATAATATACTTCATTACAGACTTAGCTCTTCTCTGTTTCCGCTTATCACAGATAATCAAACAGATGTTTCGCTAGAAGACCTTGCAGACTTAACCAAGATCAAGGAGGAGTTGGCTTTTGCGGGTCAAATTGCACAAAAATTTAATATATCTATCGGCTCTCACCCCGATCAGTTCAATGTTCTTGCATCTACTAATGAGGATGCGGTAAATAGAACGATAAATGAACTAAATTTCCAAGCAAGTGTTCTTGACATGGTAGGTTTACCTCAAGATCATACTGCTCCAATGAACATTCATATTAATTATACCCCGAAAGCAGACGAGGGTTTAGGAATGGTTGCAGATAGATTTTACAACAATCTTATGCGTTGCGATGCAGGAGTATTCAATCGACTAACTATCGAGAACGAAGATAAGGGTTTCTTTAATGTAGATAATTGCATTAATTTTAGCGAATACTTGTTTGACGCATACGATTACAACCTTCCTGTTTGTTATGACAATTTGCATGACTTTTGCAATCCATCAGAGGAACGAAATATTACATTTCAAGCCGAGCGATGCGCATATACATGGGTTGATCGAAGGCAGATTTCGGGAGCTTTCAATAATAATTTTCTCGCCCCTGTTTTTCATTGGTCAGAAGGCAAGCCCGAAAAGCCAAGGGCACACGCAGACTACTTTGCTCTTGGAAACTTTCCTCCGCATATTGCCATTAACCCCGACCAACCCGCCAAGTGGGAATGCGAGGTAAAGGCTAAGGATAGAGCAATCAAACAACTTAAAAAAAATATTCGACATGAAATATGATAGATTTAAATTAGAGGAGTGCATTAGCTCCTTAGATCAAGTAAACGATGACCTTCGAGCAATGATGCACAAAGAATTTGATACAGAAGAAGGTCTAACAGAAGATGAGAAAATGAATATCATCATAGGTATTATGGAGTTGCACAAAGTTAGATACGATGCAACTTGGGAGTGCATGGAAGAATTAATCAAACAAGGCGATCTTAAATAACCACAAGAAAAGACTTGACAAAACCCCACAACCTGTGGTATAATATACTCATGCAAGAAAATATAATATACGATAGTTATACAGGTAGTTATTGGTTTCTAGATATTGAAACTGAAGAGTGGATCGAGCTTCTAGAAGAAGACCTAGACGGAGAAGTTTATTGGATTTGAATGAAAAAACTATGGCTGATATGGGCAAGAACACTGGATCATAGGGTTGGAAAAACTGACGAAGATCAACCCGATATCCCAATTCTTTCTTTAGGCGAAGCGAGGTGGAGCTTAATAATGAGAACAATTATTGTATTAACAAATATGATAACCTGTGGATTTATAATAGCAAATGTAATTAAAAATTGGTAAATGAAAAAATTATATAAAAATTGGTTTATTCACAATGTCTTTGGGCATTCTATCTCGGAACTTCTTTATTGGATTATAATTCCATTTGGAGGAGCAACAAGAGCAAGCAGGGCTTCTGTTTGGTTCCACGATATTACTTGCCCAAATAAAGGACACAATTATAAAGCAAGCAAAGACAATAATTATTACGGAGATTAATGGAAACATTACATAATACTAAAAATTGTGCGTACAGAAGATTCTTGCACAAGAAATTAAAGCACGGAAAAATAAGTGGCAAGTTTTATAAGTTTCTTTGCAGAAACTTTCCTTATCGAATTAACGCAAGAGAGGTGACAATTTGTGTCGGAATGGTGCTT
>MDSV01216135.1_pt1 | contig 10917 bp, 9 predicted proteins | sample 810851 | NCBI WGS metagenome assembly MDSV01 (sample SAMN05326640, study PRJNA326480) | marine metagenome | isolation source: seawater | place: Atlantic Ocean: North East | collected 2012 | reverse complement strand
TTCATAAGAGAATCTTTTAACATTGTCCATACCCGCCGCTCTGGTTTTTACTTTGTAAGCAACAGGATTCTCCTTAAAGCGTTCATAGTAAGTTCTCATCTGGTTTCTAATTTGCTTTTCGCAAGGCTGGAACCAATATTCTCGACCAGTAAACATGTCTGGAAACGCTGAGTCCGAGCATTTGCAGACAGAGAATACTCCATCAATTAACTTGCCTGTATTTTCTTCCGTGATGAATTCTTTAGGTCCGCCAAAGTTACTACAAATGGGCGTGTTTCCAAACGCCATAGCGTCTAGAGACGGGATAGACCAAGCTTCTCCATGACTTGGACAAAGAAAGCAATCACAATACTGGTGTATTGCCATCATGTCTTCTTCGCTGACCTCGTCAGAAATGATAATCTCTCTTCTATAATCAGAGATGTCTTCATACATTCTAATTTTTTTCTTTATTTCTGCTAGGTAGGAGTCTATTACTGACTGCGTCTGCTCAGAACTATGGCCAAACTTTTTGACTTTCATTATCAATGCTACATCTTCCGACTTATCAAACTCGCTGTGGAAGCAGGTCGCGATAGATTCTAAGTTTTTTCTGTCGTTGATATCGCCCGCATAGTAGAATTTAAAGGAATCTTCTGTGCCTAGAATGTTTAGAGATCTATATCTTCTTTGGTATTTATCCGTATTGGTTGCATGATGCACGACCGTGACGGGAATACCTATCCCATCTCTATCTAGAGACTTTTTTAAGTCCTCGTTTGCAACCCAGATTTCATCCATTTGTTTTAGTTGCTCAAACCAAGCAAGAGGTTTGATGCTATAAGTTTCTGCCTCTAGGAACGCTATATTCTTTTTAAAAGAATGTGCCCCGACTAAGTGGTGTGGCAGCACATGTTGAATACAAATGTCGCAATCTTCTACGCTCTTTGATTCAAGCTCTAACAACTTTGGTTCTAGGTCTTGCCTGTCTCTCGTCAGTGTTACATTTTTACAAACCACATCGACACCAGCGTTATCGAGTGCTAGTATCTGGTCCGTTGCCGCCCTTCCCCATCCGCCAAATTCTTTGTAGTGGCCTATGTATAAAACTTTCATTGCATTAAACCTCTCTGTGTCATGACCTCAACCCTTCTTTGCTCCCAACTGTTTCTTCTCTCGCATTGGTTTTTCATCTGATCGTAAGCTACGTCAAAATTAAAATCAACTCTATGATTGATCCCGTCAAACGCCGCAGAAGATTCGTTAAAGTACATACCTCCGGTAGAAGATGTTGCAGATCTATACAATATGTCTCTGGTCATTCTGGCTTCAAGCCAACTGTTAGTTTTGCTTGGGTCTCCCAGCACGTTTGCTATTAACCATTTCGACAAGTTATTTGTATTTATACTATTTACTTCTTCTCCGTTTGGCTTCTCTGCGGGTGTGTGCAGTTTAGCGGGCGAAGCCCAAGTAGCTTGTACCGGCTTTAGTTCTATGCTATCAAAATAGTCTTCCCACTGCTTGCCGCTGATATGCCACTGGTAGTATTGCTCAAATAGCTGCCTAGTGTTCTTGCCTATATCCTTTCGCTCTTCTTCTGTTTTAGAGAAAAACTCTTTAAATAATTCGGCTGCGGCTTCGTTGTCTGGAACCGCTCTTAAGCACCCAGTTTCAAGCTCTTTATAAAGTGCGGCGGGCTTTATCGGGTATCCACCCAGTTTTCTAAGCACGCTTTCCATCGCAGAGTAATCAGTTCCGCAAACAGGAACTCCGCAAGCGGCAGCTTCTACTTGTGGCAATCCGAAGCCTTCGCAGTTTGCATATTGCGAATATAGATCAAAGAGATTTATTACCCTACACAAGTCTTCGTAAGATAATCCGTTTTTGACATTAGATAGTGTTGAACCCCACTTCCCCGTGTATGGGGATTGTGCGACAGCACCGTTGAATAAGGAGACGAATGGCTTCTTGGTTTCTGGGCAAATATATGTAAATAATACGTGAGAGGACAAACCGTTCTCTTGGATCAGTTCTGGTATATCCCAGCCCAAGTCTGGATAAGAGGTATGGCAGTATAGGTAGTACTTCTTGTCTTCTGATTGATCCAAGAATTTTCTGAAGGCTTCAAATAAGTCAGGATAAAGTTTGCGTCTTTGATTACGCATTACAGTTCCTATGATTTTATAGTCTGGGTCTATGCCCATCGACTTCTTGTGTGCTCTCTTGTCTTCAATCACATTGTACGCTGGGTGTGCTGAAGGAGGTGCACTTCCTAGATAGTTTATCTTACCTCCAGATTGCTTTTCTAGCACGCCACCAGCCCAGTCTGAGTATGTGAAGCACGCCTCTGCTGACTCGTAGGTCGCAATCCATTGTCTAGCTTGCGGTCTTGCGTCAACCGTTGGCATAATAGCCCATTTGAAATACGGTCTAAATGGAGATCGCTCTGCAAATTCTAGCATCCAAAAGTCACGTATGTCGCAGACAATATCTGGCATAAAGTCTAAACACACATGCTCAAATATCCATTCGCCAAATTGTCCGTGTCCAGAGGCACTGTATGCGTCTAGTTCTTCCTGCGAAGCTTTTGGTTCACTGGATTGATTTGGTACAACCCCGTAGTATCCCCAAGGGATATCTTTGGCCCTGATGTCGTTCCTCTCTCCGTAAGAACCCATCTCGGCAAGCTCGTATTTACCTGTGCTGTGCAGGTAGTTCAGTATTTCTCTGGTGTAAGTTGCATAGCCCGTATTTAGAAACGTAGCTTCACTGCAAAAGAGTATGCGTTTTTTTCTCATTTTATTCCTTGTCCAAACATCCAAAATCGAATTGATTGACTCTAAAGATAATTTCAGTGTCACTTTCAGAGAATACGTTTCTAGCAGAAGCGTTTACAGTTATTTTCATTCCCTGTTCGCCAAGCTTAGCGATTGTTCTTCCGCCGCTATCCCAAGCCCTGAGCCTAAGATAGGTAGGGTATCTCTTCTTTTCACCCCTCTTATTTCTAAAGTATTCATAAGTAGTTAGGGTAAATTCACAGTATTCTGCACCGGTATCTTCATCTGTCTCCATTTGTGGATCAAGATATATATATCCAGTAAATACACAGTTATTCATATGTTCTCCAATATACCTACATAGTAGTATCCAAACCAGAAAAGTCCAAACAATTTATTTATATTTCGTGAACTTTCTCTACTATAAACGAATTATCCTTTTGTACTTCTCCACAAAGTAGTAGGTTATTACCTTCATAGAGAACGTATTGGTATTTTTCCCTTGCTTCAGGGAATACCACAACACTATCCAGTGAGCAAGAGCAATCTTCTATCGTCAGGAAAGCCATAGTCTTGCCCTTTGTTTTGCCTTTTCTAACTTTATAAGATGTTACCCTGTTAATATTAGCTGCTATACAAATGTCTTTGCCGAACTTTCCGTCCAGAATCTCTTTGCAAGATGTGTTTGCAGAAGATGTGTCGGATGACTCAATCTTTGAGAGGGAAACTGGACAGCCTAGAAACTTATTCTCTTGTTCAATTATCCAAGCTGGGTCATCCTGAAGGTCGTATGGAGGATTCTTTAGCATGTCTGCTTCATTTAAAACAATCAAGCTTCTTTGCTCCTTGCTTGTTCCTCCACCCATTTTCTTGGTGGGTGCAAGCTCTAAGAAGCAGTCTCTAAGATTGCTCCACTGTTTCTCTGGGTAGTTATTCTGAACCCAGTTGTTTTCAGCTTTTGTTAGTTCTCTGAATATAAGGTATTCGTAAAGAGCCTTGTTTCTAGAAACGTTTGTGGCTTTGGTAGAGAAAAATCCTATAGATGCCAGTGCCTTAAAGGCTGTAGAATTAATCTTTGGTGCCACATAAACTAGCACATCCATCCAAGTGAAGTTGCCTGCTTCCTTGCCCGTCTCTTCTTCCGCATCTTCAATCGCTTTGATTACTTTATCGCCTGTCACTCCAGTCAAGGACTTAACATCTTTAACACCAAAGTATATACCGTCTGGCTTTATGTTAAACTTTATTGCGAACGTAGATAGTTTAGGTATCTTAACCTCAATATCAAATAACTTTGCCTCACTTACCAGTTCGTATATTTCCTGATGGGGGTCTTGCTTCTCATTCGCGTAGAATAGGTAGGACAGAAAGAATTGGTTAGGGTAATTTGCCTTGTACCAAGCAGACCAGTAGGAGTCCACCGCATAAGATACGGCGTGAGACTTGTTGAAAGAGTATCTAGAAGATTTCTCAATCCATCCAAATATCTCCTCTGCTTCGTCTTTTGTTACGACACCTTGCTTTTCAGCACCCTTTATGAACGACTCTCTAACTTGAGCCATAAGACCAGCCTTCTTTTTACCAATAGCTTTTCTTAGTACATCTGCCTCTTGTAGGTCAAATCCTGCAATCTTTTGTGCAATACGCATGGACTGCTCTTGGTATACCAAGACACCGTAAGTAGGCTTCAGCACATCTTCAAGGGATGGGTGCAAATAGCTCACATCTTCTCTCTTGTGCTTTCTGTCAACGAAGTGCTGACTCATTGACTTACCGTCAATAATTGCTTTCAAGCATCCCGGCCTAATCAAGGCGATTAGAGCAGCAAGCTCTTCTAGGTTACAGGGTTCTAATTTCTTAGACCAGCTTCTGCCAAGATTGCTTTCAAGCTGGAACACCCCCTTGGTTTTACCCTCCTTAAAGAGGTTCCAAGTTTTATCATCTTTATAATCAATCATATCTATTTCCTCAAATATTCCACAGCTTTTTCAAGAATCTCTGGGTCATCATGTAGCAGTCCAATACCAGAATTGCAAGAGGTACAGATGTATCCTCTAAAAGTCAGGCTATGATGGCAGTGATCAAGAACCCACTTCTCCGTATAGTTGCCGCATATTTGACAGTTTCCCGGATTAGGAGGAGGATTTTCCTCACGAAGTCGCTTCCGTGTGTCGGCCTGCGACTTGTGACAAACCTTGCACCTATTCCTAGTTGCTCTATGCTTTCCGTCAGCTTTTACGAATTCAGAGTCCGGCTTTCTTTTTTTACAACTCTTGCAGACTTTGCCTTTTTCAACTTTGTGTTCAATGGTATTGCTTTCATAACTAAAGAATAGTTGTGTCATACAAAAAGTTTTCCGTCAGCAAAAGCTTTTTCAAACTTCATGTTGCGATAAACGGCACGTCTAGATTTCTGCAATTTGATAAAGATGTTAGCTGTGTCTTTAACGTCTTGCAGTGCGTCGTGAGCGTTTTCACTGGACAAGCCCATTCTTTCTCGTAAACTGTCCATACTAATTGACTTGATATTTGGATCTCCTTCTGTCCATAGCCAAACATCATCCATAACGTCAATCTTATAAATCTGATGGAATAGTTTCTGGCACTGTCTCTTATCATCAAACGGGCCGTACTCTTTACAGAGGCGATCTACAATCTTCATGTCGTAACCCAAGATGTTGAACCCTGCCGGAATAGGTGCAAAATAAGGTGTGCCTTTCCAGTTGTACTTGTTCACAAAGTTGCAAAACTTTTTCCATACGCCCTTTGGCAGGGGAGCCTTAGCAAGCTGTGCCCTTGTTTGACCAGTGACCTTCAAGGCACCTTCTTCAATTGGATCGACACCTGCTGCAATTGCTTTGTCGTCATCTAGGATGGGACGCATCATGCTGTTAAACTCACCTTTTAGCTTAAAGTTTCTTCCGTCTAAAGCTATCGCCGCTATTTGAGTGGGCTGACACCTAAGAGGATTTCTGCCTCCGGTCTCAAAGTCAAAAACAATAATATCACGATTCATTAGTTATCTCCTGAATTTTCATAAGTTTATCTAAAAGGTTGATGCCTAACACATCAAACTTAACATGTCCTAAAGCTTCTAAGTCTGCCATTTCTAAACCAGCAACTTTTTCGTTACCGCTTCTTGGGTTTACCATCGGGCATACAGCCTCCAGTTTTTCTGCTGAAATAACAACACCTGCGGCGTGCTTACCCTGCGTCTTAAACGTCCCTTCTATATTTATTGCTTGCCTAAAAAATTCCGAGTAATCACCTTCTAAATCTCCATTAGAGTTAACAAAGCAATAGTCTCTTAATTCATCCGCATTATTAATTAACGCCCATCGAATAATAGAGCGATCTTCTTCATCCATGTCTGCTAGCTGATCTGAAATTGATGCTTCGTCTGGAATAGCCTTTGTGATTTCATTCATCTCGCCAAATCCGCAGGCGTTATTTACCCTAAGAACTTCTTTGATGGCACTCCTTCCTTGGAGTCTGCCAAATGTTATCATCTGACTAACGTTGCCAGAACCATACCTGTCCTTTAAGTAGGAAATAATTTCATCCCTCTTTGTTCCCGGCACGTCCATATCAATATCCGGTAGGGACACATAGTCTTCTGTGTTTCGACCTTCGTTGTAAAATCGTTCAAACAGTAGGTCAAACTCGATTGGGTCGATCTGCGTAATCCCAATCAAATAAGAAATCAAACAGCCAGCGGCAGACCCTCTTCCCGGACCAACCATCCAGCCTTGACCACGGCAGAAATTTAAGATGTCCCAGACGATCAAAAAGTATCCAAACAAGTCTGCTTGATTAATGACTTTAAATTCCATCAAGAACCTGTCTAAGTAATCTTGTTTTGTTTTTTCGTCATCAATCTTTCCTGTGTTCTGTAGCAATTCTCTCCAGCCGTCCCTGCATAGTTGCTTTAGATACTCTTCTTCAGACTCGCCGTTCGGAGTTGGGAAGTTGGGCAACATGGGCTTACTTAGGATTGTGTAGTTCTCGCATTTATCAAATATCTCTTTGAATTGTTCTAGCTTGTTGTCGTTGACAATGACCTCGGTTATCTCTGTCTTGTTTTTTAAGAAGAAATCATTAGACTCAAAGAAGACTTGATTGCCTACTTCTTCGCCTTTGCTTATTGCCTTATTCACTTTTGGTAACGTAGTTTTCATGCTAGAGCACAGTGCTATTCTGTGCAGATCTGCGTCATCTCTTTCTGTGTAGTACACGTCCATGAATGATTCTGACTTTTGATAGAAGTCTTCGCCCTTTATGGGAGAGTTTGCTTCATCCTCTGCTACAGAGATAAGGTTCTGCTTTTTGCAAATCTGAAAGAGCGTAAAGGAGTCAATTTGGCCTTCAGCGTCAATGCACGAAACTAAAGAGATTAGGTCAAACCAGCCCTGTTTATTTTTAGCAAATAGTGTGAAGCCATCAAAAGAGCAGCCAATAATTGGCTTTATGTCGCTAGATATGCAGGATTGGTAGAAAGACACAGCACCAGATATAGACTTGTAGTCTGCTATGCCACAGGCTGGGTAAAAATTATCAGAGCACTTTTGTGCTAACTGTTTGGGTTTGGAAAAACCCTTCTGTAAAGAGTAGTGTGTATAGTTACACAGTGGAAACCAATCCATATTTATTCCTCAATGTTTTAAATTCAATTTCTCTTACACTATATTATAGTCTAGTGCTGACTATTTTGCAAGCTAGTTCTTTTAATTTTCTTGCAATTCAAAGCTATATCCAAATCTTTCTATATCGTCCTTGAACCATTTTTTGACCTTGAGGTAGTCCTTTGTGGAATAATACTTGCTGTAATGAGAGTGGATCGTCGAGTTTGCCTTTTTAATTTTTAGCTTTAAAAAGTCTTCCACTTCTTGCATGTTCTCTGTCTTGAACCATATTCCATCCTGCATCCAGCTCACGCATGGCTGTAGCTGATGCCAACCTCTTGGGTCTATGTACAAAGGGTCATTAAGATGTCCAATTTGACCCTCTGGTTCCAGTGCTCCTGAAAAGCCGTTACAGATAAGGTTGGGGTGAGCGTTTTTTGCCCAAATAATACTCTGGTCTGGCCACCCATAGTCGCTTGTTGCACAGATATACTGAGCCTGTTTTACCAAAAAAAGATAAAGAGACAGAACCCTAGCCCAAGGATTTCTAGCAATAGCGAATTTTTGAAAGTCTTTGTATTGCGTTAGTTCTTTGAGTTGGGATTCGTTAGCGTGCCACAGCCATCTTGCTTCTCTGTGCTTTGCCTCGCCGTTTTCAAAGGTTGTATTATCAATTTCATAGCTTTGATGGGCAGTTAATTCTTCAGCTAGCGATCTCCATTCATCATGCTCTTCAAAGATCGTCGCTAGTGATGTTCCTCCGGTTTTTGGAATATGAATAAACAAAAGCTGTTTAGATTCATTTACCCACATTCAACACCTCCTCTCGAATAGCCTTTAGCCTAGATGTTTGGTGTGTTATTTTGGCTTGATTTTGAGAGGTGGCGTTATTCTTGCTAACCCTATATATTAGCAATACATCTGACATGTTTCTTATTTGCAGCCCGTTCTTCCAGCATGTTAGATAAAAAACATAATCCCCTCCGTAGCTAGGGCTAAACCCGTGCTTAACCGTTGTTTTTACTCCCACGTTTAGGGGCACCTTATGGATCACTTCTTTACGCATCATTACCGTAGGTTCATTAATCCACCAAAGCCTAGTACGGACGTAATCGGAAACATCGTATGGATGGAAGGTGACTAAATTTGCAAAACTAATATGTTCGCCAGCCCAATCGGGATACCACATCTGAAGCTGAGTGCCAACTATGTCTACATGTGAGCTTTTTTCTAGGAAGTCAATTTGTTTTTCCAGTCTATTTTGCAGCATTATGTCGTCGGAATCCATAAACGCAATTAGCTTACAGTCCTCGTCTAAAAATTTTGTTCCATACTGTCTAGAGTCAAAACATCCGGTATTCTTGCGTTTTCTTACTACCTCTATCTTGGGATGATTTTTCATGGATTGCAGGTAGACTAGCGTATGTTTATCTGTGCTCTTGTCGTCTATTATTATTAGCTTCCAATCCTTGTACGTTTGTGAGATTATGCTCTCAATCGCCTCTTCTATGTACTCAGGATTCGTGTTGTAGCATGGCATTAAGATGTTAGTTTCCATACAGTACTTTCTCCCAAGCTTTTTTAAAGTTATTTTTTGTGAACAGCTTGCTAATCTTCTTTTTGTTTTTAGCCTCCTTAACGCATTCACATAAGCGTATGGCCGCACACCACTCGCTGTAGTTAGCATCGAACGGGACAACTACATCGGAAAACTTCCCAACACCAACGGCATGAGAGACTGATGGAACGCCTGTCATTATGCCTTCACATATGGATAGTCCAAAAGATTCATCTAGCGACGTTGACAAAGAAACTGACGCCTTGGCGAGGAGCGGCTTCATGTCTTTTACATTTGAGTGCAATGTTACATTGTCCATGTTTTTAAGTTCAAAAAGCTCGTCGTTCATGTCGTGCACGCCAGTGTTTCCGGCTATGATGAAATGAAAATCTTTCATTACTCTTGCAACCATCAATACAACGTCAAGGCCTTTTTCTTTTGTAAATCTGTGATGCCACAGTACCGTCTTTGGTATTGGGTTTCTTTTCTTAGCTATTCTTTCTTCCTCAACAAAGATTGGAACGTGCATACCGTTGAATACTCTAGCCGAGTTTTCATCCACGCAAGCTAATGTTTTTATGTCGAGCATATCTCTTACGATTTTTTGAGCGTACACGCGAGGAGAACTGTGGGATAGTAGGATTATTTTTTTATTCAGGGGATTTTCATGAATACATCTAGGAATATCTGGCGGTATCTCAGACCCTACTAGCCATAACACAATCACATCCGACTTCTCGTACAGTTCATACGCAGCCTCCATACCCCAAGGCATTAAATTGGTTTCCTCAAAGCAGACCGCTCCAGACATCTCAGGTTTGAAAACATCTATAAAAGACTTGAGCCACACCAAAGCACCCCCTTCGCCGCCGACTTGATACATAACACCTATTTTGTTTTCATCGAAGTTATCACTTGATGGCTTTGCCCAAGATAGATTACTCAGTATTGTCTTAGCAACTTTATAATGATAGTCAAACAAGTGTTCTTGAACAGGTGTATGAAAGCCATTCTTTATGTTGTTTAGTAGGTATTTTCTAAACTTAAAGTTTTGGGGGATATTGTTTAGGTGAATAAAATGCTTTTTGGGCAACCTGTACCAGAAGGCTCCGTCTACAAACTCTAGATTAAATTCGTCACCAAGCGGATGCCACAGTTGTTCTGGCAACGTAAGTGTCAACAGGTGCTGATCAAAGCACCATATTTTAGGATAGGGCGAGGTGGGTTGCTTGTAGTAATCGGACAGATCTCTTGGTATTACCATAACGCCACCGTTAAACATTCTTGTCTCTCTCGGTACGTTTATTTCTAAGTCAGTATAGGTGGTATGTGCTGTATTCTGCTTTATTATTTTTTGCTCTTTTTTAATCCACCAGTCATACTTGTGTAGAGTCGCTTCATCAAAGCAAGATATTTTGTCGTTGGGTGTCAACTTGAATATATCTGGAGCGTCTTCTTTTATTAAAATGTCACAGTCCAAGTATAGCGTTTTTTCATACAGGTTACATACATGATTTAAGCGATACTTGTTTGCCATCGGCCAGTCTTCACATTGATCTCCAGACAACTCTATGTAGTCTGCATTACACTTCTGTGCATACTGTTTGATTGTGTCTCTAGTTATGTCTAGAAGTTCTCTGTGACTTTTGGTTGCGGGTATGACGCAGATAGCAAGATCGCTCTTGGGATCTATATCTTCATGAAAGAATTCCACAACTGGTGCATCCGCACCGTTAGACTTTAAGACCTTGGCTTTTCTTTTGTGGCCAACGCTTATGTTGCAGGTGTAGTAGTCTTCCCTGTCTTCTTGCGAACAACCTTGACACCATTGCCAGTTAGGTGGGGAAATGCCCATCTCCTTCTCGAAGATTGGGCAGTATCCCGGTTCACCGCATTGGCATTTAGATAGATCTTTTACCACGCTCTGCAACTCCAGTAACGAGCTTTCCATCTCGGTCCCGGATTGTCGCAGTTATGGCGTG
>MDSV01067283.1_pt1 | contig 10917 bp, 10 predicted proteins | sample 810851 | NCBI WGS metagenome assembly MDSV01 (sample SAMN05326640, study PRJNA326480) | marine metagenome | isolation source: seawater | place: Atlantic Ocean: North East | collected 2012 | reverse complement strand
GCCGCGCGTCGCCCGTTCCTACGCTCGAGGACTTCGCCGTGCTGTGCGAGGTGGGCCGGGGCGCCTTTGGGAGGGTGGTACTCGCGAGTTGCAAAGCCATGGTAGATCTCCATGGGCCGAGGGCGGAAACCCTCGACCAATCGATTGGAAGATAGCCGAGACGTCGTCGACGCGACGCAGCATTTTGTTTTGGGTCTAGGCGCCGCGCGCCGGCCTTCACGCGCCAGCGGCGCGACGTTCAAGAAGGCTTGGACCTGGAGCCGCGGCGCCCGAGGGCGCGATGTCGCGTCGACGGCGGCGCGACGGCCAGAACGCGTCCAGGGGCGGCGACGGAGTCGGGGACCCGCCGCCGCGTGCCCGCTGCCGGTCTAGGACTCGTCCGGTCCGCACGGCGTGAGTGCACTGTGTGCACGTCGACCGCGTCCCTAACTAGGCTACGGGATCTTCACACGTAAAACTTAGAGGGTCCACTCCTCGTCGTCGTCGTCTTTTCGTAACTTCTTGGGAGCCTTCGTCCGCAGCTTCCCGGGCGCGCGCGCCCGCGGCCGCGGCCGCTCGACACGTCCGGGCCCCGCGTCGTCGACGTGCTCCATGCGAGCCCTCGGTCGCGCCGCGCGCGCCGTTTGCTTGAAGACGGACCGCCAGGAATCTTCGTCGACTTCCGCGTCGCGGTCCAGTTTCAGGAGGGGCGAGAGCGGCTCCGGCAGTCCTTGTAGCCGCCGGGCCTCGGCTAGGCGCGCAGCCAGGCACGGGCACGCGGCGACGTCGATCTCGGCGAACGCGGCGCCCTGGCCCCAGGTGCACGGCTTCGCGGCGCTCGCGTCGCCCAGCTCTCGCAGAGGACTGGGCACATATTCTCGCACGTCCTTCCAGCGGCCGCGGCGGAGCGTGGTCGCCTTCGTAACGCAGGCCGCTTTGATAGGGTCCGGCACCTCCAAAAGCGCGAGGCGCGTCGCGTCGTGGCACTCGAGCTTCGTCTGGCCCGCGGGCCGCGCGGCGCACTCCTGGAAGTAGATCTTCTGCGGCGACGGCGTGGGCGCAAACTCGGGGTAGCGGTGGTCCCGCGACTGCACGAGGTCGGCGAGGCGCTCGCAGGCGCGCCAGCTCGCCGCGAGCTTCGCTTCGTATTCCTTGAGCGCCGCCGCGCGTCGATCATTTTCCTCCTTCGCGAGCTGCTTCCACCTCGATTGCTCCGCGTCTGATAAGGCGTCCCAGTCCCTCGCCGCCACGCGCTCGGCGCCCCACCGCTCGATCATCTTGTCGCGGCCCTCCTCCTCGAAGACGAGGGACTTGGGCTGGTTGTTGAGGTAGTAGAGGAAGCACTCCACGCGTCCCTTCGGCCTCTCTAGCTGGAAGCCCGGCGGCAGCCGGTTGGGGTCGGTCTCCGTTCTCTCAGTAGACACGGCGGCGGTCCCAAACGCGGAAAGATCAATCTTCGGAGCCAGCGCGCCTTGGATGGTCACATGAGCGGTCACGGTGAGCCTGTGCGTCGAGCGTGAGGCGCGGCGACGCGGCGACGTCGCGTCGACCACGTGGGGCGTCGACGCGGCGTAAAGTCGAAGGTGCCTCGACGCCGCTTGAGTACAGCTTGAGTCGCGTGCCGGCGACCGCTTCCGACACAGATCCGGAGTCGAAGCTCAGCCCCAGGCCCTCGTAGGCGTCGAACAGATAATAAGGGAGCAGGAAATGTCTCCTAAAGTACATCCGGCTCGCCTGGTCCAGAACCCTCAATATTTCGCTAACATACGAGCTGCTGATGGTCCCCTTGGACCCATCTCCCGTCATCCACTTCGCAACCTTGCGCATGGACTGCTTGTCGCGATGGACTTTCTTCCGGACTTCGAGCGCGACTTCGAGAGGTTTCGCTGGCCGTCCCGCAAGGATTCGCGCCTCCGCAGCGTCGCCGCCCGCGTCGGCGAGCCGCGCGCGCTTCGCCTTCCTTCTATCCTTGTCCATGTCCCGAAAGTGCGCGAGGTTCTGGCGGAAGTAGTCGAGCAAAGCCTGATCGGGTTGCAGCGGGACGACGATGCCAGGCAGGCTCGTCGCCAACGCCGTCAATTCCTCGCGGACGCGCGCCACCTCGGCCGCGAGCCTCCCGCGTCGCGCTTCTGGATACGGCCACTGCTTCAGAGCCGCCTCCGAGGGGCGCCAAGGCGTCCCGCGAAACGCCGCGGCCGCGAGGCCCCGCATCTTCTCGGGCCACAGCTTCGGGTCGACACCGAGGAGGAACTCGGTCATGGCCGTGATCAGCCACACCTCGAGATCTGGAACAGTCTGGGCCTTGGCGGACCGGCCTCGCTTCGCTGGAACCGTCGCCGGGACCTCTTTTTTGGGGGGGCGCCCGCGACGTTTCTTCGGCGGTTCAGAGCTCGGCTCGGCCGGCGTTGCGTCGGCCGCTTGGTCGTCGGGCGGCCGCCCGCGTCGCCGCCCGGGCTCCTCGCCGGTCGCCGGGGGTAGTGGTGCAGGTGGGGCCGGCGCGGGCGCCGGCGCCGGGGGAGCCGCTGGCGCGGGTTTTGGCTCGACGCGGCGCGCGGTTTCAACAGCCTCTCGCAGCGGATCCTGCCGCGGCACCGGAGCTGGCGGCGGCGGCACGGGGCGCGGCGGCAGGGGCGGCGGCGCGTGCGCCACGGGCGCGTTCCGCGCGTTCTGGGCGCTCGAGCTGGCGCTAAGGCGCCTGGTGCCCGGCCGCTGCGGCGGCGGCGGCGTTCCGGCAGGCGCTGTGTTCTCGACGCCGCCGGGCGAGGGCGCAAGTTTGCTCGCGAAGGCCTCGAGGACGCCTCGCAGTGCGTTTCTTCCGGGGCGCCAGCGCTGCTGGTTCACGCCACACATCGCAATGTTGATGCGATTGTGGGGATCGAGGTGGCTCGGAAGCCCGGCCGTCAGCGCTGCGCACTGCACTGCGATCACATCAGTCAGGCTGTTCGCCGAACTCAAGCGGTTCAGGAGCTTATTCAGTCCGTCGATGTGTCTTTGGTCCCCTCCGGCGTGTCTCCCGAAGAGATTAGCGGTCATGATGATCGTGGCTTTGCGCTCGTGCTAGTGGTGGGGGGCCGTTCGCGGCGCTTTTTTTTAATCGCATCAGTGGTAGTGATGGCTGGGTACTTCGCGCAGCGCGCGTGCAGCTCCTGCGGGCCCCTACATGCTGCGCAATCGCGCCTCGATTGGCAGCGCTGCTGAGGGCTAATCCGCTTCGTCGCACTCGAACTGAACCCCGACGGCACCCGTAGAGCCCTTCGAAGGAGCGGTATGGACGTCTGGAACGCCTCCTGGAATTCAAACAAGGCAGGCTCCCGGAGAGCCCAGCTGATCTGCGGAGGCTGGCCTACTTTGGGCGCCGCGTACGCGCCCCGCCGGCCATTATCGATTGCCAGAAATGACCTGCATTACCGCTCTGACCTTCTCAACAACCCGGCAGCCCGCCGTGGGCTGTAGCAATGAGCGCAGCCCCACAAAGCAACTCCCTGGCTCGGCGGCCATTTATGATAGAACTCGTCCTCGGAGGCGCAGACGTCGTCGTAATTAAGCTACCAGTGACCTACGGCGTGACGATCCTACAGCTGAAAGAGCAGCTCTGTTATGCGGCCCTCGCCTCTGAACGCGGGTTCGACGAAGTCCAGCTGTTCGCGGCGAAGCTCAAATTATTGCGCGGCGGCACGCTCCTGAAAGATGAGCTCACCTTGCACCTCGCGGGACTGCACGACGGAGCGCGTCTCGTCGTCGAGGGTCTAAAGGCGGGCCCGGCGCGGCGCCCCGCAAAGGCCGAAACGAGTGAGTTCGTGACGCTGAACGTTCCCCTCGGCGCGATCGTCTTTCGTGGCACGGAATCGAAATTGTCCCTCACCAAGGCGATCCACGAGCTCTTAGTGGACTACGTGCCCGACGCTAGCGAACGCGCGGCCATCACCGATAGGATCAGCTTTACTGCTGCGGACGGCGCGGCAGCCCCTCAAGCGGTGCGGGAGATGCTCGAAGTCGCCCGAGAGGACAAGGGCATCTGGAAAGGAGTTCTGGGCGTCGTGTGTTGTATTCACATCCTCCACGACGCCTTCCTGGACATCTGCGTGAAGCTCTCGGTGCCGTGTCCCGCCTGGAACCGCGACTCCCACAACTCGGTGACCGTCTGGTTTCTGGAGCAAATCTCCACGACCCTGCACAACCACCACACGATCCTGGGCCTCGACGGTTTCGCTGTCATCATTAAGCTGGGCATGGAGACGCGCTGGAACTCCTACGGCGACGTGGCCGCTGCGGTCTTTACCTACCGGGTCGTGATCCGGCTGCGCGTCCGCGCTTTCTTGGAGGACCGCGAGACCCTCGACGGCGGGGGCGTCGAGCTCGACGAGAAGGCGCGTCTGGTGCTCTGGGCGGCCCTGGCCGGCGTCCGGCGAGGGGCGCCTTCAAACGAGCCCGAAGCGGGCGCGTGTTCGGCGATGGCGCGCGTCGGGAAGGGGCCCCGCGCCGCCGCGCTTCACGGGTTTTAACGCCACACAGGTTTCCGACGAGTGGACCATGCTCGTGTTTTCGTTCCTCGGCGAGATCTCGCGCGCCCTCATCTCGCCCGCCATCTTCTGGCTCCAGCGAAATGAGGGCCGCAATTTATTGGCCATGCCCAAGTTCATGCGGTCCCTCTTCGCCGAGCTGGCGCTGCTGGACCAGGACGAGGGCGCGGACGCCTTTCTCCATGAAACGCTGGCGTTTGCGCGCCACCGCGGTATCGCCAGGGAACGCGTCCAACGGCTGGCGCGGGACGCGGCCCACTTTCTGAGCGTGTACGTGAGCAATCGCATGGGGCCCTTCGACCGCTTCCCATGGAGCGTCGGGGTGCTGCTCGACGACGACGAACGCTTGCGGGTGGCCTATGCGCGGGCCCTCGTGACCGCCGAGCGCAACGGCTGGTTTGGACGGGCGGGAACTGCGGAGCGCGAAAAGCTAGACTTCGTCGGGCTCCTTTCAAAGGAGATGTGGCCCTTGGTCGTCGATGTGGCGAATACCGGCGCCGTGGCGCGCAAGCTCCATCAGCGCGTCACGTTGATGATCGGGACGATCATCAACGAGACTTCTGGGAGCGAGCGCCTCGTCAAAACCGCGCGGGCGACCGAGGGCACCACGATAAAGCTAGGGGGCCTCGCCGCCGCCGTTCGCGCCGCGGGCGTGCCCTACGACACGGGCCCGCACCTCGAGCCCTTCATGGCCGCGGCGCGCGCCGCGGAGAACGAGCGCCAGGACGCGGTGCGAGAGGCGCGGGAGCTGCTTCGGGTGTCCGTGAGGGAGACGGCCGTGCGGGCGACGGAGGAGCTCACGACGCTCGAGGACGCTATTAGTTTGGAGCGCGACGACGCGGCGGCGCTCGCGACGGCGCTGACGGCGCGACGCGGCGCGGCCGAGGTGAGGAGCCGCGCGCGCCAAGCGAGCCGCGCGCTGGCCGCGCAGGGCGACACCGCGGGCGCGGCGGCCGCGAACGCCGAAGCGAACGCCGCGCAGCCGCGCCGCGCCGTCGCCGCGCCGGCGCCCGCCGCGGGGCAGCAGCTGGCGACGGCGCGGCTCAACAACTACCTGTGCTACATCGAGCCCCTCGTCGAGGCGTTGACGGCGGCGCTGCCCCAGATCTACCTGGAGCAACCGGCCGACCCGGTCGCGGCGCTCGCGGCGTTCCTCGAGAGCTTCGTCGCGCGGCCTGCTCCTGCGACGCGCGACGTGGTCGCGTGTCCTCTCTGCGTGCCGGGAAGCTTCACGTTTCCCGAGGACCCCGTCCGCGATGTGCCGGCTCACCTCGAGCTCCATCATCTGGACGCGTCCCTGGCGCGCCTCGCGGCGGCGCTTTCGGAGGACCCCGCCGACGTGCGCCGCTGCCTCGGACTCGTGCGAGGTTTCTTCTACGAGCCCGGGGAGGCCGCGCCCACCCTCCTGGACGGCGACGACGACATCATGCTCGACTTCGACAACGAGCCCATCGCGCGGGACGACGCCTACCGCGCGGTCTCGGCCGTCGTGGCCTCGCAACTCGCGTTCGCGGGCATCAAGGCCCTCGCGCTGCCGGCCACGGCCGCGCGGCAGGCCCAGCTCCACGACTTGCTGCTGCCCGGGGGCGACAACGCCGTCACGCATTATACTCGCTACGTGCGCATGCACATGGGCGGCCTGCCCGTCGAGACGCCGCCGACGCCGGCGCCCGAACTCCGACTGGATCCGGAGGCAGAGGTGCCGACGCCGCCGCCATCACCATAGAGCTTCGTTGTAATGTTACCATCTGTAAGTCCTAATTTACGCCTACCCACCGCCGGAACCGGCCCTGTGCGCCCGACGCGCGACGCGTCTGGCGCGGCGACGAGTCGATGGTCTGGAGGGCGCGTCGATGGCGTCGCCGGCGGGGGCTTGCAGCGACGCGCGTCTGTGGCGCTCGGCTCGCGGCCGCGGCTCGGCCGGCCCTCGGACCCGCAGCGGCCGACCGCGGCCGGTCGAGCAGCACGAGCTCGCCTCGCGCGGATCATATCAATCCGACGTCCCGCGACGTCACCTCCAGCGACTCACGACCCCGTTCTCCGACCCTCTGCGAGCGAAAGTGAACGCGCGAGTTGCTCAGATAGACACGCTCCTTGCCACCTTTGTGCGCAGCCCCACAAGAAGCAAACTATTGCTTCATAGGCTGAATTAAATATATAAATTAGTCGGGCCCCCCTACGCGCGTGTCTATCTTCTCGTCAAAATATAGTAGTCGCCATAGCGCACAGGAGCACAGGAATCTCCTCGCCCAGTCAGATCGGCGCTATACTCACCACACTGCCATTTTTTACAAACTACATTTACTAGCAACGCATCTATGGGAAAAACGGAATGAGGCCCGCGCTAGTCCTAGCACCGTAACAATTCGCTTTCCCCGAAGTCGGCCAGGTAGCTAGGGGGCCTAGCTCTAAGCAAAGCAACAATTATATGAGAGGAGTTAAGTTTACTATGTACACATCGAGCAAGAGGGGGGAAGGGGGCGTCGTCGCCGCGGGGTTAAACTACCGAGGCAGTCCCGCGGGGGCGGCGTCGTTGGAGAGGGATTCGGGAGACGGGCCGTGGCATGTGGCGCCCACGGCCTAAGTCCCCTTCATGGAAGGAGGGCGCGTCGATGAGCGCGCTGTGGAAAAAATGGGCACTCGGCGATGGGACGCGAGTCCCGCGATGTGCTCAGGAGACGGGCCGTTGCAGCGGCCCCTGCAGCTGGGCGGTGGCCAGCCACCGCGCCGAGTTCTTCTTGTTCTGCCAATATCTCAAATTCTGCCGCAGCCGCGACAGCTGCTGCCAGTCCGGATCTACTAGGTCGGCGACGACTGCAAAGAACGGCAAACAAATAAACGAGAAGAAGCCGACCTGGCTCTTGGCCACGTCGACGTCCTTCTCCCGGTCGCACAGGGGCGAGACGGCCACGCCCAGGCGCCGTTCGCGCTCGCCGAGCGTCCAGAACTCGTTCGTGATCCGCGCCGTCCATTCCTCATGTAAATTCCGGCGTTTGCAGGCGTGGCCCAGGTCGGCGAACTTCAGCGCCACGGCAGCGACCAGGTCCCGCCCGCACTTCTCCGGGTCCAAGAGCGGCGAGGTCCACAGCTGCTCCTTCGACGAGTTGACTCTGTTAGAATGCGACCGCGAGCCCTCGAGCAGGGCCATCTCGTTCAACCGCTCCACGTAGGCCATGTGCCTTCCCAGGTCTGTCGCCAGGATGGCCTTGACCATCGTCCGCCGCGCGCGCGCGTAGCCGGCGTGGTCGAGCTGCGCGAGGATGTTGAGCTTGGGGTCGCGCATGAGCGCGAAGGCCGCCCGGACGTGGAACTTCTCCAGCACGCCGGAGTCGCCGAAGGCCGCGTGGCGCCTCGTCGCGGCCTTGACCTCGTGCGGGTTCGTGGTTCCGGGGTGCGCGAAGTCGTGGACGACGCCCGCAAGAATGACGGCCAAACAGGCCACGGGGTCCGAGAACCGCGTCTCCATGAGGCCGTGCTCCGTCAAGAACAGGTGCACGCCGACGGACACGTCGGCCGCGTGCTGCGAGTTATGGTACGGGTTCCCTCCATAATTGGCCTCGACCGCCGCGAAGAAGCCCCCGACGACCTTAGGATCCAGCGAACATCGCTCGATGAGTGCATGTCGCTGCAACAGCCGCGCCCCGACGACCGCCAAGCTATGCCCCTGGGTCCTTTCGTGGAGCGCGATCACGTCGTACTCCCAGCTGTCCACGTCGAATTCTACGGAATCCGCAATCGCGGCGCAGGTCTAAATAAGGGCATCGCCGCATCACTCAGGTCGTCCTCGGCGTCGGCGTCAAACTTCTCCACGTACTTGCGTTCCCGTAGCGCGGCGAGCCACGCCTCCGTGACGCGGACCTGCACGTCCACGTCGTCCAACTCCTCCACGTCCTCGGCCTCCTCGGGCACGTCGTTCAGCGAGCTGCGGGACTGCCGCTGCAGTCGAGACACGCCACTGTGCGGCGCGCCCCGAGAAAGCAAATACGCCGCCACGTGCTCCTGGCCTTCGCGCTCGGCGTCGTCGAGCGGCGTGCCGCCCCAGCGGTCCGCCACGTCCAACACCGCCCCGAGCTCCTCGACCAACAACTTCACGACGTCTAATCGACCCGCACACGCAGCGAGATGCAAGGCGCAGCGCCCGTCATAGTCCGCCTGGTTGCTGCCTTTTTGCTTCTGCGCAGCCAACCGCCGCAGGCGACCCGTGTCGCCCTTGACGGCCGCATCACATAAATCCGCGCCCTCGTCCCACTCGCCAGGCTGCGAAACGCCTCGCGCCGCGCCGCGCCCCTCCAGGAACTCCTTTACATCCGTATGCGAATGGCGGACGGCGTCGTCGAGCGGCGTGCCGCCCCACCGATCGACGAGGTCGGTCGAGGCGCCCAACTCGTCGACGAGGCACGTGACGACGTCCAGCCGGCCGTTCGACGCCGCCAGGTGCAGCGCCGTCCTCCGGTCGAAGTTCCCCTCGTTGATGCTCTCCCGCGGCGCCCTTCTTAAAGCCTCGAGGTCGCCCGCGGCCGCGGCCGCGATGATGTCCCCGCCCCGCGCCGCCTGCGCCGGTGCCGGCTCCTCCGTGCGCAGCGTCGTCCGCAGCCACCCGTCGACGCGCTCGTCGCGGCGCGGCGGCAGGTCGCGCGACCCTGGATGTGGGGAGATCACGTTCGCCTCCTGCGAGGACACGACAGCCGTGGTTTTGGTTCCTTGTGCTGTGGGTTTCGAGCCGTGGGCCTCGAGCGCCGCCATTTCGCTGGTTATTCAGCTGGGTGCAGCGAAAAAGGCCTGCAGCGAAAAAGGCCACGCCGGCCCGGCGCGCGCGCGGCAGCTTCGGGCTGCTGGCGCCGTCGCCGGCCAGTGCGCAGGGCAGCCCGGCTCCGGTCCACCGGCTCCGGCCCGCCGCTGGCTCGCTTGACGAAGAGCAGTCTCGCTCTGCTTGCTTGCTAGTGCTCTGCTTGCTTGCTAGTGTCTTACATGTCTTACAGGCCGCTAGCGCGCGGGATTTCCTAAACGCGGGAGCCCTGGAAGCCGCAACCCGGGGGACGGGATCTCCTCGAACTGGCTCATTGCCGAACTGACTCATCACCTGCCCGACCGGTCAGACCCCCATTTGGGAGGCCGACTCGCGAGACTGCCCCGTACCGTTAACGGTACGGGGCACACAGGCCCTATGACTTGCGCGATCAGGCCGCCCTCTTTGACAGTGACCTTCAATTCCTTGCAAATGGCGTCGATCCTGTCTTTGAGCGTCGCCATGCCGCTTACGCGGACGTCACGTTGGCCTATTCGGCTCCCTCTCGTCGTCGGGGTTTGAGCGATGTGAGTGACGTTGTGAGAGCGTATAATGACTAGCGGCATAAGGCACTAGAGCCACGCTCTCCGGGCATCGCGTTTGCTCTGCCGCATACCGGCATTTCGTTGCAAAAAAAGGCTGCAGCCATGCAGCGCCTTGGCTTCGCTGCGCGGCAGACGCTCGTGCTGGCCGCGTCGACGATGACTACTCTAGCATTGGCCCCCAAGACCGTGATCCTCGTGCGCCACGGCGCCGTCAACCGCGAAGCCGCGGCCCTGACGCCGGACGGCCTCTACGGCGGCGACGTCGACGTACCACTGAGCGAACGAGGCGAGGCGGAGGCGCGAGCGGCCGCACAGTTCGTCGCCGATAACTTCGGCAGCAAAGTGACGTCGGTCTTCGCGAGCCCGATGAAGCGCGCCATGTACGGCGCCGAGCGCACGGTCGAAGCACTTGGCGCTTCTATGGATGTAGAAGCGAGGGAAGCCTTCCGCGAAGTCAAGCGCGGCGACTGGGTCGACAAAAGCATAGAACAAGTCTCAAAAGAGTACCCGGGCGAGGACATGCAGCGCTTTTTGGATGATTACGACTTCAATCCCGCGGGCGGCGGCGAGTCCGTCAATCAGGTGCAAGCCCGAGCGAAGAAGTGCCTGCTGGAGGACGTGCTGCCTTCGATAAGTGAGGGCGAGTGCGCGGTCGTCGTCTCGCACCTCTTCATCACGCGGTCTCTGTTGTCCTTCGCGGAGCCGTCGACGCCCGTCGCGGAGATCTCCGTGCCGACGGCGTCCGTGTCGACGCTCGAGTTTGACGGGGATGACGTCTCCATCAACCTGCGGGGCGTCAAGCCGGAGCTGAGCGCGGAGGACGACGCGCGCCTCGCGCCGGGGTCCGCGGAGACTTAGATTTAACAACACTAGCTTATGCTCGACGGCGTGAGGTTGAGCACAGCCTCTCGGGCGTAGATCGCTGGCCTCAACGCGACGTCGATGGCGCGGAGGGTGGTGTCCAGGACGCGTCCTCCTTGAGGAGCGCTATCCCGGCGACGACGGGCCCCGGTGAAAGCTTGCACTCAATTGACGGGATGCCATTCTGCAGGCGCCGGTGCTTCTGCCCGGCGGTGATCGCGTGGGC
>MDSV01116058.1_pt1 | contig 10918 bp, 9 predicted proteins | sample 810851 | NCBI WGS metagenome assembly MDSV01 (sample SAMN05326640, study PRJNA326480) | marine metagenome | isolation source: seawater | place: Atlantic Ocean: North East | collected 2012 | reverse complement strand
TGAGGATTGTTCGTATTTTCTATGCAATTATGAAATACGACAACCATACCTCTTTGAGGCGATACTTTTTTATTTATATTCGGAAAGCTAGTTTCTCCTCCTTCATCAACGGCATTAAGGTATGCTAGAGCGGTTATTACTCTTTGACCGCCATTTCCTAAATATTGACCAGTTGTATCTAGAGAGGGATCAAAGGTATCTAGATGGGGTTGGTATTCCTGTGCGTCTTCATAATGAAGCACTTGAAAGTCTTCAGCGTGACTTAAGGGCATTTGAATAAGTTCAGCAATTCTTGTACCAACTTTATTAGTAATCTCATCATGATTATGTCTTACCCAGCAGTTACTACTAGTCCTTCTATTATCTAAATCTCCTTTCTTATTTTTCTTTCCGAATGAACTAACTGTCGATCTCTGCATAAATTCAGAAGTAATAGTTTTAAAGTGCTCGCATTCATCAGGTGTTATCACCTCTTGGATTGTATAAATTTTTGGATCATGATGGATTATCTCAACATCATATCCTGCTATTTGGAACTTCATTTATCCTTTTTTTTGACAGTCTTAGAGGTTTGTTTGAACATCACCTCAAGCGCTTCTTTGGTAATACCTTTTCCAAAATTTCTATTTTCTTTTCCAACATCCATTCCTTTTCTTACGGCTGGCCTATTCTTAATAGAATCAAACCACCTTCTTACATTCTGGAAAGTATTTAAATCAACTTCATATCTTTTGTATGCTGTAACCCAAGGAAAGGAAGCCATATCTGCAATCGAGTAATCTCCGGCAAGAAATTCTCTTTCACTCAGGACATTATCCATTACTCCAAGTAATCTATCATATTCATTTTTATATCTAGTTTCGGAATATGAGTGATCACCCGGGAAGTTAGGAGCATAGTTAACAAAATGACTCACTTGTCCTGCCATAGGGCCGAGTCCTCCTATTTGCCAGAATAGCCATTCAAGAACTTTAACCCTCTCTCTTGGTGCTTGAGGAAAAAACATTTTAGATTTCTCACCTAAGTACATAAGTATAGCTCCTGATTCAAAGACACTTATCTCTTCTCCTTCAGGTCCATCGCTATCAACTATAACTGGCATCCTATTATTAGGACTTATTTTTAAAAACTCTGGCTTAAATTGATCTCCAGCTCCAAGGTTAACAGGAATAACTTTATATTCCATTCCTGCTTCTTCTAGCATGATACTAATTTTCCATCCATTTGGAGTTGGTGCGTAATAAAGGTCTATCATGTCATTTCTCTTCTTTAGCCAACAAGAAACTTATCTTTTTTTTGCCAAATATCATATAACCATTCTTTTAAGTCGTCTCTATATATCTTGTCTTCACTATATTCTTTTCCTAATAAATTTGGGGGAATATCAATTAAAGTAACTTTAATTGTTGCTTTATTCATCTTTCCACAAAGAAAAGCCCAAAAAGACCTTTCATTACTTTCATATTTAATAGAGAAGTCTATTAATTTATTAATATAAGGCATGGTTGACAACGTAAGGCCCACACCACCCGATTTAGGCAATAAAAGCTCACTAAAGGGCGAGTCTTGTGATTTCTTTTTCTCTTTAGTAAAACGTGTACCCTCCGCAAAAATAAATATTGATACGGGGTAACGAGCAAATCTTGTAAAAGATTTTTTCATTTCTGATATATCTTTCCCTCTAAGTTCTGGGTTACGCTTTATCTTTTCTTCAGAATAACGTTTAAGGAATGGCATATCTAATGCCCACCAAGCAAGTCCTATTACAGGAACCCAGATTAATATATCCTTCATAAAAAACTTAAGCATAGGAATTTTTCTATTCGTTATTGACTGTAAAATAAAAATATCTGTCCAAGATTGATGATTTGCTAGGCTCAGATACCAGTTGTTAATATCTAACTTCTCAAAACCTTCCACTTCCCATTTAGGATTATGAAAAACTTTAATCCACAAACCATTACAAAATATCCAACATTCACCAATTAATATAATTAAATGCGTAAATACCCTTTTTGACGACTCTAGCGGGATAAGTAATTTAAGTATTGCAAGACCCAGCAAGAAAATGCACCAAAAGAGTGTATTTAAGATTACTAACAAAAAACACATTAATCCTTTCAGGGAACTCATAACTGTTTTTATAGGTCTTTTGTAAAAAATTTATATTTAGTATTCACTTAAAGTCGCGTATCTATCTACGTGATAGTCTGCATTACCAAAGACTTGTTCAGCTACTCTAGATCTTTTTAAGAATAGCCCAACGTCATACTCATCAGTAACACCTACACCTCCGTGCATTTGTACCGATTCATTAGATACTAAGTGAGAAGTTTCACAGGCTTTAAACTTACAAAGACTAGAAAGTCTAGCCGTATCGTTAGACTGTTCATCAATTGCACTCATTGCAGAGACGACTGCAGATTTAGTTAACTCTATTTCTGAATACATTTCAGCAGCTCTATGCTTTAAAGCCTGGAAGCTTCCAATTAAAACACCGAATTGTTTTCTTTCTTTTAAGTAATCAAGAGTTATCTCAAAGGCTTTGGATGCATTTCCTAACATCTCAGCTGCAATAGCAACTCTAGCAATATCTAAAACATTATCTATAACTGAAGAAGCATTATGGAGATCTCCAAGCAGATTATCTTTAGATACAGCGACATTTTTGAGTTCTAATTCAGCAGAATTTCTAGAATCAACCATGTTTTGCCTAATAACTTTTAAACCTTTATTCTTAGAATCAACACAAAAAAGTGAAATGCCATTAGGATCTTCTTGATCTCCTTCAGTTCTTGCAGCAACAATAATCAACTGTGCTGAGTGCCCATCAATCACAAATGTTTTTTTCCCATTTATAATAAAATTTTCTCCATCCTTTTTAGCATTAGTAGATATATTGCTAGGGTTATGATGACTTCCTTCTTCAAGTGCAAATGCAGTAGTAAGGTCTCCAGAAACCAATTTTGGAAGATAGTTAGATTTTTGAGCATCATCACCTGCTGCTTCTAAAAGGCTTGCTCCTAAAACTGCTGTTGAAAAAAGAGGAGAGGGTGTTAGAGTTTTTCCAGTCTCTTCTAAAATTCCTCCCATTCCCATCATTCCAAAATCAAATCCCCCATATTTTTCAGAAACCAGAATGCCTGCCCATCCAAGTTCAGCCATCTCTTTCCAAAGTTCCTTGCTATAACCAGTTTCACTAGCGTTATCCCTAATTCCTCTGAAATGGGTTATCGGTGCATTCTTTTCTAGAAAGTCTTTGGCAATATCTTTCAAAGACTGTTGCTCTTCATTTAGTATTAAAGCCATATTTTATTGTCCTATTTTAGTCAGGAAGTCCAAGAATTCTTTTTGAAATTACATTGAGTTGAACTTCTGAAGTGCCTCCTTCAATTGAATTTGCTTTAGTTCTTAGCCAATCTCGAGTAATTGCTAGCTCCTCTGGAGAAAATCCTTCACCTTCCCATCCTAGTCCCTTGGAACCCATGGCCTCTAATAATAACTCATACCTTAGTTTATTATGCTCTGTACCATAATACTTGCTCATTGCAGCAGCAGGACTTGGGGCTCCAACTTTTGTTTCTTCACCTATTCTTTGTAAAGTTAAGCCAAAAGCTCGAGAATTCATTTCATGTTTAGCAACTTTTGATCTTAAGCTTGGAATTGCTATTTTCTTTTCTTCATCTTCTCCAACATATTGCTTACTTACTTTGGCTAATCCAGACATTTTTTTACTACCACTGCCGTCTCCTCCTCCAGCAAGACCCATATTAGATATCATGGTTCTTTCGTGCTCTAAGAGTCTTTTGGCAACTGTCCATCCTTTATTAAGACCTCCAACTAGGTCTTTTTTTGGAGCTGTTGCGTCATCAAAAAAAGTTTCACAGAAAGGAGATTTTCCACTTATGAGTGTTATTGGTCTTGTAGTCACTCCGGGTTGGTCCATATCAATAAGTAAAAAACTGATCCCATCATGTTTTGGTTCTTGAGGGCCTGTTCTGACAAGGCAAAATATCTTATCAGCTCTATCCGCATAAGAAGTCCATATCTTCTGTCCATTTACGATGTAATTATCGCCATCATCAACTGCTTTTGTACTAAGGCTAGCTAAATCTGATCCAGATCCAGGTTCACTGTAACCTTGACACCACCAGTATTTACCTTTGACTATTCCAGGAAGATGTTCTTTCTTTTGTTCTTCCGTTGCAAATTCTAATAGGGCAGGACCAAGCATCCAAATTCCAAAACTTCCTAATGGCGATCTGGCTCCTATAGCGCTCATTTCTTCTTGAAGAATTTTATTTTCATCTTTAGAAAGGCCACCCCCTCCGTATTCACTTGACCAAGTAGGACAAGTCCATCCTTTATCTCCCATTCTTTCTAACCATATCTCTTGATCAGGATGCGAGAATTGTGGGTTTCTTCCACCCCAGCACACATCTCCTGGTTTTCTCATTTCTGGAGGGCAATTTGTCTCAAGCCAATCTTTAGTCTCTTCTCTAAAAGCTTGTAAATCTGTCATGTCATTCCTTATAAAAGTTTATTTGTAAATTCTCGATTATAAAGATAATCTGTCTATAACAAAACATTAACTGGGGTAATAGATGAAAGCATATCAAGTTGTTGAAAACGGGCAACCGTTAGAAAAAAGAGATTTAGAGACACCAACTCCTCAAGGGAATGAGGTGCTATTGAAAACAGTAGCCTGTGGTGTTTGTCATTCAGATGTTCATATACATGATGGATATTTTGATTTAGGCGGTGGCGTACAATTACCTTCACCTTTACCAGGAGGTGAACCTCTAACAATGGGACATGAAATATTCGGAGAGGTTGTTGGTATTGGAGAAGATGTCAAAGACATAAATCTAGGAGAAAAATATGTTGCTTACCCTTGGATGGGATGCGGAGATTGCGATCTTTGTAATGATGATATGACCCATTACTGCATGAATAATTCTAATTTGGGCATCCATGTAAGTGGAGGTTATGGAGATCATGTCCTAGTTCCGGATACAAAATACTTATTCGATGCCGGAGATACTCCAGATAGTTTAGCTGGCAGTTATGCGTGTAGAGGTTTGACAGCTTATAGCGCTTTAAAGAAAGCAGGGCCTTATAATAAGGATAATTCTTTAGTGATTGTTTCTGCAGGAGGGTTAGGCCTACTAGCTTTAAAAATAGCAAAAGCTGCATATGGAATAAGTCCTATAGTTGTAGATATTGATGATGAAAAGCTAGGAATGGCAAGGCAATTAGGAGCTTCTGCTACTATTAATTCTACTGAAGAGGGAGCCGCAGAAAAAATACTTGAACTCACCGAGGGTGGAGCAAGATCAATAGTTGATTTTGTTGGAGCTGAGGCTTCTGTTAACTTTGGTTACAACCTCCTTGCTCGAGGTGGAGCTTATGTTGTGGTAGGTCTTTTTGGAGGTCAACTTACACTCCCACTTCCCATGCAAGCTTTGTTTGAAAAAAAGCTTATGGGTTCTTACGTGGGCAGTTTAGGAGATATGCAGGAGTTAATGGAATTAGTTGTAGAAGGAAAGATTGATCCAGTTGATGTGGAAATGAGAGATGTTTCCGAAGCAAATAGAACTCTTGAAGAAATGAAAGAAGGAAAACTTTTAGGATTAGTTGCTCTAACACATGACTAATTTTCTAAGGATATTTCTGAAAATACTTCAGAAATATCTCTATTTATAACCAAGTCTGCGATATGGTCCATTTGCGTTGGCTCATTGTTAATGATGACTAACTTTGACCCTGTTTCTTTGGCTAAGACCGGTAAGTCTGCTGCTGGAAAAACAGCTAAAGATGTGCCAATACATATAAATAAATCAGAATTTATACTTTTCTTTTGAGCTATCACCATCTCCTCTTCAGGCATTGGTTGTCCAAAAGATACTGTTGCTGTTTTTATAAGCCCATTACATTCATCGCATAGAGGTGGTTCATTTGTTCTAAGAAAGGATTCTTTTAATTCAGAAAGATCATACCTTAGTTGGCAATCTAGGCATTTAGCATAAGTAGCATTTCCATGTAATTCCGTAATCTGATCTTCATTAACACCTGTTTCTTGATGCAAGTTATCTACATTTTGTGTAATCAGATGAGATAAATTCTTAATTTTCATTATTTCAGCAATCTTTTGATGTCCAAGATTTGGCTTAGCTTTATTGATATTTAATTCATTAGAAAATTTCTTTTCCCATGACTCAATTCTTTTCTCTTTTGAATTAATAAATTCTTGAAAATATATAGGTTTATTGGTTTTCCAAATCCCTTTAGGACCCCTGAAGTCAGGAATACCTGAGTTAGTACTAATCCCAGCTCCTGTAAAGAAAATTGGCGCTTTACTATCTGATATGAGCTCACTTAGCACAATTGTTATTTAGATTATTCATTTTTTTGATTAGACTGCCCCTATTAAATAGTAAAAATTAAAATTTTGGAAAATTTATCATTAAGTCAAGAGTCTCTTTGGTTAATAACTGTTGTTTATGATCTAGGTTTAGCGTTAATGCTTTATAGATTCTTTGGTAAATACGGATTATATGTAGCCGTTGTTTTGGGAATAGTTTTAGGTAATCTGCAAGGCGGTAAAGTCAGTGAACTAATTATTTTTGGTAGTACATATAAGGTAAGCATGGGAGCAATCTTATATTCAGGTATCTATTTTGCTACTGACGTATTGAATGAGAAATATGGACGAAAAGAAGCAAATAGAGCTGTAATGCTAGGATTTTTTGCAAATATAGCTGTAATGATAACTTTAGTCTTAAGTGTCCAATTCAAACCTTCTAATATAACCGGATCTGCTTTAGAAGTTCATAATGCTATAAGTGTATTAGCTTATTACTCTCCTGCATTCGTAATAGGATCTCTAACAGCTTACTTGGTTAGTCAAACCTTTGATGTTTGGTTTTTCCACAAAATTAAGAGTTACACAGGAGGATCTAAGCTTTGGCTTAGAAATAATCTTTCTACTATAACTTCTCAACTAATTGATACTCTCATTTATCAGTTTACATGGGTATTTGCTACAGGAATGGATTGGTCAACAGCTCTTGCACTAGCTGCAACAAAGTATGTCTTTAAGGTTATAATCGCTGCAGTTGATACGATATTTATATATTGGGTAAGAAAATGGTAATTACTCTCTATAAGAATTGTTAATCATGAAGAAAATGAAATTTGATGCTATAGCGATAACTTCTAATAAGAAGAGTAAAGAAATATGTGATATAGCTTCTTTATGTTGTGAAATTCTAGATAACAAAGGATTGAAGGTCTTGCTAGGAAAAGGCTTAGAAAAAGTACAAACCAACAATATTAAGATTGTATCCAATAATCAAATAATCAAAAAAGCAAATCTCATTTTAGCTATTGGTGGAGATGGCACAATGCTTTCATGCGCTAAAGATTTTGGCTATCATGGCATTCCTTTATTAGGTATTAATTTAGGTAATTTGGGTTTCTTAACTGACGTAACTCCAAATGAGGTTTTAGAAAGGCTTTCGCAGGTTATCTCAGGGACATACAAAACTGATAAAAGAATTTTTCTAGAAGCTAGCATCCCCGGATTCAAGAAAAAAATGATTGCTCTAAATGAATTTGTAATTCACACAGGCTCTATAGCAAAAATGATTGAATTTGATGTTTATGTTGATGAAGTATTCGTATATCGTTTAAAAGCAGATGGAATAATAGTTAATACTGTAACGGGCTCCACAGCTTATTCATTATCAGGAGGTGGTCCAATAATGCATCCAGGAGTAGATGCAATTTCGTTAGTTCCAATCTTTCCACATAGCCTATCAAGCAGTCCTTTTGTAGTTAGCAGCAATAGTGTTATTAAGCTAGTATTACAGAACGTCTCAGAGTCTATAAAGGTTAGTTTTGATAGTGATGAGAAGATAATTTCTTCTAAAGAAACACCAACCATTAAAATATCTAAATCCTCTAAAGAATTGACCCTTATTCACCCCAAGAACCATGATTTTTTTGAAACATGTAGGAATAAACTAGGATGGGGAGTAGGGATAGTTAAAAACTAAGAATTCTATTTATATACTTATCACTATAGAATAACCTAATAAATCATTAAATTAATCTGATATGAATAAAAAAATACAAATCTACTTAGCCTTACTTCTTTTACTTGCTATGAATGCCTATGCAGCAGATGAGGATGATAGAAATGCTTTGTTAAGAAATTTACCTGCAGACCAACGGGAGTCGGTGTTAATGAAGATCAACCAGGCTGAAGATTTAGACAAAGAAATTGAGACAACTTTTGAAGAAATCCAAACTCAACAAGGTAAAGAAAATCTTCTCAGAAGGGCTAGAGAAAAAGAAATGACAGAAGCTGAAAAGAAAGCTTATGAACTAAAGTCTAAAGATTGGATTTTTGGTTATGATGTATTCAGCACCTCACCGACTACATTTGCTCCTGCCACTGACATCCCTGTTCCTAATGACTATGTGTTAGGTCCAGGAGATCAAGTACAAATTCAAGTTTATGGTGACAAGAATTTTAGCTCTAAGACTTTCATCACCAGAAATGGACAGGCTGTTTTCCGAGATATCGGACCAGTTACTTTAGCTGGTCTTACGCTAGATGCAGCTAAAGACCTTATTGATAAGAAAGTCACTTCTTCTCTTTTAGGTTCTGAAGTATATGTTTCTTTGGGAGAATTGAGATCTATAAGTATTTATATCTTAGGTTCAGCATTTAAACCGGGTTCGTATACGGTGAGCTCTCTTTCAACATTAACTAACGCCCTATTTGTTAGTGGAGGAGTAAATACAAATGGTTCCCTGAGGAATATACAGTTGAAAAGAAAAGGTGAGATAGTCTCTACATTTGATTTTTATAAATTACTGCTCGAGGGTGATACAAGTTTAGATGTTAGACTGCAACAAGGAGATACTATATTCATTCCAACTTTCGAGAGCACGGCAAGAGTGATGGGTGAATTTAAGAGAACAGGTCTTTTTGAGATTAAATCTGGAGATACACTGACTGACTTAATGGGCTTTGCTGGCGGTATAAAGCCCGGAAAAGGATCTCTTACAGAGATTGAATTAAATAGCATAGAAGGAAGTGCAAGAAACAGAGTAAAAGTAAAACTAGGAGATGATAATCTTAAAAATTACAAAGTAAGAGATGGAGATAATCTTGCTGCTAGAAGTTCTAGTTATGACGAAGTAGGATATATAGAGTTATCAGGACAATTTAATTACCCTGGATTGTATACAGTAAATCGAGGGGAGACACTATCTCAACTGATAATAAGAGCAGGGGGGCTAACAGATCAGGCTTATGTACATGGAGCTATTTTTACTAGAGACTCTGTTGCAAAACAGCAAAAGGTTTCTGCTGAAAGAAGTGCTGATTATCTTGAGCAGTCAATAGCTGACACTATTATGAGTGGGACAATACAGAATCTTACAGCAGGCTCTTTAGGTCCCGTTTCTGAACTTATCAAAAAACTAAGAGATTTGACCCCGGTAGGGAGAATTGTAGTGGATGTTAATCCGGTAAAGTTACAAGCTGACCCGGCAGCAGATTTTGAAGTAAAAGATGGAGATAAATTAGTAATTCCAAAAAGACCAACATCAATAACTATAGTAGGAGAAGTGATTAGCCCCAACTCTATAACCTTTAAGTCAGGAGTTGGTTATGAACAATATATTGATAATGCAGGAGGCTTCAAAAACTCAGCTGACGAAGGAGCTGTATTTGCAATAATGCCAAATGGAGAAGTAAAAGAACTTACCAAGAAATTATTATTTAAAAATAATAGATCTAATCTTATACCTGGTACTACAATAGTAGTTCCGAGAGACCCAGAGCCTTTCAATTGGTTGGTTTTAACCAAAACAATAACACCTATATTAGCTGATACTGCAACAGCTATAGCTACTGTGGAGGCCCTTTTAGATAATTAGGGCTTCTTTTTAACTATTATGTTTTTCAAGTTAAGAACTATATGTTTTTTACTTGCCTTCTTTTCAGGAGAGATATTTGCTGATATTGAAGACTATCTTCCTTTGACTACAGGACCTACTAGTACAAATTATGGTGAAACTGGTTTATACGAAATGCCTTCAGCTAGATTCCAAGAAGCAGGCAATTTAAAATTCGGATTTTCTAGTTTTAGGCCTTATGAAGTTACTTCAATATCCGCTAGCCCTTTCAGTTGGATGGAGGCCACTTTTAGGTATACCGAGATTAAGAATCAACTTTATAGTCCATATGCTTTCTACAGTGGAAACCAAACTTTAAAAGATAAAGGTTTTGACTTCAAAATCAGGCTATTGAAAGAATCTAGATTCTTACCAGCTCTAGCAGTAGGATTAAGAGATTTAGCAGGTACGGGTTTGTTCGCTTCTGAATATATTGTAGGTACAAAGAGGTTTGGTAATTTAGATACAACACTGGGAATAGGTTGGGGTCAAATGGGTAGGGAATCGAATATAAGCAATCCTTTATCTAGAATAAGCGATAGGTTTAGAAATAGACAGGATGGATTTGGGGAAGGTGGTAGTTTCCAATACAGCTCCTGGTTCTCTGGAGATAGGGCGGCACTCTTTGGAGGCTTAGAATATAGAATTCCAGGTAGTCAATATACTTTTCTATTAGAATACGATACTTCTAATGCAGCTGATCCAACTCCCGGCACTTTAGAAAAGCTAGAAGTAGGCAGTAAGTTTAATATAGGAATTACAAGGCCTGTAGGTAAATTCTTGGATTTAAAAGTTGGATATATAAGGGGAAATGTATTGCAGTTCGGATTTACCTTAAAAGGTGACTATGGTGAAAGGGGCATGGTCCCAAAAATAGATAAACCACCAAAATTAACAAAACTAGGCGATGAAGAAAAAAGATTGGTACAAAATAAAGAATTAC
>MDSV01069388.1_pt1 | contig 10918 bp, 13 predicted proteins | sample 810851 | NCBI WGS metagenome assembly MDSV01 (sample SAMN05326640, study PRJNA326480) | marine metagenome | isolation source: seawater | place: Atlantic Ocean: North East | collected 2012 | reverse complement strand
GGAGTTTTAGTTGTTACACCATATTATAATAAACCAACTCAGGAAGGATTATATCAGCACTATAAGTTAATTAATGATAACACCAATCTTCCAATAATAATTTATAACATTCCAAGCAGATGTGTAATAGATATGTCAGTTGATACTATGGCTAGGCTATTTGAGCTTAAAAATATAGCTGGCGTTAAAGATGCTACTGGTGACTTAGGAAGACTTGACCAAACAATAAAAAAATTAGGATCTGAATTTATACAGCTTACCGGAGAAGATGGACTTGCATTTGAATTTAATAAAAGAGGAGGAGTTGGAATCATTTCAGTTACAGGAAATATTGCACCTAAATTATGCTCTGATATGCAGAAATTTTCAAAATCAAAATCTGCAAATGAAATAAAAGAGGCTGAAAAAATAGATAAAATATTACAACCTTTACATAAATCTTTATTTATCGAGAGCAATCCAGCTCCTGTTAAATTTGCAGCAAAACTTTTGGGTTTATGCAGTGACGAGATTAGACTTCCATTGGTAAAAATTAAAAAAGAAACACAAGAAGAAGTTAAAAAAGCATTAAGTTTTGCAAAATTAATTTAATGAACAAAAAAACCAAAAGTGGTTTAAAAATTATATCAATAAATAGAAAAGCTGGATTTAATTATTTTCTAAGAGAATTTTATGAAGCTGGGTTAGTTTTAAAAAGTTCTGAAATTAAGTCTATAAGATCAGGAAAGGTTAATATCTCAGATTCATATGCTTATGACCATAATGGAGAATTCTTTCTAGTAAATTCACATATAGCCTCACATAAGGAATCAAGTTATTATGATCATGAACCACTTCGTAATAGAAAGCTTTTATTAAATAAAAGAGAAATTAATAAACTTTTAGGCAGAATTAATAGAGAGGGTTTTACTTTAATACCAACAAAAATGTATTTTAGGAAAGGAAAAGCTAAAATTGAAATTGCTGTGGCAAAAGGTAAGAAGGAATACGACAAAAGGAATACAAAAAAAACAAGAGACTGGAACAGAGAAAAAGCAAGATTTTTTAGAAAGACAAGTTAATCTATGGTTTTATTAGGCTTAGGATCAAACTTAAAATCTAGTTTTGGTGATAGATTCTATAATTTAGATCTGGCTGTATTAGAATTAAGTAAATTTGAATTAAAAATAAAAAAAAAATCTAGTTATTATGAAACACCATCATTTCCAAATAAAAACAATCCTAAATTTATTAATATTATTATAGAAATTGAAACACCATTAAAACCTGAGAATCTAGCATCAAAAATTTTAGAAGTTGAAAAGTTTCTTGGTAGAAAACGATTTAAAAAAAATGATCCTCGAACTTGCGATATCGACATTATAGATTTTAATCAACAAGTTTTAGATTTTGAGCATAAAGGCTCAACTTTTAAAGTTCCTCATGAAAAGCTTATTTACAGAAACTTTGTACTTTTTCCCTTAAAAGAGATAAAACCAGATTGGAAGCACCCAGAATCAAACATTAAAATCGATGATTTAATAGATCGGCTTTCAGATGAAGATAAAAACTCTATATTAAAAATAAATAAAAATTGATATATTCATTAAATGCTGAAACAAGAAGATTTAATTAAAAAGGTACAGAATTATAACAAATTTTTAAATCCTGAAACTTTATCAAAAGCTTATAATTTTGCATTAAAAGCTCACAAAAACCAAAAAAGAGATTCTGGAGATCCGTATCTTTCTCATCCAGTTGCAGTAGCAAATATTTTAACTGATTTAAAGTTAGATAGCGCAACAATTGCAACAGGCCTTTTACACGATACTTTAGAAGACACTAAAGCTACTTATAAAACTGTTAAACAAGAATTTGGTAAAGAAGTGGCAGATTTGGTTGATGGTGTTACAAAAATTTCTGAACTTGAAGGTAAAATTATTCAAAACTCAAAAGCAGAAAATATTAGAAAATTAATCTTAGCCACATCTAAAGATATTAGAGTTTTGTTAGTTAAAATAGCAGACAGACTTCATAATATGCGAACTTTAGAATCTATATCTGACGAATCTAGAAAAACAAGAATAGCAAAAGAAACTATGGAAATATATGCACCATTATCTGATCGAATGGGAATGAATCATATACGCGATGAACTAGAAGATTTATCTTTTAAAAAATTGAACCCTCAGGCGAGAAACCTTATTGTTGATAGACTCTTTTTAAACAAAAAAAATAGAGATTTAACTTTTAATGAAATATTAAAAAGATTTAAGACTGTTTTAAAAAAAAATAATATAAATTCTGATATAGTAGGGCGAGAAAAAACTCCTTTTGCAATTTGGAGAAAAATTCAATCTAAAAGGGTTTCTCTTGAACAGCTAACTGATATTATTGGATTTCGTATTATAGTAGATTCAATAAAAGATTGTTACAATGTGCTAGGTATTTTTCATAGTAATTGGTCTACTATCCCAGGTAGATTTAAGGATTATATATCAACCCCTAAAATAAATAATTATAAATCTATTCATACTGCAATTATTGGACCCAATAATGAAAGAGTTGAAATACAAATTCGTACTCGTCAGATGCATGAATTTGCTGAAAGAGGTGTTGCATCTCATTGGATTTATAAATCTTCAGAAAAAGTTAGCCACCTTGCACTTAAGGAATATAGCTGGTTAAGAGATTTAGCTGAGATACTAGAAAAAGATATTAATCCCGAACATTATTTAGAATATACCAAGCTTCAAATGTTTCAAGATAATGTATTTTGTTTTACCCCAAAAGGTGAGGTTATAAAACTACCTAGAGGAGCTACCCCAATAGATTTTGCTTATGCTGTTCATACTAAAATAGGTGATAATTTAACTTTATGTGAAATTAATGGGAGAGGATCACCAATACAAAGTATTTTAAAAAATGGTGATTTAGTTAATATCATTAGCTTAAAAAATAATTCACCATCTTTACAATGGTTAAATTATGCCAAAACAGGAAAAGCTAGATCTTCTATAAGAAGGTATTGGCAAAATAAAACAAATAGCGAATCACGAAAAGAAAAAAAATATATGAGCAGTTTAAGCATTAAAATACCAAATCTTCCAGGTAAATTAGGTGAAGTCAGTAGTTTAATTGGATATCATAGAAACAATATAATAAATATGGAAATCGTTGCAAAAAAATCTGATTATTTAGAATTTATTTTTGATATACAGATTAATGATTTGAAGAATTATAAAAATTTAATAAGTGAATTAAAATTAAAAGAATATAAATTTAAAATAATTAGACATAGGAAAAAAGATGCTTTCATACAAAGAATCTTTAAAAATTTTAAAAGAAACTGAAGCTTTACTTGAAGGTCATTTTATCCTCTCATCAGGTTTACATAGTAAGGAATATATACAATGTGCAAAATTATTAAGTTATCCAATACAATCAAAATCTATTTGTTCTTCTTTATGCGAAAATATTAAGAATAAATTTAAAAGCATTGATCTTATTTTGTCGCCAGCGATAGGCGGTATTGTAGTGGGTTATGAAGTTGGGCGCCAACTTAATGTACAAACCATTTTCTGTGAGAGAGTTGATGGGGATTTAATACTAAGAAGAGGTTTTTCAATAAAAGAAAATTCAAATGTTTTAATAGTTGAAGATGTTATTACGACAGGAAAGTCTGCTTTAGAATGTTCTAAATTAGTTAAATCAAATAAAGCTAATTTGATCGGTTTTGCTTGTATTATTGACAGGTCGAATAAGAATTTATCTTTTAGTGATAAAATTGTATCTCAAATACAATTTAATATTGAAACTTTTCAAGAAGATAAGTTACCAGAAAGTCTTAAAAAAATTAAACCTATTAAACCTGGTAGTAGAAATTTATCTAAATGAAAAAAAAAAGACTTGGCGTCAATATTGATCACATTGCGACTGTTAGAAATGCTAGGGGAGAAAATTACCCTGATCCACTAAAAGCTGCTATTATTGCACAACAATCTGGTGCAGATTCTATTACAGTGCATTTACGAGAAGATAGAAGACATATACGTGATTATGATTTAAAAAATATTAAAAAAAAATTAAAAATTCCTTTAAACTTGGAAATAGCACCGACTTTAGAAATGCTACGAATAGCAATAAAAACCAAACCAAACTTTGTTTGTTTAGTTCCAGAAAAAAGAAAAGAAATTACTACAGAAGGTGGTTTAAATGTTAAAAAAAATAAGAACAAATTAAAAAAAATTATTAAAAATTTAAAAGCAAAAAATATTCGTGTCAGTTTATTTATTGAACCAAAAAAGAGCGATATTTTAATATCTAAAATTCTTGGTGCTGACTGTGTTGAGATTCATACTGGTAATTTTTGCAACTTGTTTAATAAAAACAGAAAAACAACTAAAGTTTTTAGACAGATTTTTGATTCGACAAACTATGCTAAAAGCCTTGGATTAGAAGTTCATGCTGGTCATGGTTTAAATTATAAATCTACAAGTAAAATTTCAAAAATAAATAATATATCTGAATTTAATATAGGTCACTTCATTATTTCAGATTCCATATTTATTGGCTTGAAAAGAACAATAAAGAAATTTAAAGAAATAATTAAAAAATAATGAAGATATTTGGAATTGGAACTGATATTGTTAATATTAAAAGAATAGAGAACTCTTTAAAAAGACGTGGCTCAAGTTTTAAAAAAAAAATATTTTCTAAAAAAGAAATTTTATATTGTGACAAAAAGAAAAATCCACACTCTTATTATGCAAAAAGGTTTGCTGCTAAGGAAGCTTTTAGTAAAGCGTTAGGCACAGGTATAAGAAAAGGCATTTCCTTAAAAAATATTGAGGTTTCTAATAATATTTATGGTAAACCTTCTATTAAACTTGATAAGAAACTTGATCAATATTTAAAAAAAAAAATAAAAACAAAAATTTATGATATTCATTTATCGCTATCTGATGATAAACCTTGGGCACAAGCAACAGTAATAATTTCTTATAGCAAATGAAAAAAAAAATTCTAGATAACTTAAAAACTATATTTTATGCTTTAGTAATAGCTATTATTATTAGAAGCTTTTTATTTCAACCATTTTATATACCCTCATCATCAATGGAGCCAAATTTGTTAGTTGGAGACCGTCTTTTTGTATCTAAATTCTCTTATGGTTATAGTAGACATTCTTTACCATTTAGTCCAAAAATTTTTAATGAAAGAATCTTTGTCCAAAAACCTGAAGTTGGAGATATAATTGTTTTTAAGACACCCGCTGATAATAGAACTGACTATGTTAAAAGACTAATAGGTAAACCTGGCGATATTATTCAATTTAAAGATAAAAATTTATATATAAATAATAAAAAGATTGTTAAAGAAAGTATTAAAAAATTATCAAAAATTTATTGCGGTGACGAGTTAGTAGATGTTGAATTTTACAAGGAAACCTTAGCTAATAATAAAAGCTATGTAGCAGTATATAGAAAAGAGGGAACGCTTTTAAATACTGATAAGTTTGTAGTTCCAGATAATCATTTCTTCTTTATGGGAGATAACAGAGATTGTTCAAAGGATAGCCGTTTTTTGAGTAGCGTAGGATATGTCAACTTTAATAACTTAGTAGGCAAAGCTCAAATAATTTTTTTCTCAAGTGATAAAAAAAAAGGATCATTTTTTAAATTTTGGAAATGGCCAGAAAGTATTAGATTTGAGAGATTTTTTAAGAAAATTAAATAATGAAAGATATACAAAAAATTAAAAAAGATTTGAAAATTAAATTTAAAAATAATTCTCTCTTATTACTTGCCTTGACACATAAAAGTGCTAACTCAAAAACAAATAATGAAAAGTTAGAATTTTTAGGAGATAGAGTAATAGGCCTTGTTCTTTCCAAAAAGTTGTACGATTTATATCCAAATGAAACCGAAGGTTCATTAGATAAAAGATTTGCAAGCATTGTTAATAAAAAAATTTGTTATGAAGTTGGATGGTCAATTGGTTTGCAAAAATACATTATTAAAGGTAATAAAAAAAAACAAATTGAAAAAACTGAAGAGAAAATAATTAGTGATGCTTGCGAAGCTTTAATAGGCGCTCTTTATATTGATCAAGGGATGAACTATACAAAAAACTTTATTATTAATCTTTGGGAAAAACACATTATTAAAACAAAAGTTACTACATTAGATTCAAAAACTAAATTACAAGAATTTTCTTTGAGAAAATATAAAAAATTGCCAATTTATAATTTTATAAGTTCCGATGGTCCAAAACATAGTCCAATTTATAAAATTTCTGTCTCACTAATTGAATCAAAAAAGTTTATTGGTAAAGGTGGTTCTAAACAGCAAGCAGAGCAAGACGCTGCAACCAAGTTACTTGATGCGTTAAATATTAACTAATATGATTTGGCAAGACGAAGGATTTTTACTTTCAAAGAATAATTATAATGAAAACTCTATTATTATTGATGTTTTTACTTTAGAACATGGAAAATATACTGGCATTGTTTACGGAGGTTCATCAAGAAAGAATAAAAAATATTTTCAAATAGGCAATAAGATTTTACTTAATTGGAGGTCAAAAAATTTAAATCGTACAGGTTATTTTAATGTCGAATTGATTGAACCTATTTCACCATATTTTTTTGATGATAAAAAAAAATGTGCTTGCATTTTGTCAGCAACATCAATTTTAAAAATTCTATTGCCAGATAGAGAAACAAATAAAAAAATATACAAAAGTTTTGATGATATGTTAATAAATCTTAAATCTAAAGATTGGATTTTGTCCTATATAGAATGGGAATTATTATTAATTAAAGAATTAGGTTTTGAAGATAATTTGAATTATTCTAAAAATGATAATATAAAAAAATCTTTGATTTATAACAAAGGTTTAATTATGAATAATTTTATAAATCCTAATAATCTTAAATTTCCATTTTTTAGAAAGGTTTTGGAGGATTATTTTAACTAAGCAGTCTGTTTTATTTTAATTTTTTTGATATATAGTCAGCAAAGTAAGTTACTATCGCACTTGCCCCAGCTCTCTTGAAACCAATTAAACTTTCTTCAATAGCATCTTCATTTAATATTTTTTTTTGTATACCATTTTTAATTAAACTATATTCAGCTGATACTTGATAAGCAAATACTGGTATTTTAAAATTTTCTTTAACAAGTCTAATAATATCCAGATATGGCATCCCTGGTTTTACCATCACAAAATCAGCCCCCTCACTTATGTCTAGAGAAACTTCTCTTAAAGCTTCTTTTGAATTTCGATAATCCATTTGATAGTCTTTTTTGTTTCCTTTTAAGGATTTTTTTGAACCTATAGCATCTCTAAAAGGGCCATAAAAGTTTGATGCGTACTTAACGGCATATGATAATATTTGAACTGATTTAAATGAATTTTTATCGAGAGCTTTTCTTATTTCACCAATCCTTCCATCCATCATATCGGATGGTGCAATTACATCACAACCCATTTCAGCTTGCAAAAGCGATTGTTTAATTAAAAGTTTTATTGTTTCATCATTATCTACATGGTCCTTAACTAAAACACCGTCGTGTCCATGAATAGTGTATGGATCTAACGCTACGTCACACATCAATCCTATTTCATTATAGTTTTTTTTAATTAATCTTAGGGCTTTACAAACTAAATTATTTTTATTTAAAGCCTCACTTCCTTTATTATTCTTTTTATTATTTGGAGTATTTGGAAATAGTGCGATCATTGGAATTTTTTTGCTTATTGCTTTTTCAACTAATTTTTCAATATTGTCTAAAGAATATCTGTAAACCCCAGGAAGAGAATTTATTGGTTCTTTAATATTTTTACCCTCCCTTATAAATATCGGCCATATAAGGTCGTTAGTGGATAAAGTATTTTCACTTACTAACCTTCTAGACCATTCAGCTTTTCTATTTCTTCTTAATCTTACACTCGGATACGAACCAATATTTTTCATTTGATAATTATTCTCATTTCAATTTAAAGTTTATATTATTATATAATTCAATTCTATTGCGACAATCCAACCTATCAATGTGTTAAATATTAATATAATATATAAATATATTAATTTAAAAATGAATATACATAAAGATTTCCATACAGTTGAAGACCTTAAGTTTGATGTTAAAAGGCTACAGTCAGCGTTAAATGAGGTTCTCAAAATCAAAAAGTACAATAGCCCTAAGGGAATTACAAATTTTGCTGCTATATGCTTAAATCAGATTCCTGGTAAGCCAGAATCTATTGAGTCACAATATTCTAGAGGTGTATATTGGACAAAACCTGATCATACAGGAAAAGAAGTAACTAGAGACATTACGTTAGATGAAAAATTGTATACAGAGTTCGTTAAAGATTTTGAACATACTTATTTTAAAGAAGTCTATGAAACTCTTTCATCTAAATTTAAATTAGGTCGAGTAAGAATCTTATTAAAAGAACCAAGAACCACATTAAGTTGGCATAGAGACCCTGAACCAAGATTACACATTCCAATAATCACAAACCCGGGATGTTTAATGGTTATTGAAGATACAGCAAAACATTTACCAGCTGATGGTTCTGTTTACATAACTAATAATGTTAAATATCATAATGCTTTCAATGGTGGTGAAGAAAATCGTATTCATTTAGTGGCTTGTTTGACAGATTATAAATTTAACTAAATCAACTAAATAAAATCAAAATATTGTGGTATATTTTTTTATACTATATACATATGGTTGTTTAATTACATCTGTTAAAAAAATGAAAGATAGAAGAATAATTATAGCTTCAGATCATGCAGGTTATTTTTTGAAAGAAAATATCAAAAAATTTTTAATAAAAAAAAAGAAGAATATATTAGATTTGGGACCTAAAAATAATAATTCAGTTGATTATCCCATTTACGCTCATCGATTAGCTAAAAAAATGCAAAATAATAAAAATTTTGGTATTTTAATTTGTGGTTCGGGTACAGGCATGCTTATGGCTGCTAATAGACATAAAAATGTTAGGGCAGCTCTCTGTTATGATATAAAATCAACTAAATTAAGCAGATTACACAATAATGCTAATGTTATGACTATTGGAGCTAGATTGACTAATAAAAATGTTGCATTAAGATGTGTTAATATATTTATTAAAACAAACTTCAAAGGCGGAAGACATTTACGTAGAATAAAAAAAATATAATTAAATGAAAAAATTAAACAAGTATATTTCCAATAGTCACGAAAATTTTTTTGAAAAAAATCTATCATTAACAGATCCTGAGCTGTTTAAGTCTATAAATTTAGAATTGCATAGACAGCAAGAGCATATTGAATTAATTGCATCAGAAAATATTGTCTCAAAAGCTGTTCTTGAAGCACAAGGATCAATTATGACAAATAAATATGCTGAAGGTTATCCTGAAAAAAGATACTACGGTGGATGTGAATTTGTTGATAAAGCAGAAGCGCTTGCCTTAGACCGAGTAAAAAAACTATTTAATTCAAAATTTGCAAATGTACAGCCTCATTCTGGTGCTCAAGCTAATGGTGCCGTATATCTTGCGCTTCTAAATCCTGGAGACCCAATACTTGGTATGAGTTTAAATTCTGGAGGTCATTTAACTCACGGTGCTAAAGTTTCTCTTTCAGGTAAATGGTTTAATTCTTTAAATTATGAAGTGGATAAAGATACAGGGTTGATTGACTACAAAAATGTAGAAATGTTAGCAAAAGAACATAAACCTAAACTTATAATAGCTGGAGGAAGTGCATATTCAAGAGTTATTGATTTTAAAAAATTTCGAGAAATAGCAGATAGTGTAAATGCGTATCTTATGGTTGACATGGCGCACTTCTCAGGGTTGGTTGCTGGAAAAGGTTACCCTAATCCTGTCGAATATGCAGATGTAGTAACATCAACAACTCATAAAGTTCTTAGAGGAGCAAGAGGTGGCATTATATTAACTAACAGAGAAGATATAATTAAAAAAATTAATTCAGCAGTATTTCCTGGATATCAAGGTGGACCACTAATGCATGTTATTGCTGCAAAAGCAGTGGCCTTTAATGAAGCTCTACAACCAAGTTTTAAACAATATATTAAATCTGTTCTCGAGAATGCTAAAATTTTGTCAGAAACTTTAAAAAATAATGGCTTTAAGATTTTTTCTGGAGGAACAGATACTCATCTTATGTTAGTAGATTTAAGACCTTTTAAAGTTACCGGAAAAGATGCTGAAACGAGTTTATGTAGAGCTAATATAACATGTAACAAGAATGGAATTCCCTTTGATACCGAAAAAATGACAATAACATCAGGTATTAGACTTGGAACTCAAGCAGCTACAACAAGAGGTTTTGGGCTTAACGAATTTAAACTAGTGGGTGACTTAATTACAAAAGTTATAGAAGGTTTATCAAAAAACCCTAATGATAATACTAAAGCTGAAACTGAAGTAAGAAATGAAGTAATTTCTCTTTGCTCTAAATTTCCTATATATAATCACTTATTAAAAAATTAATTTATGCTTTGTCCATTTTGTAAAGAAAAAGATTCTTCTGTTGTTGATTCTAGACCCACAGAAGACGGTACAGCAATTAGAAGAAGAAGATTAAGTTCATGCTGCAATCAAAGATTTACAACTTTTGAAAGAGTTCAGTTTAGAGAAATGATTGTTATTAAAAACAATGGAAGAAAATCAGTATTTGATAGAGATAAGTTAACAAAATCTGTAATGATAGCATTGCGTAAAAGACCAGTTGACCAGGATACTATTGAAAAGTTTGTTTCAAAAATTTATAGAAGCTTGGAAGATTTAGGTCAAAATGAAATTATGTCAAAAACAATTGGCAAATTTGTTATGGAAGGCTTAAAAGAAATAGATCCAGTCGCTTATGTACGTTTTGCTTCTGTTTACACTAATTTTAAAGAAGTT
>MDSV01244076.1_pt1 | contig 10919 bp, 13 predicted proteins | sample 810851 | NCBI WGS metagenome assembly MDSV01 (sample SAMN05326640, study PRJNA326480) | marine metagenome | isolation source: seawater | place: Atlantic Ocean: North East | collected 2012 | reverse complement strand
TATAAATCAAAAATAAAGTCATTTTTATTATTGATTTCTTTACATCTTAAGTTTTTAAGATATTTTTTATTTATCATTAAAATATATATAAACTATTAATGGAAAAACTTACAAAAGATATATTAGAAGTTATAAGTACTGAGATTAATACTTTAAATGATAAGGTTAGAGGAATAAATTTTCTTGAGCTTTTGAAGGCTAATATTTTAGAAAAATTATTGCAAATAATCAATAATCAAAAATTTCCATTAGACCAATTAATTAATTATGAGAATAATATTAAGCAAGACTCAAGGAACATTAAAATTTCCATAAATTATTATCTTAATCCAATATCTATTTCTAAAAAAGTAATAAATAATGATTCTTTATTAATATGTTTTAATGAAACTTCAAATTTTGACATTTATAAAGATGAAAAAAATTTTTCAAGTATTTTACTTTATAAAAATACAGGAATTTCATTACCAAAAGATACTGTAATAAACTCTAAATATAATAAAAATCTTTTATTAATTGAAATTATAAATAAAGAAGCTGATGAGATATTGACATAATAAAAAAAGATATAATATTGATATAGTGATAGTTTTTAATTTAATATGTTCAGAGTGTGAATATCCTTTTGAGGGTTGGTTTAATGACACCAAAACATTTAATAGTCAAAAAAGGCAAAAACTTATTAATTGCCCAAATTGTGAAAGTTCAAATATATCAAAAACATTAGTTGCTCCTAATATATCAAAAAAAAGTAATTCTAAGTCTGTTAAAAATAAAAAAACTATAGCAAGTGATATAAAAAAAATAAAAAAAATTGTTGAAGAGAATTTTGATTATGTTGGTGATAGTTTTTCAGAAGAGGCTAAAAAAATAAAATATGGAGAATCAAAAGATAGGCCAATTTATGGAGAAGCAACAATAGAGCAAACAAAAGAATTGATTGAGGAGGATATTAAAGTCTCACCGTTACCTTTTCAATCTAACAAAAAAGTTAATTAGTTTAGAACACAGCTGCAAAAATAGTTTATTTTAGTATTTTCACTTATTTTCCATCTTAATTTTAATAAATCATAAGTAAGTCCCTTAAATCTTACTTCTTTAAAATTATTTGCTGATAATACATATTTTAACTCTTTAGGTTTTATAAACTTATAAAAACTATGAGTTTCACTAGGTATCCATTTTAATAAATTCTCACCTAAATCTAAAGTAAGAAATTTAGATATTAAATTTCTATTAATAGTAGATATTATTAGAATACCGTTTTTCTTTAGGTTTAATCGTATTTTTCTTAAAAATGACTCCCAGTCATTCAGATGTTCTAAAACTTCAAAAATTATAATTACATCAAACTTTGTTTTAATTTTTTCTATTTCAAAATCCTTAACTAGATAATCTATGTCTAAATTATTTTTTTTTGCATGCATTTTGGCAACTTTAATATTTTCTTTTATAAAATCTATTCCAGTAACATTTGCTCCAAGCTTAGAAATACCTTCAGATATTAGTCCACCCCCACAACCAACATCTAATATTTTGATATTATTTAATTTGCTTTTATTAAGTGTTTCTTGAATATATTTTATTCTAAGAGGCTGAATATCGTGAAGTATTTTAAATTTACCATTATTTGACCACCAATCACTAGCAAGTCTAGAAAAATGATTAAATTCGCTTTTTTTTGTTTCAATATTCATGTTAAACCTTGTTTTTTACACTAATAATAATAATACCCAAATAGATTTAAATATTTACATATCAATGAATATAATTGTAATGAAATTTGGTGGCACATCCGTTGCTGGTATTGAAAAAATTAATAATATAGCAGATATTGTTTTTAAAGAAGTAAAAAAAAGTAAAGTTGTCGTTGTTTTGTCTGCCATGGCAGGAGAGACAAATAAATTACAAAGTTATTTAGACCATTTTGTATCACAAAATTCTATGGAAAGTGATTTAGTATTAACTTCTGGAGAGCAGGTTACAATTGGTTTATTATCAGCATCATTAAAAAATAAAGATGTTAAATCAATACCTCTATTAGGTTGGCAAATACCTATTGTTACAGATAATAATCATGAAAATGCAAAAATCCTTTATATTGATAATAAAAGAATTCACAAATATTTTGAAAAAAATGACGTAATTGTATTAGCTGGATTTCAAGGTATAAGCCTTGATGGCAAAATAACATCTCTCGGAAGAGGAGGATCGGATACTACAGCAGTTGCTATTGCTTCATCTGTAAAAGCTGAAAGATGTGATATTTATACTGATGTAGATGGAGTGTACACGACTGATCCAAATATTTATCAAAATGCAAAAAAAATATCCAAAATGTCTTATGAAGAAATGCTTGAAATGGCATCAACTGGAGCGAAAGTACTACACACTAGATCCGTAGAGTTAGCTATGAAGAATAATTTAACTCTCCAAGTATTATCTTCCTTAACAAAAGAAAAGGGTACTTTTATCGTTGATGAAAAGAAATTAATAGAAAAAGAAATTGTAAGTGGTGTAAGTTATAGTAAAAATGAAGCTAAAGTAACCATCTCTGGAATATTGGATAAGCCTGGTATTTCTGCAAAAATTTTTAGCCTTATGACTGAGAACAATATTAATGTTGATATGATTGTTCAAAATATATCTCAGGATGGAATTTCAGCTAATATTACATTTACCATTAATCAAAAAGATTTTGATATAACTAAATCAGTGTTAGAAAATATCAATAATAACCTAGAATACAAATCTTTATCTCTTGATAAAAATGTATCAAAAATTTCAGTTGTGGGAATGGGAATGATGTCTCAAACTGGAGTAGCTGAAAAAATGTTTAAAACTCTTGCAAAAAATGAAATTAATATCCTAGCTATTTCAACTTCTGAGATTAAGATTAGTGTATTAATTGATGAAAAACATACGAATATTGCTGTTAAATCTCTTCATGAAGCTTATAACTTATAAAGAAAAAAGTTAATATGGAATTGGTAGGAGAAATATTAAAAAAAAGTAGAGAAAGAAAAAAGGTTACGCTTTTTGATGTTTCTAAAGAATTAAAAATTTCTGAAGAAATATTGAAAAATATTGAAAACAATTATTTTCAAAAAAATATCAATAGTGTTTTTATTATTGGTCACTTAAGATCATATTGTTCATTTTTAGAACTTAACAACAATGAAATAATCGAACTTTTTAAAAAACAACACTTTCCTGAAACGAAAAAAAATATTGAAATTCAGAGGCCAAAATTTGATTATAAACCTTTATTTTCAAATAAATTACTTTCACTCTCTCTTATTATAATAATTTTTGGAGTTTTTTATATTTTATTTATAGATGTTCAAAAGCCTTTAAGAGAGTATGCAATAATTCCTGATTTACCAGAAAATTATATTTCAGTAGTTGAAAAAGCAAACCTTGATGATTTGGTAGATAATCAAATCTCTAAAAACGAACTAGAGAAAAATTTTGCTGAAATTGAAAGTCAATCAAATTCATCAAGTGCAATTGCATCTTTACCCAATGTTGAAAATTATAGATCATCAATAATAACTCTTAAATTTTTAGATGAGACGTGGGTTCAACTTAGAGATAAGAATAATGAAATTGTTTTTAGTCAACTAATGAATAAGAACGATGAATACTCTTATGATATGAATAATAGATATTCAATTACTTCTGGTAATGCAGGTCATATATTAGTTCTGATAAATCAAATAGTCAGAGGTAAGGTTGGAAAAAAAGGCCAGGTCGTTGACTCGTTAGTTATAAATAAAGATTTTAATAATTAACTATATGTTTAGACCTTACCAAAAAATTAATAGAAGAAAAACGCGTGTGGTAAATGTTGGAGATGTGTTGATAGGGGGTGATAATCCCATAACGGTTCAAACAATGACTAACACTCTAACAACTGACATTATCTCTACTAGTAAGCAAATTAATAGAGCTGTAAATGCTGGTGCTGATTTAGTCAGAGTATCTGTTCCTGATAAAGATTCAACAAAAGCTCTAAAAGAAATTGCAAAACACAGTAAAGTCCCAATAGTTGCTGATATTCATTTTCATTATAAAAGAGCAATAGAAGCTGCAGATAATGGAGCAAGTTGTTTAAGAATAAATCCAGGAAATATTGGATCAAAAGAAAGAGTAAAAGATGTTATTATGGCTGCCAAAAACAATAATTGTTCAATTAGAATAGGTGTAAATGCTGGTAGCCTTGATAGAAAAATATTAGAAAAATATTCAGAACCTAATCCTGAAGCATTAGTTGAAAGTGCTAAAGAAAATATAAAAATTCTTGAAGATAATGATTTTTTTAACTTTAAAATAAGTGTTAAATCTTCAGATATTTTTATGGCAATTAAAGCATATGAGTTACTTGCTGATCAATGTGATTACCCACTTCATTTAGGTATTACAGAAGCTGGTGGAAAAAGAACAGGATCAATCAAATCTTCAATTGGTATGGGTAATCTTTTATTAAATGGAATAGGTGACACTATTAGAGTTTCTTTATCAGATGACCCTGAAGAAGAAGTGAAAGTTGGTTTTGAAATTCTAAAGAGTTTAGGTATTAGAAATAGAGGAGTAAAAATTGTTTCTTGTCCCTCATGTGCAAGGCAACAATTCCAAGTAATAGATTTAGTAAAAAAATTAGAAACTTCTTTAGAGGATATAGAAAATCCATTAACCGTTTCAATTATAGGTTGTGTAGTTAATGGTCCTGGAGAGGCAAATATGACAAATATAGGAATAACAGGTGGAGGAAATAATACTCACATGATATACGTTGATGGTAAGAAAGACCACATTGTTAAAGAAAAAGATTTGGCACCATATTTAGAAAATATTATTAGAGATAAAGCTAACAATAAGATTGTGAAGAAATAATATGAAAATAAATCCAGTAAGAGGGACTCACGATTTATTTGGAATAGAAATAAAAAAATTTAATAAAGTTATTTTCGAGGTAAAAAATATTGCTCAAAAATTTGGATTTAATGAGCTAGCAACTCCAATATTTGAAAATTCGGAATTATTTAAAAAACCCTTAGGTGAGCAAAGCGATGTTGTTCTTAAAGAAATGTATACTTTTAATGATAGAAATGAAGATGAAATAACTTTAAGACCAGAATATACCACACCTATGATAAGAGCGGCAATATCTAATGGGCTTTTAAATAATTTGCCTGCTAAATTTTTTGGAACAGGACAAATGTTTAGAAGAGAAAGACCTCAAAAAGGTAGATATAGACAATTTAATCAAATTAATTTTGAAAATTTTGGATCTGATGATTTTTTTGCTGATATTGAAATTATCTGTTTAGCAAATTTGCTCTTAAAAAAATTAATACCAAATAGCAAGATAACACTTCATATTAATTCTCTGGGAACAAGAAAAAATTTAAGTGATTATAAAAAATTATTATCCAAGTTCTTCAATGATAACCAAAAATTTTTGTCTAAAGATAGTGTAAATAAAATAAATACAAATCCACTTAGAATTCTAGATTCAAAAAATCCTGAAGATAAAGAAATTATTAAAAAATCCCCAAAGCTTTTTGATTTAATTTCTAGAACAGATTTTAAAAACTATGAAGAAATTAAGAAATGTTTAACAGAGCTTGAAATATCGATTTTTGAGGACCCTAATCTTGTTCGTGGCTTGGACTATTATTGCCATACAGTCTTTGAGTTTAAAACCAATGAATTAGGAAGTCAGGATACTCTTATTGGCGGTGGAAGATATGATGGTCTTATTAAAACGCTTGGAGGTAAAGACATACCTGGTGTTGGGTGGGCTGGTGGCATTGAACGTATTATGCTTTTAATGGAAGATATTCCCAAAACAGAAACTGATATTCATTTAGCTATTATAGATCCAAGTTTCAAACTACATGCTATTAAAATCTATGATTTTCTAATTAAAAAAAATTTTTCAGTACATTGGAATTACAAATATAATTTAAAAAAATCATTATCTCTAGCTAATGATAAAAAAGCCACTCATTTAATTATTGTTGGTAAAGATGAAAAAAATAATAATAATTTTTCTTTAAAAAATTTATCAAATGGAGAACAGGTCATTGTTAGTTTTGATAATATTCTAGACTATTTAAAATGATTAATTTTGAAAAACAATTTGATAATATTGAAACTAAATTCAAAGATATTGAAAACAATCTTAATAATCAAACTGATATAGACACCCAAAAATTAATAAAATTAAACAAAGAATATGCAGAATTATCTCCAGTTGTACAAACAATCAAACAATACAAAGATAATAAAATTGAAATTACTGAACTTATTAAATTAGTAGAAGACTCAGATCCTTCAATTAAAGAGCTTGCTGAAGTTGAGCTTAAAGAAAAAAAGAAATCTATTATTATGCTTGAAGGTGAATTAATGAAACTTCTAATACCAAAAGATGAAAATGACAAAAAAAATTCTATTTTGGAAATAAGAGCAGGTACAGGAGGAGATGAAGCATCTTTATTTGCTTCTGATTTGTTTTCTATGTATCAAAAATTTTCTGATTTAAATAATTGGAAGTTTGAAATATTATCTATTTCTGAAACAGGTTTAAAAGGTATAAAAGAAGTTATATGCAATATTTCTGGCTATAATGTTTTTTCAAAGTTGAAATTTGAATCTGGAGTTCATAGAGTACAGAGAGTTCCAAGTACCGAAAGTAGTGGAAGAGTTCATACTTCAGCCGCCACTGTTGCTGTCTTACCAGAAGCTGAAGAAGTAGATATTAATATCGAAGATAAAGATTTAAGAATTGATGTTTTTAGATCTAGTGGACCTGGAGGACAATCTGTCAACACTACTGATAGCGCTGTTAGAATCACTCACATTCCTTCCGGTATTGTTGTTTCACAGCAAGATGAAAAGTCACAACATAAAAACAAAGCTAAAGCTTTGAAAATTTTGAGATCAAGAATTTTAGACAATGAAATTCAAGAAAAAAATAAACAAAGATCTCTTGAAAGAAAAAATCAAGTAGGCTCAGGTGATCGCTCAGAGAGAATTAGAACTTACAATTTTCCACAAGGAAGAGTTTCTGATCATAGAATAAATTTAACTTTATATAATCTTTCAGAAGTTCTTGATGGAAATTTAGATGACCTCATTAATCCTTTAATGGCTGATGAAGAAACTAATAAATTAGCTGAATTAGGAAATGAATGATTTTATTATTTCAAATTTAAAAAAATTAAAAGAAAAAAAAATTCCAAATCCTGAAATAGATTTAAGAGTACTATTAAATTATTCTAAAAATTCTAAAAATGAAATCATATTAAGTAATTTTAATTTAAATCAAATTAATATTAATTTATTTTATAAATTATTAGATAGACGACTATCGAATGAACCTATTTCAAAAATAATAAATAGAAAAAGTTTTTGGAAAGATATTTTTTATGTTAATAATTTTGTATTAGATCCAAGGCCAGAAACTGAAGCAATAATTGAAGAAAGTATAAAATTAATTAAAAATAAAAATTCAAATCTTAAAATACTAGACATTGGTACTGGTTCAGGTGCTTTAGCTATTTCATTAGCAAGAGAGTTTGTTAATTCTGATATATTAGCTATAGATATTTCTGATAAAGCAATTAATGTTGCTAACAAAAATATTATTAACAAAAAATTGAATAATCAGATTCAACTTAAAAAAACTACTATTGATTTTATTAATAATAAATTTGATTTAATAGTATGCAATCCTCCTTACTTGACAAAAAAAGAAATGAAAAATATTTCAATAGAAATTAAAGATTATGAACCACTTATAGCCTTAGATGGCGGTGAAGATGGGCTTGATTTCTATAGGACATTTGCAAAAAAAATTTATAGATTAATGCAACCTAATGCCTTTTTTATATTTGAAATTGGCGAAAATCAATTTATGCCTTGTAAGGAAATATTTAGTCTTTCTCACTTAAAATTTAATAAAAAAAGCCAAGATTTGCAAAAAAAAGATAGAATTATGGTATATTCAAAGCTATAGGGTGTATATTAATTAGAAAATTATAATTTAAAAATTAGATTAAAATTAAGAATTTTCATTAAATAAATAAAAATTTATGTATACCAAGAAAAGTGGTCGTATGACCTATAAGTCTAATAGAAGGCCGAATTTTAAAAGAAATAATAATTATTCACCTAAAGGTAGGAATAAAGGTAATGTTACACAACAATATAATAAATATCTAAAATTAGCTAAAGATACATTTTCTGCAGGGGATAGAATTCAAGCTGAATATTACTACCAGTTTACGGAACATTATTATCGCTTGATGCAAGAGTTAGGTATAAACCTTGAAGATCAAGAAATTTCTAATGAAACAAAAGAAAATGGTTTAGAAAATTCCAATTTAGAAAATAACAAAGAAGATATTTTGAATGAGGAAGAAAAATTAGAATCAAATAAAGATGCTGATGATGATTTAGATCAATCGATAGAATCAATCCCTTTTATCTCCGAGCCTGCAAAAAAGAAAAGAGTTAGAAGTTCAAAATAATTATTCAAATAAATTGTTTAAATGATTTGCTAAAATCGTTTTATAATTCTTTGTAAATCTCTCTAGTTCCCTATCTTTCAAAATTTTACCAGATGGTAATTTTAAAGTTAAAGGGTTTATCTGCTTGTCATTATATATAATTTCATAATGTAAATGTGGGCCAGTAGATCTACCTGTACTCCCAACATAGCCAATTATTTCTCCTTGATTAACTCTAACCCCTTTACTTATTCCATTTTTAAAGCCACTTAAGTGTGCGTAAGCAGTCTTGTAATTATTATTATGGCGTATTCTAATATATTTACCATAACCACCATTTACAGCTGCCATCTCAATCACTCCATTTCCACCAGCATATACTGGTGTACCTTTAGGAGCTGCAAAATCAATTCCTTTGTGCATTTTATTAAAACCTGAAATTGGATGTTTTCTCATACCAAAACTTGAAGAAAGTCTAGCTCCGTCTAATGGAGTTTTAAGAATTGATTTTTTAACATTTTTTCCTTCTCTGTTAAAGTAATCAATAAAACCATCATCAGTAAGAAATTTAAAATATTCTAAAGTATTATTTTTAATTGTAATTCTTGCATATTGAATATCTCCTATAGAATATTCAGGATTATCTTCCGTAAAAATTTTCTCGTAAGAAACGGAAACAATAGTATTTTTTCTTATATCTCTTTGAAAATCTAAATCAAAACTAAATAACTGTATTAATTTTATAAGAGTCTGATTAGGAATATTATTATTTTTCCCATCTGCATAAAGAGAGTTTGTTATTAAATATTCTTTTGACTCGATATCTAAATAAGTTTCTAATTCTTTTTTAAAAACATTTATTCCAGAAGTTAAATCGACTATTAAATTTGTCTTGAAGTCTAAAGCAATAATAATTTTTTCAATTATTTTTTTATTATTTTCTAAAAAAATAATTTTTTGATTTTCTTTCAAACCTCTAAGATTAAATATTACATTAATAGAATTTATAATTTCAAATTTCTTTTGATTTTTAAAATTAAAATTATCTAGAATTTTTGAAAAAGTTTCTCCTTTTTTTACAATTAAAACTATTTCCTTTCTTTTAAGATTATTTTTATTTGTAGAAAATTTATTAGATATATTATCCACATTTTTTGAAATTTTAGAATTTTGTTCTATTGGTTCGATAATCTTACTTGTTTTTTTTTCTTTTTTAGAGTCAAAATATTCTTTTTCTAAATTTAAATTATAAGCATTTAGTAAAAAGATTAAAAAACCACTAAAAATTAAAAATAATAATGTTGTGTTTTTAATATTAAAATCCATTTATTAAATATATTGTGAATTATGGTATATTAAGGGTTTTAATCTATTATTATTTAAAACATTTAATACTTTACAGATAAAAATTATATGGTCTCCTTTATTTATTTTATCTATTATTTTACAATCTAGATTTGAAACACAATTTTTTATAATAGGATTTCCATTTTTTAAAATATTAAATTCAACTTCGCTCCAATCTGGCTTTTTTTTCGCAAAGTTATCAGAGATTATTTGTTGGTTTTTACTAAGTATATTAATTGAAACTAATTTTGAGTTTTGAAATATATTTAATTTAGATGATTTTTTATCTAATGAAAACAAAACTAGAGGAGGAGATAAGGATAAAGATGAAAAAGAATTGATAGTTTTTCCATATAAAATGGAGTTATTCTTAGTTGCAACTATTGTTATTCCAGTAGCAAAAGTTGCAAGTGTCTTCTTAAAATTTTCTATATTTGTTTTTTTCATAAATTTTTTTGTAAAAGAATTGCATCTATCCACTTATTATTTTTAAATCCAATCTTTTTTAATATTCCTGTTTTTTTGAAACCTAATTTTTGATGAATTTTTATAGAACTTTTACTATTTATACTGCCTATAACAGCAATTAATAATTTAATTTTTTTATTTTTTTTTGAAATATAAATTAATTCTTTAAGTAATTTTGATCCAATACCTTGGTTTGTATGTTCATTGTGAACATATATGGTATTTTCAAAAGCAAATCGATAACCACTTTTTTCTCTAAATTTATTCAAATAGGCAATACCAACTACCTTTTCTTCTTCTAAAGCAACTAGATAAGGGAGTTTATTATTAATTATATTTTTATAGTTTTTATAAAAAACATTAAAAGTTTGTTTTTTTTCTTCAAAATTAGAATATGAATTAATTATATAGTAATTATAAATTTTAAGTGCAGGTTTTAAGTTATTTTCAGATATATTTCTAATTCTTATTTTCATTCGCTTTTTTTATAGATTTATTTTTATTTTAGAATAATTAATTAAATATTGGGTGCGTAGCTCAGCGGTAGAGCACTGCCTCGACACGGCAGGGGTCACAGGTTCAATC
>MDSV01211418.1_pt1 | contig 10919 bp, 11 predicted proteins | sample 810851 | NCBI WGS metagenome assembly MDSV01 (sample SAMN05326640, study PRJNA326480) | marine metagenome | isolation source: seawater | place: Atlantic Ocean: North East | collected 2012 | reverse complement strand
ATTGGAGCTGGCATTAGAACATCAGTTTCATTACATGCATATCCAAACATTATTCCTTGATCTCCTGCTCCTTCATCTTTATTTCCTGAAGAGTCAACTCCCATAGCTATATCAGCTGACTGGGAGTGTAAATGAGTTTCAATCTTAGTAGTATCTTTCCAACTAAAACCATCTTGATCATAACCGATATCTTTAATGCAGTCTCGTACTTTTGATATTAATTCATCTTTCTTAATTTCTGGTCCACGAGTTTCACCAGCTAAAACAACTTTATTTGTTGTAGTTAAAGTTTCACAGGCTACTCTTGATTGTGGTTCAGAACCTAGATAGGTATCTACAACCATATCTGAAATTCTGTCACATACTTTATCAGGATGTCCTTCTGAAACTGACTCACTTGTAAATAAATAATTTTTTTTCATATTTCCCCTTTTTTATTAATAAAAAAAATGAAAGTAATATAAATTAATAATAAATAAAAGAACATCTTATTACCTTGAGTGGAAAAAATTGTAGATTCTGACCTTGTATAGGAGGATATTTCAACAAAACCACTCTGAGTTGACTCTATTTTTTTTATAATTTGACCTTTGCGATTAATGTAAGCAGAAATACCATTGTTGGAAGATCTAATAATATTTTTTCCTTCTTCTATTGATCTAAATATGGAATGTGAAAAATGCTGGTAAGGCCCAATAGAATTTCCAAACCACCCATCTTCTGAAATATTAACTATAAAATCATACTTTTGATATTTTGTAATTTTTCCTGAATAAATTATTTCATAACAAATTAAAGGTAAAAAATTTATTTCAATGTTTTGATTGTTTAATTTAATAACTTTTCTCTCTTTTCCTTTCGAAAAAGATTGATAACCATGAGTAATACTTCTAAATCCTAATTTTTTTAAATATTTTTCTAGAGGTAAAAATTCTCCAAACGGTACTAAATTATTTTTATAATATAAATTTTTAATATTTAAACTTCCATCAAATACCACAAGTGAATTATAAACTTTAGAATTTTCATTTTCATCTTCATAAATAACATCATTGATACCAAGGACAATTAAATGTTTGTCACTAAAATGCTTGCTAAATAAATCTTTATACTTTTTTATATCTTTTAAATTAGTTTCAGTTAAAGAACCTTCGGGCCAAATAAAAAGAGTTGATGTATTTTTATCGGGATTGCTTAATTTGATTAAATTTTCAATTATTTCTTTCTCATTTTTAGGCTCATAAAATCTATTTATATTAATTTTTGAGGAAATAACTTTTGTAACATAATTAGAATCAATCTTTATAAAATCATCATATTTAAGTTTGTATGTTCCATATATCAAAATAAAGACTCCTATTAATATAAAAAATAAAGATCCATAAATATCACTTTTTGTTTTTTTCAAGATTAATATTGAAGGTAATAAAAAAAAACTAATACAAATTGTATTAAGGCCATAGGTCCCAATAATTGATAAAATTTGAATAAAGATTAAATTTTCTGAAAATGAATATACAAATAAATTCCAAGGAAAACCCGTTAAAACACTTCCTCTAATAAACTCTAGAGTACCAAGTATAATTGAAAAAATTAAGATTTTAGAAATACTTTTATACTTAACAAAAAATGAAAAGATATACATAGCAATACCATAAAAAATTCCTAAAAAAGATGGTATAAGAACTATAGATATAGGAATTAAGATCTTAAAAGAATCATCAAAAGTTAATGCTATCGATATCCAATAAAGACTAGCTAAAAAATAGCCAAATCCAAAAAACCAACCACTTGCAAAATAATTAACTTTATTTTCTTTTTTTAAAATAAAAATAAATAATAAAGGGAATGTTATAAAGTTTATTATAAAAAAATTATATGGAGGTAAACTAAAAGCACTTATTATACCCAAAAATAGTGGATAAATATTCTTTAATAAATTTTTTTTAAATAAATTTTTCAATTTTTTTATTTATAAAACTATAAATTTTTAATTCTTCCTTATTCATTTTTTTAAAATCTTTTAATAATTTATGATCATAATTTAATAAATGAAGAAAACCATGTATGAATGTTTTAATTACTTTGTCTTGAAACTCTAGATTAGATAGCTTTTTAGGTTTGTTCATAAACTCATAGCTTATTATTATATCTCCTAAATATATAATTTTTTTTTTATTTATTTTTTCAAAAGGAAAGGAAAGTACGTCAGTGGGCTTATTTTTTTTTCTAAATTTATTATTCAATTTTTTTATTTTATGATTATCTGAAAGTAAAACTGTAAAATTAACTTTTTTATTTTTAAAATGATATTTGGGAGGAAAATAACTTATTAACTTTTTAAAAAAAATAGGTGTCTCTTTTAATCTCTTATTCCAACATTTGTTGTCTAAGAGCGTATTAACTCTAATCATTAGATTTGTCTGAATATGCCTTTACTATCTTTGAAACTAATGGGTGCCTAACTACATCAGAATGATCAAAGTCAACTACTGATATTTCGTTTAAATGTCCTAACAACTTTTTTGATCTGTCTAAACCTGAAAAATTTTTATTAGGTAAATCTATTTGAGATGGATCACCATTAATGACTATTTTTGAGTTATCACCTATACGAGTTAAAAACATTTTAATTTGAGTATCTGTGGCATTCTGAGCCTCATCTAAAATAGCAAAAGAATTTTTTAAAGTTCTACCTCTCATGAAAGCCAAAGGAGCAATTTCAATATCTCCTATTTCAATCATTCTTTGGATTTTTTCAAAATCAAAAAGATCATACAAAGAGTCATACAAAGGCCTCAGGTATGGATCAACTTTTTCTTTCATATCACCTGGTAAAAAACCCAATCTTTCTCCTGCCTCAACTGCTGGACGTGATAAAATAATTCTTTCAATTTTTTTTTCTAGAAGCATAGTAAGGGCAACCGCTACAGCTAAAAAAGTTTTTCCTGTACCAGCTGGACCTGCAGATATTATTATATCGCTCTGTCTTAATGCTCTTACATAATCTTTTTGTTTTTCAGATCTTGGTATCACTGACTTCTTTGGAGTCTTAATAATATCAGAAATATTTTGATTTGATCTTTTAATTTTTTCATCAATCATAAATTTATCTAAAGAAGAAATTATATCTTTTTTTTCAATACTTCCATTATTAATAAACTGTGTAGCAAGAAATTTTATAGCATTTTTTATAATTTCATTTTTTTCTGGGGTAGATTTTATTAAGATTGAATTTCCTCTAGAATACAAGTTGGTATTTGATAATTTTTCTAATTGCTTTAAATTTTCATTAAACTCACCAACAACTCCCATCATTAAATCATTATCATGAAAAATAACACTTAAAGAGTTATTTTCAGAATATACAAATTTTAAGTTTAAATTTATTTTTTTTACAACTGGATTATTCAATACCTATGCCACTTTCCTGTTTTGTTTTTCTATTATTTTTCCAAATAAACTATTTTGACTACTATCATATATTTCTACTTTGATTATTTTTCCAATATCTTTTTTATTTCCATCAAATATAACGGATGTCATATATTCCGTCCTACCAAACAATTTTTTCTTATCTTTCATTTGATTTTCAACCAATACATCTAATACTTTACCAATGTAAGATTTATTTTTATCTATTTGATTTTGAAATAATAGATTTTGAACAATTTTTAGTCTTTCAAATGAAATTTTACTATCTATTAGACTTAATTTTGATGAAACAGTTCCTGGTCTAGGACTAAAAATAAAAGAGTATGAATTTATAAAATTAATTCTTTTAATTAGATTAATTGTATCTTGAAAATCTTCATTTGTTTCACCAGGATGCCCGATAATAAAATCACTTGAAAACTCTACTTTTTTATTAATTTTTTTTAGTTTTTCATATATCTTAAAATAATCTTGAATTTTATGCTTTCTATTCATCAATTTTAACATGTTATTAGAACCAGATTGAACTGGTAAGTGAATTAGTGGCATCAATTTTTTACTTACTTTATAACAATTAATCAAATCCTCTGTCATATCTTTGGGATGTGAAGTTGTATAACGAATTCTTTCTAAAGATTTAAATTTTTCTAATTCTAATATTAAGTTAGAAAGTTTATAGTTTTTTTCTTTGTCTTTAAAATTATAAGCATTAACATTTTGTCCTATTAATATGATTTCTTTGACCCCATTTTTAACTAGTTCGTTTGCTTCAGAAATTATTTGTGTAAATGGACGAGAGTATTCTGGACCCCTGGTAAAAGGAACAACACAAAAACTACAAAATTTATCACAGCCTTCCTGTATAGTTAAGAACGATGAAATATTACTATCTTTATTTTTAATCTTACTTAAATAATCAAATTTTTCTATTGTATCAAATTCAGTTTCCTCTTCTCTATTTTTTTTTTGAATATAGTTTAAAATAGTATCATTAATTTTATGATAAGATTGTGGGCCCATTACAATATCGATATAAGGTTCTCTTTTTAACATTTCATTATTTTCAGCTTGAGCTACGCAGCCAGCAACTATTACAATTGGTTTTTCTTTTTTTCTAAAAATTTTTTTAACTCTTCCAATTTCATGATAAACTTTTTCTTTTGCCTTATCTCTAATGTGGCAAGTATTTAAAATATAACAATTAGCCTCTTCATACTTTTCTGTTTTTTTATATCCAATTTTTTTTATTGAATCAAATATACGATTTGAATCATAAACATTCATTTGACAGCCAAATGTTTTGATAAATACTTTTCTTGCCATTATTTATTATTTTTTTTTTACACCATATAATTCAAGTCTATGATCAACCAATTCATACCCATATTTCTCTGCAACCTTTTTTTGAAGTTTTTCAATTTCATCATCAACAAATTCTATAATTTCACCAGACTTAATATCAATTAAGTGATCATGATGACTTTCCATTAATTGTTCATACCTTGCTTTACCACCTTTGAAATCATGCTTTGTTACAATTCCTGATTCTTCGAATAATTTTACAGTTCTATAAACTGTAGCGATACTAATTTTTGAATCAATTTTAGAAACTCTATTATAAAGTTCGTCTACATCAGGGTGATCATTTGCTTCTGTCATAACTTTAGCAATAATTCTCCTTTGATCAGTTAATTTAACACCCTTAGCTTTACATTTTGATTCGATTGTTTCTGACATATTTTATTTTAACTTAAATAAAGTGGATTAATCAAATTTTTTTTAATTTTAAATTTGTCACATAAATTAGGCACATCTTCATATTTTATCATCTCGGATTTATTAAAATCAACAAAACTAAAACAATAATAGTCAATTTTTTCAACCAAAAAAAAGCCTTTTACTACTGCAAGTGAATTTCTTATTCCTGCAAAGCTTCCTGGTCCTCTATTTACATAAATTTTATCTATTTCTTTAATTGTAGTTTTGTTTTTTTTTAAAAACTCACTGATTATGACAATTAATTTTTCAAAATTACTTTTGCTATTTTCATAGCTACTAGTATAAATATTTTTATTAACTATGAGTGTTAAAAAAATACTATTTCTCGCAGCATCTATAATTAAATTATTCATAATAATATTTTTAACCTCAAATTCAAAAGCCCTAGAGAATAATTCTAAATATAATTCAAAAGAAAAAGGTACTTTGGCCTTAATGTACCATAGATTTGATGAAAATAAATACCCTTCAACTAATATTCAAATGGATGTTTTTAAAAAACAAATTCAAATTATTAAAGATAAAAACTATAAATTTTATAATCCAGATAAATTCAATTTAGAATTTGAGAATTCAAAAAATGAAAAAAAAATTTTAATTACAATTGATGACGGATTTGTTTCTTTTTATAATAAAGCTTGGCCTTTTTTAAAAGAAAATAAGATTCCCTTTATTTTATTCATATCAACAAGAGAGGTCGGTAAATTTGGTTATATGAACTGGGAAGAAATAAAGGAAATAGAAAAAGAAAGTTTTGCTTTTATTGGTAATCATTCTTATTCTCACGATTATTTAGTGAATTTTTCTAAAGAGAACTTTTTAAATGATATTGATCAATCTATAAAAAGCTTTAAAAAAAATCTTGGCTACAACCCTATTTTTTTTTCTTATCCATTTGGTGAATATTCAAATTTTATAAAAGATTATATTTCATCAAATTTTAAATTTGGTTTTGGTCAACACTCAGGAGTTATTGACATTAATAAAAATAAAATGGAATTACCTAGATTTCCAATTAATGAAAAATATGGAGATTTAGATAGGTTTAATTTTTTAGTCGATTTATATCCTTTACAATTCAAAAAATTAGAACCTAAAGAAAAGCTCTTAGATAATGAAAATAACCCACCAAATTTTTCTGTAGAATTTTTTGAAAATCAAAAAAATATTAATTTAATTAATTGCTTTTCTAATGAAGGAGATAAATGGTTAAAATCAAACATATATATTAAAAATAATATACTAAAAATAAAATTTAGAGATAAATTTACTTCTCGTAGAGGAAGAATAAATTGCTCATTAAATGATAATGGAACATGGCGATGGTTTGGAACACAATTTACAATAAAAAATATAAAGGAAAATTAAATTAAATTTTTTAATTTTATTTTTGTGGGTAGAAGTCTGACATCATCGAAATCTCTTAATTCATTTTGTTTAATAATTTGTTTTATAATTTTAGTATATTCTTCTCCAGTTTCTGCGTATTTATCTAGATAGTCTGCTAAAATCATACTATCTAATTTCTCATCATTACCTCTTAACTCTGATCTTGCTTTTCTAAAGTCTTTGTAACTTGAATGTGTATTCAAATTTCTTTGATATGCTCTTATTGAAGCCTTCAATATTTTAAATTTCATGACTTTATGTGTCTGATCACTTTCTGCATTTAAAGGTGTGATTCCGGCTCCTGAATAAGTCCATTGACCGAACAAAGCATTTCCTTCTAACGCAAATCTAGATGTTCCCCAGCCTGTTTCTTTTGCTGCTTGTGCAATTGCCAATGATACTGGGACTTCATCCATCCTAATCTTTAATGTTAAAAAATCTTTATTTTTAACACCATACTGTCTAAATTTTTTATCTAACCATCTTTTTTCTAGATTAGAATTACTTTTTTTATTCAAAATACTAAAAAGCTTTTTTCTATCTATTTTAATTTGATTATTTTCTTCTAAAATTAATGGAAGTATTATTTGAATAAATAAATTTTTTCTTTCTTTTGTACTCTCAATCATTTTCATCTCATTAGGCAATAAAGATAAAAATCTTGGTTTTACAACTTTATTTTTTCTAACATTCCTTAAATTATAATTAGTATCCTTAAACAGTTGTTGAATTGTTGAAGCGCTAAGTCTAACTGTATCAGATGGAAGATCATCAAACTTAAATACATCCTCAAATACTTCAGCGCTATTCAATACATCAATACTTTCATTATTTGCATCAGAGTCTTTTTTTTTTAAAACTCTCTCTAATTTTTCTTTAGATTTATTTTGAACTTCTTTAGCTTTAAAAGCTACATTATCTTTTAAATTTATGAAAATTGGTAAAGTATAAAAAAACATAATTAACACTAAACTACATAAGGCTGTATAATAAAAATTTTTAAAGCTATTGTCTAAACTCAATCTAATGCTGTTTTTCGACAAAATTACTAACCCTTTTTTCTTTAAGAACTTTTTAACTTCAGAAAGTGTAATATTATTTTTTTTCATTGGTAATTTTAAATATATAAAATAAAAACTTTTATATTGCTATCACTTCTTTTACATCTGGAACATAGTGACATAATAAGTTCTGTACACCTTGCTTTAGCGTCATTGTAGAACTTGGGCATCCAGAACAACTACCCTGAAGTTGTACTTTTACTATACCATTCTTAAATTCTTTAAATTTGATATCTCCACCATCTCTAGCCACTGCTGGCCTTATTTTTGTGTCTAATATTTTTATTATTTGTCTCTCAATTTCGTCTGAGTTTTCATTTTCTTTATTTTCTAAATCTTTATCTATTACAAATTCTTTTCCACTAGAATAAAACTCACTTATTAAAGAAATAGCTACATGTTTAATATCTTCCCAGTTTATATTTTCTTCCTTATTAATTGATAAAAAATCATCCCCTAGAAAAACACCAGTTACTCCATTTATAGACAGAATGTTTCTAACAAGATCATTTTTTAATTGATCTTTATCATTTATTTCAATTGGCCCACAATTAGAAACTTTTTTTCCTGGAATAAATTTCAAAGAGTTAGGATTTGGGGTTATTTGAGTTTGTACAAACATATATTATATATAGGTATTAATTTAAAAATTTAAATGATGATATCAAATTTTTTCAAAACCCTATTATCTTTTTCATTTCTTTTATTTTTTTTGATGCGATTTTATCTGCTTTTTCTGCTCCTTCTTTTAAAATATCATCTAAATATTTTACATCATTCAATAATTCATTAATTTTTTTAGAAATTGGTTTAATTTTTTCAACTAATACCTCTGATAGTTTTTCTTTAAAATCAGAAAAATTTTTACCACTAAATTCTTTTACAGAATCTTCTAAACTCTTATTTGATAGGCTAGAATAAATTCCTAATAAATTTTCTGCTTCTGGTCTTTCAATTAACCCTTCAATATTATTAGGCATTGGAAGAGGATCTGTTTTTGCTTTTTTTATCTTATTGACAATGTCACTAGCTTCATCTGTTAAATTAATTCTACTTAAATCTGATGGATCTGATTTACTCATTTTTTTTAATCCATCTTTTAAGCTCATTATCCTAGAAAATTCTTTTTGAATTAAGGGTTCAGGCAATACTAAAAATTCAGACACACCAAAATCATTATTAAACTTTTGAGCAACATCTCTACATAATTCTAAGTGCTGTTTTTGATCATCACCTACTGGAACATGTGTAGAGTCATAAAGTAATATGTCAGCAGCCATCAACACAGGGTAAGAATAAAGTCCAATACTAGCTTTTTCTTTATCTTTCCCAGCCTTTTCTTTAAACTGAGTCATTCTATTTAACCAGCCAATTTTTGAGACACAACTTAAAATCCAAGCAGCCTCAGAATGTGAAGGGACCATTGATTGATTAAAGATAATACTTTTTTTTGGATTTATTCCACTAGCTATAAATGTTGCGGCAGTTTCTCTTATATTTTTTTTTAACTCTTTTGGATCTTGTTTAACTGTGATTGCATGTAGATCAACTACACAAAAAATGCACTCATTATCTTTTTCATTGTTTAATTCTACAAAATTTTTAATTGCTCCTAGATAGTTTCCTAAATGAAGGTTCCCTGTTGGCTGAACACCTGAAAAAATTTTTTTTATCATTAACTTAATACTTTAGATTAATATCACTGATTTTGAAAGCTTTGATCAAAACAGCAATTAAAAAATAAGAAATAAGTCCTAATAGTACTATTCCAATCAAGAAAGCTGATTTTAAATTATAATCATATTTTAGATAGCTATCAAAAAAATTAATTAAATATTCAAACAAAAATCCCATAATAGCAGATGCAATAATTATTCTAATAAATCTATTTATAAATATTAAGTTAAAATTAAATAAATTATCTTTTTTTAGAAAAACAAAAAGCATAACAGAATTAAACCAAGATGAAACGGAAGTTGCGATTGGAATAATTAAAAAACCTATACTTTTAAAATAGAAAATACTAATCAACACATTTAATAAAACAGAAGTCAGAGAAATATAAAATGGAGTTTTTGTATTGTGTCGTGCAAAGAAAAAACTTGAAAAAACTTTTATTAAAGAAAATGCTGGTAATCCTAAACTAAAATAAAACAAAGCTCTTGCAGAATTTTTAACTCCACTTTCATTAAATGAACCATAGCCAAATAATGCTGATATAATTTCTTCAGAAGCAAGTAATAACGCAATAGTAGCTGGAATGCTCAGAAATAGACTCAATTCTAAAGCTTTATTTTGTATTAATTTAATTTCTTCTTTTTTATTATCTTGGATATATCTAGAAAGCTGAGGAAGTATAACTGTTCCAATAGCTATTCCAGCAATCGCTAAATTTATTTGATAAATTCTATCTGCATAATAAAGATAAGAAATTGCACTAGCCTGAAATGAGGCAATAATGGTTCCAACTAAGATATTGATTTGAGTAACACCAGAAGAAAAAATACTAGGTAATAATTTTTTAAAAAAAAGTTTAATTTTTTTATCAATTTTAACTTTAAAATTAATTTTTGGTAAATAAAATTTTTTTACAAAAATATATAAAAATAATAATTGAATAATCCCAGAAAAAGTAACTGCATAAGATAAAAAATACACAAGCTTATCATTTAAAAAATTTCCATAAAATAAAACACCTATCAACATTATATTCAAAATAATTGGTGCAGCTGATGCAATTGCAAATCTATTATGAGAGTTTAAGATTCCAGAAAAAAATGATGCCAAACTTATAAAAAATAAAAAAGGAAATGTAATTCTAGTCAAACTGATTGCTAATTCCATTTTTTTTTCATCTCCTTCAAAACCAGGGGCTATTAGAAACACGAAAGCTGGCATAAAAATTTCAATAACCAAAACAATAAAAAATAAAATTAAAACCAATAAACTTAGTACATCGGTAGCAAATTTTTCTGACTTATCTTTGCCTTGAGAAAGTTCTGATGCATAGCTCGGAACAAACGCAGCATTAAATGTTCCTTCAGAAAAAAGTCTTCTAAACGTATTTGGAATTCTAAAAGCTACAAAGAAAGCATCCGCTAAAGGCCCTGTGCCAAGGAATATAGCAATTAAAATATCTCTTAAATAACCAAGTAATCTACTAATTATAGTAAAAAAACTAAATGTGCCTGTTGACTTAATAAGGTTCATAAATCATATTAGTCTTAAATTTGCTCCATTTGTATAGCTAATTAT
>MDSV01104611.1_pt1 | contig 10919 bp, 8 predicted proteins | sample 810851 | NCBI WGS metagenome assembly MDSV01 (sample SAMN05326640, study PRJNA326480) | marine metagenome | isolation source: seawater | place: Atlantic Ocean: North East | collected 2012 | reverse complement strand
ACAACAATGTAGAAATTAAAGAAGCTAAAAAAAGAAAAATATCTATTTATTCAAGAGCTGAAGTTTTAGCTAATGTTGTGTCATTAAAAAAAAATATAATTATTACAGGCTCACATGGAAAAACTACAACTACTTCTTTGGTTGCAAAGATTTTATCTGATCAAAAATTAGATCCAACAATTATCAATGGTGGTGTGATAAACTCTTTTAAAAGTAACGCCAAACTTGGCAAAGGTGATTGGGCAATTTTAGAAGCAGATGAATCTGACGGAAGTTTTTTAAAACTTCCTATTAACTATTCAATAGTAACCAATATAGATTTTGAACATTTAGATTATTACAAAACGTATAAAAATTTAGAAAATTCTTTCCTAAAATTTATAAACAAAACTCCCCCAACCGGTAAAGCAATAATTTGTTTAGATAGCAACAATATAAAAAAAATTTTTAAGAAAATTAAAAATAAAAACATATTAACATATGGTGAGAACAAAGATGCAAAATACCAAATAAAAAAAATAAGATATAATTTTGACAGCACAACATTTAATTTAGTTTTTGTAGATAAAAATAAAAAAATTAATAATATTAAAAATATAAATGTAAAATTATTGGGAAGACATAACGTTCTAAATGCAACTGCGGCGTTAATTGTTTGTCTTAATCTTGGTGCTAATTTAAATTTAGCTAAAAAATCTCTTAAAAGATTTTCAGGTGTTCAAAGAAGAATGACAAAAGTTTTTTCAAGAAATGAAAACGATTTTTACGATGATTATGCACACCATCCTACAGAAATAAGATCTATTTTAGAAGGAGTGCAGAATGTCAATCCCAAAAGAAAGATAATAAGTGTTTTTGAGCCTCACAGATATTCTAGAGTATTATCCTTAAAGGATGAATTTTCAAGATGTTTTACAAAATCCAATTTAGTGATTATTTGCCCATTATACGCAGCTGGTGAAAAGAAAAATATGAAATTTGATTTAAAAAATTTTTCAGAGTTAATAAGTAAAAATTCGAATACTCAAGTAGTAGTCGTTAAAAATGAAACTGAACTAAGTCAATTTTTAAAAAAGAGTCTTATTAATAATGAAATAATAATTGGCATGGGAGCAGGAGTTATATCAAAATGGATGCAAGGACTTAAAACTTCATTATGAGCCTCAAAAGTATTTTTAGTGAGAAATTTAAAGATAATTTAAACATGAATGTGAGGTTATCTAATTACAGCTGGTTTAATTTAGGTGGTAATGCAGAGTACTTTTTTAAAGCAAATGAAAAAAATCAATTAATTGACTTTTTGAAGGAGACAAAAAAAAATAATTTAGCAACAACAATATTAGGAGCAGGTTCTAATACATTATTTCGAGATAATGGAGTTAAAGGGGTTGTTATTAAACTAGGTAAAAATTTTTCTCATATTAAATTAATTGATAAAAATATCTTTGATGTGGGAGGAGCAGCACTAGATCGAAAAATCGCAGATTTTGCAAAAGATAATAATGTAGGAAATTTAGAATTTTTGTCATGCATACCAGGTTCAATTGGTGGATCTATAACAATGAATAGTGGCTGTTATCAAAATGACATTTCAAAAGTTTTAATATCTATCAAAGCAATTGATACAAAAAAATTAACAGAGATTGAAATTAAAAGGGAGGACATAGAGTTTTATTATAGAGGAACTAATTTACCAAAAAATTTTATTATTACTTCTGCAAAACTAAAGGGTACAGTTGCAAAAAAAGAAGAAATCGAAAAAAAACAAAATGACTTTATTAAGAGAAAAAAGTTGTCTCAACCTAGTCAAATAAAGACATGTGGAAGCACTTTTAAAAATATAAGTAATGAAAAAAAAGCTTGGATGTTAATTAAAGAAGCAGGATGTGAAAATTTTAGAGAAGGAGATGCATCAATCTCAGAAAAACATTGTAATTTTTTTGTTAATAATGGTAACGCTAAATCTGCAGATATAGAAAATTTAATAAAAAAAGTTAAAAAAAAAGTATACGAAAAAACTGGAATAAATCTAGAACTGGAGATTAAAATTACTGGTGAGTAAAAAAAAATTTAAAAATGTTTTAGTTGTTTTGGGAGGCACATCTGGAGAGAGAGCGGTTAGTTTAGAAAGTGGTAGAGCTTGTATTAAAGCTCTAAGAAAAAAAGGTTATATTGTATTTACATTCGATCCAAAGGTTAAAAATTTTAATTTAATTAACAAGAAAAAAACCGATGTTATATTTAACGCTCTTCATGGAAGAGATGGAGAGGATGGTGTAGCGCAAAGTTATTTTGAATACTTAAAAATACCTTACACACATTCTGGAGTAATTTCTTCATATAATGCAATGAGCAAAACTATTTCAAAAGAAATATTTATTAAAAGTAAAATTAAGACACCAAAATTTTTTTCTATTAAAAAGGATAATTATAGCAACCAGGCTATACAGAAAAATATAAAAAAGAAAAAGTTAGATTTTCCAATTGTTGCAAAACCAATAAATGAGGGTTCTAGTTTAGGAGTAGAGATTTGCAAAAGTAAAAAAAAATTATTTAAATCAACTCATCTATTATTCAAAAAATATAATGAATTACTATTTGAGGAGTATATTGGGGGGCAAGAAATTCAAGTAGCGGTTATAAATGGAAATCCACTTGGAGCTATTGAACTAATACCAAAAAGATTATTTTATGATTATAAAGCTAAATATACAAAAAAAGCAAATACTCAACATGTGATGCCAGCAAGATTGTCCCAAAAAAAATATAAAGAAGTTTTAGAGATTGCAAAAAAAACACATAAAGTTTTAAATTGCAGAGGAGTCACAAGGTCCGATTTTAAATTTTACAAAAACCATTTTTATTTATTAGAGTTAAATACTCAACCTGGAATGACCGGTTTATCTTTAGTGCCTGAAATAGCAAATTTTAGAGGATTAAAATTTGAAAATTTAGTAGAAAAAATTCTCTTAGATGCAAGCACAAATAAATGAAAAAACGTATAATTATTGCTTTAGCATTATTGACATTACTAACGACTATTTCGATACAACAAAAGATTGTTGTTTCAAAATTAAACTTAAAAAAAATAGATATAGAAAATAATTATTTATTAAAAAAAGAAAATATTGAGGAACTCCTATCTCCAATTTATAACAAAAATTTAATATTTTTAAAAAATACAGATATAGAAAAATTATTAAAACAGAATAGTTTGATTGAAAGTTTTAATATTAGAAAGAAATATCCTAACACTCTTAAAATTAAGATATTTGAAAAAAAACCGATTGCTATTTTACAAAATAAAAAAGAAAAATTTTATATAAGTGAAAAAATTGAGTTATTTAGATATGAAAATTTACCCAACTATGAACATCTTCCATATGTTTTGGGAAATAAAAAAGAATTTAATATTTTATATAAAAATTTAATTAAAATAAATTTCCCCAAAAATCTGATTGAAAAATATATTTTATATGGATCAAATAGATGGGATCTTGAAATTAAAAATGATATAGTAATAAAGTTACCTTCGAAAAATTATCAAAAAAGTCTCAAAAATTTTTTAGAAATAAAGAGTAAGAAAGAATTTTTAAAGTACGATATATTTGATTATAGAATTACAGGTCAACTTATTTTAAAATAATCTATGAAAAAACTATTAACGCTTTATTTAGAAATAAATGAGTTTAATTATATTTTTTTTGTTGGGGAAAGCGACCAACACAATAGTTTTAAAATTGATTATAAATTAGAAGTGCCAATAGAAGGAATTGATATTAATGGGATTTTTGATTTAGAAAAGGCATCTAACACAATTAAAGAAAATATTTATAAGATTGAAAAAAAATTTAATTATACATTTAAAGAGATAGTTTTAATTTTAGATACTTTCAATTTATCATTTATCAATTTATCAGGTTTTAAAAAGTTAAATGGATCGCAAATTTTAAGGGAGAACATAACATATATTTTAAATACTTTAAAATCTTGCGTGGGGGAGAATGAAGAGAGAAAAAAAATACTTCATATATTTAATTCAAAGTTTTGTTTAGATGATAAAATAATAGAAAATTTGCCGATTGGCTTATTTGGAGATTTTTATTCTCATGAACTGTCCTTTTCATTAATTGACTTAAACGATCACAAAAATTTAATAAATATCTTTGATAAATGTAATTTATCAATAAAGAAAATTTTTATTAAAAGTTTTGTTAAAGGTGTTTTTATTACTGAAAATAATAAAAATATTGAAAATTTTTTTCATATAAAGTTAGGAAAAAAAAATTCAAAGATGTTTCTATTCGAACAAAATTCTTTTAAATCTGAAGAAAAATTTAAATTTGGAATAGATATTATAATTCAAGATATTTCAAAAATAATTTCATTAGATATTGAAACTGTTGAAAAGATTTTGAGTGAAAATAAATTAAATAAAAGTATATCAGAAGAAGAACTTTTAGAAGAAAAGTATTTTATAAATACTGTTTACAGAAAAATTAAAAAAAGATTAATTTATGAAATAGCATTAGCCCGAATTCAGGAAATCTCTGAAAAGATAGTATTTAAAAATATCAATTATAAAAATTATGATAAAATTGATAAAAATATTTTCATAGAGATAGATCATAATTTACCACTACAGTGTTTAAGTGAAGTTTTTGAGTCAACTTTTTCTTTTGACAACAAAATAAACGTCATTTGCACTAGTATTTTACCAAGCGATGAAATGTTGAGTGCAGCTAATAGGCTTGTCCATTTTGGTTGGAAAAAAGAAGCAATACCCATTTCTCAGTATAAAAAAAGCTTAATTGCTAAGTTTTTTGATGCAATTTTTGGATAGTCTTTGTTTTTTTTAGAAACATTAGTTGTTTTAAAGTTGTAATAGCACTCGAGTATAACAACTTCAATGATTAACATTTTTCAAAAAACACTATCTAAGCCAGTAAGCTTTAATGGTATAGGCCTTCACTCAGGTCAGAGCTCAAAGGTAAATTTATTGCCAGCTAAAGAAGACCACGGAATAGTTTTTAAAAGAGTTGATTTAAATAACAATAATACTATTAAAGCAAATTTTGCTAACGTGTCCTCAGCCAAACTATGTACAACCTTAGAAAACCAAAACGGTATAAAAGTTTCAACAGTAGAACATTTAATGGCTGCTCTATATATTGTTGGTATTGATAACGCTTTGGTAGAAATTAATAATGAAGAAGTTCCGATAATGGATGGCTCTTCAAAAGATTTTTTAGAAATTTTAGAAAAAACTGATCTTGTTACACAAGACAAAAAAAGAAAATACTTAAAAATTTCTTCTAAAATAGAGCTTGTTGATGGCCAAAGAAAAATTTCTATTGAACCTAATAGTTCTTCTTTGGAAGTAGATTTTCAACTAAATTATGAAAATAAAATTATAGGCAAGCAAAAAAATATTATTGATTTTCAAAATGATAATTTATCAGATGTTTCTAGCTCAAGAACGTTTTGTTTGTATGAAGACATAGAAAAAATTAAAAAAATAGGTTTAGCCAAAGGTGGCTCATTAAATAATGCTGTTGTGGTAGATAATGATAAAGTGTTGAATAAAGAAGGATTAAGAAATAAAAAGGAATTTGTTAATCATAAAATCTTAGATTTAGCTGGTGATTTTCTTTTATCTGGTTATAGAGTAATAGGAAAAGTAGTTTGTTACCAAGGCGGTCATGAGCTTACAAACCTTTTTTTAAGAAAGATTTTTAGTAAAAAATCTGATTTTAAGATTATAGAATTAGAGAATTATGAAGTTTCAAAAAAATTCCATTCCAAACAATTAGAAAAATTAGCTGTAAACGCCTAAAATATATTTTAGAAAAAAACATATTAATAAAATTTTAATCTGTTATTAATTTATTTTATGTTGATAAGATTAATTTTAATATTCTCAATAAGTCTCTCGATAATCTCCTGCTCCAAAAATCAACAAATTAGTTATGAAAACTCAGAAAGAAAAGATCCTTACAAAATTTATAAAGAGGGACTTAAAGCTTTCGAAGAAAGAAATTATTTTTTTGCTAGCAAAAAATTTGATGAGGCTGAGCTTAATTTTGAAAATCCAGAACTGGCCGCAAAGTCCTCTTTGATGTCTAGTTATTCTTTATATGGAATTAATTTTTATAATGAAGCCGAGAATAATTTAAAAAGATATTTAGATTACTATCGAGCTGATAAAAATATAATCTATGCTCATTATCTCTTAGCAATTATTTATTATGAACAAATACAAGATGAAAAAAAGGATCTAAAACCTTTATTAAAAGCACAAAAAAAAATAAATTTCTTTTTAGATAAATATCCTAATTCAGATTATGCTACAGATTTAAAATTCAAGAAAGATTTAATTCAAAATCAATTAGCTGCAAAAGAATTATATGTTGCGAAATATTATATTTCTGTTCAAAAATGGGTTCCTGCAATTAAAAGACTTAAAATTATTTTAGAAAAATATGACAAAACAATTTTTATTGAAGAGGCATTACACCGATTAGTGGAAATACATTATTATTTAGGTTTAGAAAACGAAGCTAAAAATTATGTAAGCTTGTTAGGTTATAATTATAACTCGAGTGAATGGTATGAACAATCATATAAAATTTTAAATCAAGAATATAAGATTAATAATAAGAAAAAAACAAAAGAGGCAAAAGAAGAAGGTTTGTTTGAAAAAATAATTAAGATAATAAAGTAATGTCAGACAAAAATAAGATAATTATTGATTATAAAAAAAAAATTAAAACTTTAAAAAAACATAATCACTATTATTACAACGAAGACTCCCCTAAAATTTCAGATCAAGAATACGATCAACTAAAGAAAAAAATATCCTCACTTGAAGAAAACAATATTTTTATCAAAAAGTTAAATTTGTTATCAGGAATTGTAGGTGCCACTCCAGTAAATAAATTCAAAAAAATTAAGCATTTGATCCCGATGCTATCCTTGTCTAATGCATTTAACAAAGAAGACATGAATGATTTTATTAAAAAAATTAATAATTTTTTAAGCTTAAATAAAAAAAAAATAGAATTATTTTCTGAACCTAAAATTGATGGAATTTCTGCAACTTTAATTTACAAAAATGGTGTTTTAATTAAAGGTCTTTCAAGGGGAGACGGCAGCACAGGAGAGGATATCTTGTCTAATTTAAAAACCATTGCAAGTATTCCAAAGAAAATAAAAGGAGAAACCGTTCCTAATTTGCTAGAAATTCGTTGTGAAATTTACATCGGTAAAAAAGATTTTTTAAAATTAAAAGATAAATTTGCCAATCCAAGAAATGCAGCAGGTGGATCACTAAGACAAAAAAATTCAAAAGATACATCTAAAATACCTTTAAAATATTTTGCTTATGGTTTTGGTGCTGTAGAGCCTATGATTTTTAAAACACAATTTGAATTTTTAGAAATAATAAAAAAGTGGAATTTTGAGACTAATCCACTGTCGAAAATTGTAACTGGTGAAGACGAAATAGAAAAACAACATAAAGAAATTGATCAATTAAGATCCTCACTTGACTATGATATTGATGGTTTAGTTTATAAGGTTAATAATTTAAGTTTACAGAAAAGATTAGGAAACACTTCGAACTCTCCTCGTTGGGCTATAGCTTACAAATTTTCAGCTGAAAAAGCCTCAACAAAAATTAATGACATAGTCATACAGGTAGGCAGGACGGGAGCTATAACACCAGTAGCCAAAGTAGAGCCAGTCACAGTTGGCGGTGTTGTTGTGTCTAATGCGACATTACATAATGAGGATGAGATAAACAGAAAAGACATAAGAATTGGAGATACTATAAAAATTCAAAGAGCAGGTGATGTTATACCACAAGTAGTTTCAGTTGATCTAACTAAAAGAAAAGAAAATTCTAAAAAGTTTGCCTTTCCTAAAAATTGCCTTTGTGGGGCAGAGACAAGGAAAGAATTTAGCAAAAGTACAAAAAAACATGATGCCGTTAGAAGATGCATTAGAGGATATGATTGTAAATTTATAGCAAAAGAAAAACTTAAACATATTGTCTCAAAAGAAGCTTTTAACATAGATGGATTTGGTAAAAAAGTTGTTGAAAGCTTTTGGCAATTAAACTTATTAAAAGAACCTTCTGATATTTTCGAACTTAATTATAAGAAAATTAGTCAACTTGAGGGGTGGGGAGAACTTTCTATCAATAATTTAAAAAGAGCTGTAACTAAATCAAAATCTATCACTTTAGAAAAATTTATATTTTCAATAGGTATACGACATATAGGTCAAGAAAACGCAAAAGTTTTAGCTAGTTTTTTTGGTACAATAAAACAATTCACAAATTTATTTAAGGATGAGATAAGAAAAAAGATACTTAAAAATTTATTGGATTTAGATGGTATAGGTGAAACTCAAATAGATTCGATCAATAATTTTTTCTTAAATAAAACAAATACGAGAATTACAAAAAATTTAATAAGCAAACTAAGTGTTAAAAATTATGTAAATAAATCCTCTTATGGAAAATTTTCTAACAAAAGGCTCATGTTTACCGGTGGTTTTCAAAACATGAGTAGATCGGAAGCAAAAGCTATTGCAGAAAATAATGGTGGAAAAGTTCTTGGATCAATTTCAAAAAAACTCAATTTTTTAGTTGTTGGTGAAACTAGGCCAACAAAAAGAAAAATTGATCAAGCAAAACAATTAAATATTAAAATTATTTCAGAAAAAGAATGGAATAAAATTTTAAATGGCTGAACAAGCTCTTCTTAATTCTAAAATTTCATTTTCATTCATAAAATTTTTTAAATTGTTGAAGACTTTTTTATGATATTCATTAAGCCACTTCTTTTCATAATAGCTTAAGATATTCTGTTCAATTAAATCTTTATCTATAGGCGCCATTGTCAAATTATCAAAATATATTTTTCTATTTTTCTTTTTGACATATATCAAATTCTCAATTCTGATCCCGAATTTTTCCTTCTCGTAATAGCCTGGTTCATTTGATACAATCATACCCTCTTGAAATTTTACTTTATTATTTTTAGATATAGCATGAGGTCCCTCGTGAACATTTAAAAAATATCCTACACCATGCCCAGTACCATGCGCATAATTTAATCCAATTTCTTTTAAATATTTTCTGGCTTTATAATCTATCTCATCACCTGATGAGTGCTGGCTTAATTTAAAACTCGCAACTGCGATATGCCCTTTCAAGACTCTCGTAAAAATATTTTTTATTCTTTTATTTGAATTTTTTAGAGAAATAGTACGTGTGACATCGGTCGTTCCAAATTCATACTGTCCACCAGAGTCAACAAGATATATATCTCCTTTTTTTAATTTTCTGTTTGTTGCTTTTGTAGGCTTATAATGAATAATAGCACCATTGGGACCAGTTCCCGAGATGGTTGGAAAGCTTAGAAATTTAAAACTTTGATTTTTTTTTCTTAATTCAAATAACTTTTTTGAAGCACTTAATTCAGTAATTTTTTTTTTATAAAAATTTTTCTTAAGCCAAAATAAATATTTAGTTAAAGCGGCTCCATCGTAAATATGGGCCGACTTTATATTTTTTATCTCTTTTTTGCTTTTAACTGCTTTGAAGTAATAAATCGGATCAGAAACATCTAAAATTTGATTTTGCTTTGAGATTATATCCTCAAAAAAGTTAGAGCATGTATTCCTATCTATTATAAACTTCTTTTTACTTATATTTGAAAGATATTTTTGAGTGAAATCTATTTTAATAAAATCAACTTTATTTAATTTTCTTTTTAAAGAAATGGTTATTTTTTTTAAATCACAAAAAAATTTTATCTTTCTGTTTCTTTCTATTAAAATATAACTATTTGGCATTGGAGTATAATCAGAGTCTCTTCCTCTAACATTTAAAAGCCAGGCGTTATTTTCACTTGCAGATACAAAAATAAAATCAGCACCTTTTTTTTTCATGAAAGATATAACTTTGTTAATTTTAGATTTATAGTTATTTCCTACAGAGTAATCTGGAAGAGCAAAGAAATTATTTACTTTTTTTTTAACTTTTCTTTTCCAAATCTTATCGATAAGGTTTTTTTTAATTGATATAAATTTACATCTATTTCCTTTAGAAAAAATATTTAAAGTTTTTTTTGTAAATAATTTTGGATCGAAACCAATCGTTAAATCATTATTTTTCAATATATCGCAAGGTAATTTATTGGGTAAAGTAATAATTTTAAATTTTTTTCCACTTTCATTAACTGCTTGCAAAGTGTATCGTCCGTCAACGAAAAGATAGTTTTTGTTTTTTAAAATAAGAGAAAAACCATAAGATCCTGAAAAACCCGATATATACTTTAGCCTATCATTGTAATCTGGTATATACTCACCAAAAAATTCATCATTTTTAGGTATTATATATCCATCGATATTTTCTTTTTCAAAAATTTTTTTTAATTTTTTTATTTTTTCCATTTAAGTATTTTATTCTTTTTATACCTATCCCAACCAGGGCTTCTATATTCCTCATCAAATTCGATAGAATTATCCTGATTAAATTCAAAATCATCTACTTCATTTAGACCTATTTCATTCTTTTCAACACTTTCATCAGGTATTTCGTTTATAAATCTTGAGGGAATAGCATCCATCCAGTCTCCGTGATAAGCTCTTTTCATGGCAAAAGATAAATACGCCTCTTTTTTTGCTCTTGTTATTCCCACATAGGCTAGTCTTCTCTCCTCCTCAAGTGCAAAATCACCTTTTTCTTCCAATGATTTTTGATGAGGAAATAAACCCTCTTCCCAACCTGGAAGAAAAACTACGTCAAATTCTAAACCTTTAGCAGCATGCATGGTCATGAGATTTATTTTGGCACCTTCCCATTCTTGATCTATTGATGTAGCTAATGCTACGTGTTCTAAAAAATT
>MDSV01243142.1_pt1 | contig 10920 bp, 9 predicted proteins | sample 810851 | NCBI WGS metagenome assembly MDSV01 (sample SAMN05326640, study PRJNA326480) | marine metagenome | isolation source: seawater | place: Atlantic Ocean: North East | collected 2012 | reverse complement strand
GACCTGGTGCTCGATACGCAGGGCAGCGCCAAGCGACCCACAGGCTGGCTCTCAGGGGCTGTGCGCGTCGCCGACGAGTCCGGTACCGTGGAAGGCGACAGCCTCTGGTTCACTCAGGAAGTGCGCGAAGCCCACGGGCACGTTCGACTGGCCAGCCGCGACCGCCAAACGGTGGCCCGTGGCATTCGGGCGGAGCAACACCTCACCGACAGCCTTGACCTTGTGTTTGGCGATGCCGTACATCCGGCCTGGCTGAGGCAAATCGACGGCAAAGACACCTTGCACCTCTCAGGGCTGGAGCTGCGGCGTGCCCCGAGCCTTCTGACGGTGGTGGATTCCGTCTGGATGGACTCGAAGGACCTTCAAGGGGAAGGAGATTCCCTCGTTTGGGACGGCCGACTCGGTCAGGTCGACGTGTTTGGCTCGCCCCGCATGTGGTCCCACATGGACCTGCTTTCAGGCGATTCCTTGACCCTGTTTTTGGATGAGAATCAACCTGAGTTGCTGTGGATGCGTGGACATGCGGTGGTCCTTTCGCCAGCCAACGACACCCTGGCCCATCGCATTTCAGGACGCACCCTGGACGCCCATTTTGATGAGGGCCAACTCCAATTGGTGGACGTCCTCGGCAACGGCCAGCTGAGCTACTTCATGGTTCCAGAGCCAAGCCTGGATGGGGAAGTCCGTGTCAACCAGGCAGTGTGCTCCCAGGTCTCGCTCAACGTGGCGGACAACACCTTGGTCGGGGTGGCCCTGTCCCAAAGCCCAGAGGGTGGCATCAGGACCTTGGAGAATGGCTTTGATTTGGCCCCATTCCAAGTCCCTCAGCGACCTGAAAATCCCCCTTGGGAAACTTCTGAACAGGGCGACCTCCCTGATTGACATGCCCTATCTTCACCGCTGCATGGCGAACGACGACATCTTCGACCAAGTGGAGGGGCTATTCGAGGCTTACCTCGAGCAAAACGGGCACAGAAAAACGCCCGAGCGTTTTGCCATCTTGAGGCAGGTTTACAGCTACGACGGCCACTTCGATGTGGACACCCTTTACGAGGTGATGGGCAAGGGAAAATACCGGGTGTCCAGGGCCACATTGTACAACACCCTGGATTTGTTGTTGGACTGCAACCTGGCGCGCCGGCACCAGTTTGGAGACCAAAGTGCCCAGTACGAAAAATGCCATCGGGTCATGCAACACGACCACGTGATCCTCGCCGACACCGGTGAGGTGCTGGAGTTTTGCGATCCCCGAATCCAGCAAATCAAAGCAACCCTCGAAGAGATTTTCGACATCGAGGTGATGCACCACAGTTTGAACATCTACGCCCGCAAACGGGCCACAACTCCTGCGCAACATGAAAGTTGATGTGCTGCTGGGGCTCCAATGGGGCGACGAAGGCAAAGGCAAAATCGTGGACGTACTCACCCCTGAGTACGATGTAATTGCACGGTTTCAAGGCGGACCCAATGCCGGACACACCCTTGAGTTTGATGGCATCAAGCACGTGCTTCACACCATCCCCAGCGGGGTCTTCCGCCCCGACACCCTCAATGTTGTCGGGAATGGCGTGGTGATTGACCCGATCATTTTCAAGAAGGAAATCGACGCGCTGGTCGGCCTCGGGGTCGACGTGGCAGGTTCTTTGGCCATCAGCCGAAAGGCGCACCTGATCCTTCCTACCCACCGTTTGCTTGACGCTGCCTCGGAGGCCGCCAAAGGCAAGGCAAAAATCGGGAGCACGCTCAAGGGCATCGGTCCCACTTACATGGACAAGACCGGCCGGAATGGCCTTCGTGTCGGGGACATCGAAAGCCCGCACTTCGAGTCGCGTTACCACACCTTGCGCGACAAACACGTGGGCATGTTGGGGCAATTTGACGGCTTCGAATTCAGCGTGGACGATGCCGAGTGGCTGGAGGCAGTGGCGTTTTTGCAAACACTCAAGCTCATCGATTCCGAACACGACATGAACCGTGCGTTGAAGGCGGGTCAGCGCATTTTGGCTGAAGGCGCCCAAGGCACCATGCTGGACATCGACTTCGGGACCTACCCTTTCGTCACTTCCTCCAACACCATTTCTGCCGGGGCCTGCACGGGCCTTGGAATCGCCCCCAACCGCGTGGGCGAGGTGTTTGGAATTTTCAAGGCGTATTGCACGCGCGTGGGTTCCGGCCCTTTTCCCACCGAACTTCATGACGAAGTGGGCGAACAAATGCGGGCCGAAGGCCGCGAATTTGGGGCCACCACAGGCCGTCCCCGCCGATGCGGTTGGCTGGATCTTCCGCAATTGCGCTACGCCGTGGACGTCAACGGCGCAACGCAATTGTGCATGATGAAAGCCGACGTGTTGGGCTGCTTCGAGGAAATTGAGGTGTGCACCCACTACATGCACCGGGACGAAAAAATCGACCACTTGCCGTTCGGCATCAACCCAGACGAAGTGGAGCCGATCTACACCACCCTTCCCGGTTGGCCCGGCGACCTGACAGGCATCCGCACCCTCGACGAAGTGCCCCAGACGCTGTTGGATTACGTGGCCTTCATCGAAGAAGCCGTTGGCGTGCCAGTCACTGTGCTGAGTGTCGGTCCTGACCGGGCTCAGACGCTGCAGTTGAAGTCCTAACCCGCCGACATGATCTACTGGTTTACAGGACAACCCGGCCACGGAAAAACCACATTGGCCAAGGCCATGGTGGCGTACCTCGAGGCGCAAGGCTTGGTCGTGCACCACGTGGACGGCGACGATTTGCGCGCCCTGACCGTGAATGGAGATTACTCGCGGGTTGGCCGCGAGGACAACATCCGAAAAGCCCAAACCATCGCCCAGTTCCTTCAATCGAAAGGGCACACCGTGGTGGTGAGCTTGGTGGCCCCTTACCGCGCACTGCGTGAAGAATTCAAGGCCCGCGCCTCCGTCACGGAGGTGTATGTGCACACCACTGAATTGCGGGGAAGGGAGGACAAACACGCTTCGGACTACGAACCTCCCCTGGAAGCATTCATCGACGTGGATACCACCCAAAAAGGGGTTGAGGATGCCCTTGGCGTGGTGCTTGAACAGGTTCAACTTTGACCTCATCGCGGGTGTTGATTTCCCCACTAATTTTGTAGGCCATTATGGACGCCAAACAATCCCGGATTCGACACCTCGCCAAAACCATCACATGGCGGCTCGTGGGCACCATCGACACCATTTTGCTCGGTTGGTTGGTGTCCGGCGACGTCACCGTGGGGTTGACCATCGGCGGGTTGGAAATGGTGACCAAAATGATTTTGTACTACCTCCACGAGCGGGCCTGGTTCCGATATGGACGCCTGGGTCGGGAGGACTCCGCGGAAGACGCATTGATGAATGACAACTGACGACATGAGCGACGCCTCTTACAACCTTGACCACCTCACCGAACTGGAGGCAGAGTCCATTTACGTGCTCCGTGAAGTGGCCGCTCAATTCGACCGGCCCGCCATCCTGTTTTCAGGAGGAAAAGACAGCATTGTGGTGGCCCACTTGGCAGCCAAGGCATTTGCTCCTGGGCGCATCCCCATGCCTTTGGTCCACATCGACACGGGCCACAATTTTCCAGAAACGTTGGAGTTCCGGGACAACCTTGTGGCGCGTTTGGGAGCCCGTCTTATTGTTGGCAGTGTGCAGGCCACCATCGATTCTGGCAAAGTTCAGGAGGAGACTGGGGCCAACGCCAGCCGCAACCGTCTTCAAACGACAACCCTGATCGACACCATCGAAGAGCATCAATTCGACGCATGCATCGGTGGGGCACGTCGCGACGAAGAGAAGGCCCGCGCCAAGGAGCGTTTCTTCTCCCACCGCGACGATTTCAGCCAGTGGGACCCCAAGAACCAGCGTCCCGAGTTGTGGAACCTCTTCAACGGCAAGCATGCCCCGGGCGAGCACTTCAGGGTGTTTCCTTTGAACAACTGGACCGAGCTCGACGTGTGGAATTACATCCTGCATGAGAACATCGCCTTGCCCTCGTTGTACTACGCCCACGACCGCATGTGCATCCGCCGCGCCGGTCAAATTTTGGCCCACTCAGAGCACCTCAACCTCCGCGCCGGCGAAACGCCCGAAATGATGCATGTGCGTTTTCGTACGCTCGGCGATTTGACCATCACAGGCGCCTTCGAAAGCGACGCGGACACCTTGGAGAAAATCATCGAAGAAGTGGCGGCGACCCGCATCACAGAGCGGGGCGGACGGATGGACGACAAGCGCAGCGACAGCGCCATGGAAGACCGGAAAAAAGAGGGTTACTTTTAATTGAACAGGCACGCAGAGATGGGACAAACAGACCACAACGGCTTGCTTCGCTTCACCACTGCGGGAAGCGTCGACGACGGAAAAAGCACACTCATTGGGCGTTTGCTGTACGACAGCAAAAGCATATTCGAAGACCAATTGGAAGCGGTGGAATCCGCGTCAAACCAAAAAGGCATCGACGGCACCGACCTGAGCTTGTTGACCGACGGCCTCAAAGCTGAACGAGAACAAGGCATCACCATTGATGTCGCCTATCGCTACTTCGCGACGCCCAAACGCAAATTCATCATTGCGGACACCCCTGGGCACATCCAGTACACCCGGAACATGGTCACGGGCGCATCCACTGCCGACTTGGCCATCATCCTCATCGACGCACGGCACGGCCTCTTGGAACAAACCCACAGGCACAGCTTCATCGCGTCCCTGCTCGGGTTGCAACACGTGGTGGTGTGCGTCAACAAGATGGACTTGGTCGACTACAGCGAAGCGCGCTTCAACGAAATCGTGGCGGCGTACAAGGAATTCTCATCACGCTTGGACATCACGGACATCAAATTCATCCCCATCAGTGCCCTTCTTGGGGACAATGTGGTGGAGCCCTCTGAGCGAACCACATGGTACGGCGGTGGCACCCTGCTTCATCACCTTGAAACCGTCCACGTGGGGGCAGACCGCAACTTGCAAGACTGCCGGTTTCCGATTCAATACGTGATTCGTCCGCAGACGGACGCCCACCGTGATTTCCGCGGTTACGCTGGCAGGGTTGCCTCCGGGGTGTTCAAAGTGGGCGACGAAGTGGTCGCCATGCCCAGTGGCCAAACCACCAAAATCAAGGAGATTTTTGTAGGTGACACGCACGTCGACAAAGCTTTCCCTCCGCTGAGCGTCGCCATGACCCTCGAAGACGACATCGACTTGAGCCGTGGAGACATGCTGGCACGCCCCAACAACCAGCCATCCAAGGGCAAACTTCTCGACGCAAAAGTTTGCTGGTTGAGTGAAACGCCAATGAATCTTGGGGCCAAATACATCCTGCGCCATACTTCGAGAGAAAGCCAGTCGCGAATCACCAAGATTCACCACGAAATAGACATCAACACCCTTCACCGTGTCGAAGGGGTGTCAGAAATCTCCGTGAACGCCATCGCACGCATTCAAGTTAAGACCGCTTCTGAAGTGCTCGTCGACGACTACCGCCGCAACAAAGTCACGGGTTCCTTCTTGCTCATCGACCCATCCACCCACCAAACGGTGGCGGCCGGCGTCATCGACGACCTCAACACCCTGGCCTGACAGAATCAAGCCTGGCCGGTCGGTCGGTAAGGAATGGTCAGACCTTCACCAAGGGGTACTGCGCAAACTTGGCGTTGATGGCATCCCCGACGTGCTTCAACACCGACGAGTCATCAGGCGCCTGAAGGACCGCGTCCATCCAGTCCACGAGTTGCACCATGTCGTCTTCCACCAGGCCGCGTGTGGTCACTGCTGGGGTGCCCACGCGCATGCCTGAGGTGACAAATGGCGAGCGGGTGTCGAATGGCACCATGTTTTTGTTGACCGTGATGTGCGCTTGGCCTAAGGCCTGCTCCGCCACTTTTCCTGTCACACCTTTGTTGGTGAGGTCTATCAACATGAGGTGGTTGTCTGTGCCACCGCTGATCAAATCGTAGCCACGTTCCACAAACGCCGCCGCCATGGCCTGCGCGTTCGAAACAACTTGCTTGCAGTACGCTTTGTAGGAGGGCCGGAGGGCCTCGCCAAACGCCACCGCCTTGGCTGCAATGACGTGCTCCAACGGACCGCCTTGCATGCCTGGAAAAACGCCCGAGTCCAGCAGGGACGCGAACGACCGCACAGCGCCCTTCATGGTGGTGATGCCCCATGGGTTGGGGAAATCTTTGCCCACCATGATCACACCGCCTCGTGGGCCTCGAAGGGTCTTGTGCGTGGTGGACGTGACAACGTGGCAATGCGGGAGCGGGTTGTCCAACAATCCAGCGGCAATCAGTCCGGAAGGGTGCGAGATGTCAGCCAACAGGATGGCGCCCACTTCGTCGGCGATTTGACGGAACCGCGCGTAATCCCATTCACGGGCATACGCGGAAGCTCCACAGATGATCATCTGGGGCTTCTCGGTCCGGGCAGTTTCCGCCACTTTGTCCATGTCGATGGTGCCGGTCTCCTTCTCCACCCCGTAGAACGTGGGACGGTACAATTTGCCGCTGTAGTTCACCGGCGAACCGTGGGTCAGGTGACCTCCGTGGGCCAGATCAAACCCAAGGATCGTGTCGCCTGGCTTGAGGCAGGCCAACATCACCGCGCTGTTCGCAGACGCCCCTGAGTGAGGCTGGACATTGGCCCATTCTGCGCCAAACAAGGTGCACAACCGCTCGATCGCCAAGTTTTCTGCCTGGTCCACGAATTCACATCCGCCGTAGTAGCGCTTGCCGGGCAAGCCCTCGGCGTATTTGTTCGTCAAGATGCTTCCCTGCGCAGCCATGACAGCTTCGCTGGTGTAATTCTCGGAAGCAATGAGCTCGGCCCCTTCCGTTTGACGAGTATGCTCAAGGCCCACAACGCGGGCAACTTCTGGATCAGCCTGGAGGGCGGGGTGCAATTCTATGGACACGGCGTTCGGTTTGGATTGTGACGACAATGCGAAGGCACCAAAAATAACCTGTCGGTTCGACCTGACCATCGTTCTAGAAACAAATCGTTCTCCTCCTGTCCTGAACGTATTTTTCGGGCCCAAGAGTCCCACGCCATCAAGCACACACCACCCCCCAACGCCCTCGCAGCAGAGACCTCTCCCTACCTGCGTCAGCACATGCACAATCCCGTGCATTGGCTGCCATATGGTCCAGAAGCTTGGGCGAAAGCCGCAGCTGAACGCAAGCTGGTGCTGGTCAGCGTGGGGTACAGCGCATGCCATTGGTGCCATGTGATGGAGCACGAGACGTTTTCCAACACCGAGGCGGCCGACTTCATGAACGCCCACTTTGTGTGCATCAAGGTCGACCGCGAAGAGCGACCCGACGTGGACCAAGTGTACATGGAAGCCGTCCAATTGATGACTCGTCAAGGGGGGTGGCCCTTGAATTGCATCGCCCTGCCGGACGGGCGGCCCATTTGGGGAAGCGTGTATTTGCCCAAAACCCAATGGCTCTCCTCCCTTCAAGCCATCGTCGACATTGAATCCGAAGACCCCGAACGCGTGAGGCGCTATGCCGAGAAGCTGACCGCGGCGGTTCAAGCCATCGGCCAACCTGAACGTCCGGAGGAAGCGTCGTTCCTGGACGCCTTCGACAGCTGGGCTGAATCCTGGGACCTCGAGCACGGCGGTCGGATCGGCGCCCCCAAATTCCCGTTGCCTGGCCAGATTGAATTCCTTGGACGCGCCTCTCATTCAAAAAGCCTGGGCCCCGCACGGCAACAGCAAGCCCGCACGCATGCCTTGCGCACTTTGGACTCCTTGGTTCGTGGCGGCATCCACGACCACGTCGGGGGAGGGTTTGCGCGGTACAGCGTGGACGAGGCTTGGCACGTTCCGCACTTTGAGAAAATGCTGTACGACAACGCTCAGTTGGTGTCCGTCCTTGTGGCGTGGGGGGACGATGCGCTTCCCGGGTTCAACGATGCTGTGCGACGTGCCTTGGCGTTCATGGACCGGGAGTGGCGTTTGAACCATGGCGGATTTTGTGCTGCGCTGGACGCCGACAGCGAAGGCGAGGAAGGCACCTACTACCTTTGGACCACCGAGGAATTGGAATCCCTGCTTGCCCCTGAGGAGGTGGCTTGTTTGGACTCGGCGTTTGGCTTAAACGGCCACAGCATGTGGGAGCACGGCCAACATGTGCTTCGGCGGGTGACCCACTCCAACGTGGATCGCCGCGAGCTGCAAGACGTGCTTCACAAACTTCAAACTTGGCGCGACGGGCCAGACGGTCGCATCAAGCCTGGCCTTGACGACAAGGTGCTGACCTCATGGAATGCCCTGGCCACCATGGCCTTGGCCAAAGTCGCGCGTCGCCTTCCTGACCTTTCCTTGGAACCGGCCCTTCGCCTTGGACAATTCTTGCGAACCCATGCGCGGGTTCCCCATCACCCTGACTTGCTTCGAAGAACGAGCCACGCGGACGGGGGGCCCCTCCACGAAGGGTTTGCGGAAGACTACGCCTTCACGGTGGAGGCGTTCCTTGAACTTCATCAGTCGACCCAGGACCGGAAGTGGCTGAAAGAAGCCCGGGCCCTCATGGCAACCGCCATGGAACGGCTGTTCGATCCCGAATCCAACACGTTCTGGAACAACGCCCAAAGCTCCGACACCCCTTTCGTCAAGAGCCGAAGCATGGACGACGGCGTGATCCCTTCGGCCAATGCCTCGTTCGCGTCGAGTTTGTGGAAGCTGGGGTGGTCCCTGGACATTGCAGCATGGCGCGAGCTGTCACGCCACATGGTGCAGGCACGAATTGCAGGGGCAGCCACGTTGGCCGAGTCTGGGAAGTGGGGGCAGGTGCATTTGGACCAAACCGAAGCCTACACCACGGTCGTGGTCGCCCTGGCTGAAGAAGCTCAGCGGCAAGCCGTGACGGCGTCGTGGTGGACTGCGCCGAGACCCGGAACGTGGCTGGAGGTCATCGACCCAGGAGATGCACACATCCCAACGTGGATGGAAGGGAAAAGCCCTGGTCCTGAGGACCAACCGCGCTGGTATGTTTGTCAGGAAGGCGCGTGCCAGCTTCCTGTCGACACCGCCGAGCAAGCCTGGAACCTCTGCCCCCTGTCATGACAAAACTCCAACCCCAAAGATGCACCCATGCATGGCCCGCCATGCGGGGTGCTTTGTTGCTGTTGGCCATGTTGTTCCTGAGGGTCTCTGAACAAGGCGTTTGGGGCCAAGAGGACAGCATGAGCCGAAGCGAACGAAGGGCGGTCAAGCGCAGGGTGAAGGACGCCGCGAAGGCAGAGAAGCAAGCCAACAAGGAGTTCGAGAAGAATTACAAAGCGCTTCAAAAGCGTCATTACAAGCACCAACAAACCAGCCGAGAAAAGAACTTCATTCGACCAGATGGGAAGGATGAATCCGTCTCCGGTAAAGAGGGTGGACATGCCAAGGACAACGTTCGCCGACGCATGAGAAGGGGTCAAAAGAAGGCTCGAAGAAACCGAGATGGAAGGGCCGTTCCTTGGTGGCGCCGGGTCCTGCTTCGACGGTCCTGGAAAAGGGGCTGAAAAGCTTCATGGCCCTGGTTTGAAGGGGTTTCACAAAAGTTCGCAAACTGGATGACGTTGGCCTATATTTGGCCTCTACACCTGTATTGCCTGAAATTCTAGACGCATGATGCGGTTTGCAACATTTTTGGGAGCGATTTTGATGTCCTTCAGCGCCATGGCGCAAGTCGGCGCCGGAACGCTCAAGGGTCAGATCAAAGATTTCGACACCAAAGAATCCTTGCCCTTTGCCAGTGTGATTCTGTTCTTGAACGGAAACCAAGTGGCCGGCACCAACACCGACTTCGACGGTGAATACACCATCAAACCCATCTCGCCGGGCACGTACGATGTGTTGTTCAGCTTCGTGGGCTACCAGTCCAAAAAGGTGACTGGGGTGAAAATCACCGCCAACAAAATTCAGTTCGTCAACGGCGAACTCGGCGCAGGTGTGATGATGGAAGAAGCCGAAGTCGTGGAATACTCTGTGCCGCTGATCGACAAAGACGGTGGTGCATCGGGCGGCACCGTGAGCCGTGAAGACATCGACAAACTGCCTGGGCGTTCTGCAACGAGCATTGCCTCGACCGTGGCCGGTGCAAGCACTGCGGGCACAGGCGGCGGCGTGAGCATCCGGGGTGCACGGACGTCCTCCACATGGTATTACATCGACGGCATCAAAGTCCGTGGCTCTTCCGCCCTGCCGAAATCGGCGATTGAAGAAGTGCAGGTGGTGACCGGCGGCATCCCCGCCAACATCGGCGACGCAACAGGTGGTGTCATCAACATCTCCCTGCGGAACTCGAGCCGCACCTGGTTCGGCGGAGGTGAATTGATCACTTCCGGACTCCCCACCGAAACGTCAGCCATCGGCTTTGACAAATTCGGCTACAACCTTGCAGAAGGCTCCTTGTCTGGGCCAATCGCATGGCGCAAGAACGAGAAGGGAGAAAAGACCGACCCGCTTCTGGGGTTGTTCTTGTCAGGAAACTACACATACCAAAAAGACACACGCCCCACCTTCGGAGGAGTGTACCGCATGACCGACAGCGCCAGGGCCGAGATTTTGGCCGAGCCACTTCGTCAGAACGTGAGTTCGTCAGGTGAAATCAACGGTGCGTTGTACAACGCAGATTTCTTGACGTCTGACGCATTTGAGCGCTCACCAACCCGTTTGAACAACGCCAACCAAAGCGCCAACTTGGTGGCCAAGATTGACGTAAACACGAACGAAACCACCAGCTTGACCTTTGGGGCCACTGCTGCGTTGGGACGTGCAAACGAGTTCGATCGGGGAAGGTCATTGATGAACTGGGAGAACAACAACCAAACCACGAGCTTGGACTGGAGGGGTTACGTGAAGTTCTCACAGCGCTTTGTCGACGAAGAAGGAAGTGCCTCCAAAGGGGGGTTGAAGAATGTCTTC
>MDSV01055783.1_pt1 | contig 10920 bp, 11 predicted proteins | sample 810851 | NCBI WGS metagenome assembly MDSV01 (sample SAMN05326640, study PRJNA326480) | marine metagenome | isolation source: seawater | place: Atlantic Ocean: North East | collected 2012 | reverse complement strand
TTCATTTGCACAATTGACATGGGTATCACATGAAGTACCACATTGATGACAAACGGCAATAACTTCGTCAGAGATTTGCTCTGCTCTTCGCTGATCAAACACAAAGTTTTTCCCACGAAATTTATTGTCAAGCCCTTTTGTTTTGACCTGACGCGTGTACTCAATAATACCTCCTTCCAACTGGAATACATTTTCAAAACCCTTGTGCTTGAAGTATGCACTTGCCTTTTCACATCTGATGCCACCTGTACAATACATCACAATATTTTTGTCCTTTTTATGTGCTTTTAGATGGTCTTCAATCAGCGGTAGAGAATCTCTAAAGGTATCAACATCTGGTGTAATGGCACCTTCAAAATGACCTATTTCACTCTCGTAGTGGTTGCGCATATCCACGACCAATGTTTCTGGTTTCGACACCAAGTCATTGAAAGATTGTGCATCGACATGAACACCACACTGAGTGACATCAAAATCGTCATCATTCAGCCCATCGGCTACAATCTTGTCTCTTACCTTGATTTTGAGTTTAAGAAAAGACTTGTTGTCATGTTCAACAGCAATATTCAAACGAACATCTTTCAAAAAAGAGATGCTGTCAAGATGTGTTTTAAAGGAGTCAAATTGACTTGCAGGAACAGAAAGCTGTGCGTTAATACCCTCGAGAGCGACATAAATTCGACCCAGTACATTGAGTTGGTTCCAATGTATAAACAGATGGTTTCTAAATAAACTAGGGTTTTTGATTTGTGCGTATTTGTAGAACGACAAGGTGAGGCGATCTTCACCTGCTTGGTCTATGAGATTGGCGCGTTCTTCCGCACTTAATGTGTTGTACAGTTGCATGCTATACGTATTAAGTTTGTCAGGCAAATGTACAAATTTAAAAAACGCATCTAAGGCCTTTATTTTTGCGCCAAAAATTGTAGTTTAGAGACTTCAAAAAACCACAACATGGCAAATGAAAAAGAAGCGAAATTAAAAGCGCTACAACTTACCCTTGACAAATTAGATAAGGCATACGGCAAAGGTACTGTGATGCGAATGAATGATGAGGCACTTGAAGAAGTCGAAGCGATTTCGTCAGGCTCCTTGAGTTTAGACGCAGCTCTCGGAGTAGGAGGATATCCTAGAGGTAGAGTCATTGAAATCTATGGTCCAGAATCGTCAGGAAAAACCACACTTACACTCCATGCAATAGCAGAATGTCAAAAGAGTGGAGGCATCGCAGCGTTCATTGATGCAGAGCACGCATTCGATCGTTATTATGCGCAAAGTCTGGGGATTGATATCGATGAATTAATTGTTTCTCAGCCAGATCATGGCGAACAAGCACTCGAAATCGCAGATAATTTGATTCGTTCGGGCGCTGTTGATATTGTTGTCATTGACTCTGTCGCAGCACTCACTCCAAAAAGTGAAATTGAAGGCGAAATGGGAGATTCCAAAATGGGACTACATGCGCGTCTGATGTCACAAGCATTACGAAAACTCACTGCCTCGATCAGCAAAACGCAATCAACAGTGATATTTATCAACCAATTGCGAGAAAAAATAGGAGTGATGTTTGGGAATCCAGAAACCACCACAGGTGGAAATGCGCTAAAATTCTATGCTTCTGTACGCTTAGACATTCGTCGCTCGACTCAAATCAAAGACACTCAAGGTGGAATCAATGGGAATCGTACACGAGTGAAAGTGGTAAAGAACAAGGTTGCGCCTCCGTTCAAAACTGTCGAATTTGATATTCTTTATGGAAAAGGTATTTCCAAAAATGGAGAATTATTGGACATAGGTGTTGAGCAAGAAATTATTCAAAAGAGTGGCTCTTGGTTTAGTTATGGCGACACCAAACTTGGACAAGGAAGAGATTCGGTCATTAAGCTATTAGAGGACAACCTCGAGCTTGCAGAAGAGATTGAAGACAAAATCCGAAACAACCAAGTCGAGCAAGAGTAGTTTAAGAATACCCTTCTTTACGCAATTGGTTCTGAAAAAATTGATGGGTCTGTTCTTTTAAAGCAGGGATATCATCTTTCGTCAAACCTTTGGTTTCGATGGCAGGATGCACAATTGCCCGAGCCTTTCCGGGGGTTCCAGCCCAATGTTTATGACCAAACTGAAACGGAAAACGTTTTTTACAGTCAGGAAGTGTAACAGGAACGATAGGCATTTGGTATTGAATGGCTAAACTAAAAGCACCATTTTTAAAGGGTCCCAAAAAAACGTCGGGATGAGGAACGAGCCCCTCTGGATAAATACATACACTATATCCCATATCTAGTTTTTTTTGCGCACGGTGATACACATTTTTTCTGCTGTCATAATTGTCTCGATCAACCATAATTGCTGCTCTACGATAGATATAATTAAAAACAGGGATTTCTTCAAGTTCTCGTTTTCCGACAAATACAAAAGGGTTTCGAACAGCCATCAGCATCAGCATGATGTCAATCATACTTAAGTGGTTGGCAACAAACATATAGTTTTTGCCTTTTTCCAATGTTTGATGTCGTGTAAACTTGGGCCAAAAACCCATGCCATATAATATGATTGGCGACCAAACCCATCGGCCAAGCCAAAAAACGTGGCGATACCAACGATCTCTTTGAAGAAAAATTACAAGAAGAGGAAAGCACAACACGACCCCAATTCCTGCAAGGACATAAAACCACACATTCCAAAGACCATAAATGATTTTTTTAGCCAGTAGCACCATAAGGGTAAAAGTAGTGATTTGAAGATAATTCAAAACACCTACCTTTGTTTTAAGAAAAAACTTGCATCGATGGCTCGAATTTTAACAGGCGTTCAAAGCACAGGCACACCTCATTTAGGCAATCTTTTGGGCGCAATAATTCCTGCAATTGAAATGTCGAATCAAAGTACAGATGACTCATTTTTATTCATCGCAGACCTCCATACCCTTACCCAAATCAAAGATGCCAATCAGATGAAAGCCAACACCTATGCAACAGCTGCTGCTTGGTTGGCTTGTGGACTAGACCCAAAAAAGACTGTCTTTTATCAACAGTCTGATGTGCCACAAGTCACAGAGTTAACTTGGTATTTGAACTGTTTTTTCCCATATAGCCGTTTGAGTTTAGCCCACTCATTCAAAGACAAAGCAGATCGTATGGAAGATGTCAATGCTGGGCTGTTTACCTATCCAATGTTGATGGCTGCCGACATTTTATTATATGATGCACAGCAAGTGCCTGTTGGCAAAGATCAACTGCAACATTTGGAAATGACACGTGATGTGGCCAATCGATTTCATGCCCAATTTGGAGAGACTTTTGTACTACCTGAGGCAGTGTTACGTGAATCGAATATGTATGTACCAGGAACAGATGGTGGCAAAATGAGTAAATCAAAAAACAACACGATTGATGTTTTTTTACCCGAAAAACAATTGCGCAAGCAAGTGATGAGCATAGCGACAGACAGCACCTCATTGGAGGAGCCAAAAGACCCTGACAATTGCACAGTGTTTTCACTCTACAGTATGATTGCTGATGAAGGCGCAGTCAAAAACATGCGCCAGCAGTACGAGTCAGGTGGTTTTGGATATGGCCATGCCAAGCAAGCCCTATTTGAAGCCTTGTTAGAGAAGTTCAACGCTGCACGTACTGATTTTGACCAATTGATGGAAGACCCAAAACAAATGGATGACATTTTGCAACAAGGGGCTCAAAAAGCAAAGTCAATTGCCGACGAAGTTCTTTCTCGTGTTCGATCTCGTTTGGGATTACTCAAGTAAGTTTAAACTGCTTTCCAGCCACTGGCCGAACCAAGCCCATTAGCTCAAGCTTAAAAAGCATAGACGCAACGACCCCCACAGGACATTCTGCTTTTAAGGCAATCAAGTCAATGTGTGTAGGTGTTGGATCGAGATGGTTGAGTAGTTTTTTTTGGTCATCGTTGAGTTGAGCAAAGAGTTTTGTTTGTGTATTTTTCGTTCTATTTTTTTCGGCCTCCCACCCCATTGTGGTGAGAAGATCAGAGGGCTTGTCAAGCAATTGCGCAACACTTTTTTTGATGAGGTGGTTGCACCCCAATTGGGTTGGGTAGTTTGGACCTCAAGGCACGGCAAATACAGCTCGATTATAGTCAAAAGCCAATTGACCAGTAACCATGGCACCTCCTTTTTTTCGAGTGGCGACAACAATAGTTGCATGTGATAGACCAGCTATAATTCTATTGCGGCGAAGAAAATAACCAGGATGTAAAAGGAGAATCAAGACAATGCTCGGTCAAAGTACCACCTTGTTGTTCGATTTGGGATTTTAATTTTTTATGAAAAGATGGGTAACATTGGTTCACGCGGTGCGCTAGACAAGCATAGGTTTGTAGTCCTGCGTCAAGAGCAGCATGATGTGCAGAGGCATCAATCCCTTCAGCGAGCCCAGATATAATTATGGGGTTGACATGCTTGATTGCTTCAACGATATCCTTGGTAAAAACGAGTGCATCTTTTGTTGGCTTTCGAGTACCAACAATAGAGATGAATTTATCTGATTGAGGAAAGGGTTTTCCTCGATAGAACAAAAGCAAGGGACCATCGTGAACGTGGTTGAGAAGAATAGGAAAATTATCATCTCGATAGTCGAGATAAGCCACAGCTTGTTTTTCAATTTTTCTCCACTCCTTTTCTGCTTTTTTTCTAGCTTCTGGGTTCTTGAGTTTTTTCCATAAGCTGTTACGAACACCATCAGGGGGTTTGATTGTGTTTTTGCTTTCGCAGAGAACAGCTTCGGCACTTCCAAAAAGCTGAATGAGTTGACGCGCCACAGCAGGGCTTATGCCAGGGTGTGAAAGCAAAACGTATAGCGAAAAAGAATCGTTCATGAAGCGGGGGATTTTTTGCTAAATTAAAAATCATATTCTATTTCGAAATAAAGACTTAAAAAACATAAATAAATTATTATTTTTGAGCATGCAACTAACCAAACACATCAGTTATTTACTTTATCTATATGATTGTGTAACCGTGCCTGGCTTTGGTGCGTTTTTGGGGACACCATCTCCTGCACAACTCGATACAGAAAACAAAACGATTTATCCACCAACGAAAACAATTTCTTTCAATGCACAGCTTCAATCCAATGATGGTTTGTTGGCCAATGCAATTGCAGTCGAGCAGCAAACAACTTATGAGCAAGCAGTTCGCCTTGTTCATAAGGAGGTAGTTCGATGGAAGTCGATGCTTCACGATGGAAAAACAATTGAGTTGGAGCGAATTGGAAAATTGCATTTCAACACAGAAAAGAATGTGGTTTTCGCACCCTCAACAGACCACAACCATTTGGCAGAGTCATTTGGGTTATATCCTGTTAAAGCCCAAAAAATTGATCGAGCTAAGATTTTGAAAGGCACACCAAAAGTGATTGATTTTAACGACCAAAACAATCAAAATCAAGCAGATATACAAGGCACAAACAGCAACCCTTTGCGTCATGTTGCAGCAGCAGCAGCGGCAGCAGCCATTGGTTATTTTGGATATATGGCCTATGAGGATTACAATCTCGATCAACAGTTAGCGCAAGAAACCCAGTTGCGAAAAGAGGCCAAACAAGAAGTCCAACAAGCTGTTTTTGATTTGGGAGAGCTACCAAAACTATCCATCAACACAGTGCCTCAAGAGGCATACCACATTATTGGTGGAGCCTTTGCAGTTGAGTCAAATGCTGATCGCTTTTTAACAAAATTGCAACAAAAAGGATTTATCTCAGCTCAAAAATTGGCACCCAATTCTTTTGGTCTTCACTATGTTTCTTTTGATAGTCGTGCAGATCGTAAAGAAGCAATTGAACTACTACGCCAAGTGCAACGCACCGAAATTTCGGATGCTTGGATGTTAAAACGCTAACAGATGAACCCCAAAAACCCTGCTGCGTCCAAAACTGTCCTCACAGATTTGGTGCTTCCAAGTGACACCAACCCTTTGGGAAATCTTTTTGGAGGAGAGTTATTGTCTCGAATGGATCGAGCAGCTTGTATTGCTGCAGAAAGACACGCAGGAAATGTCGTTGTAACAGCTTCGGTCAATCATGTTCATTTTAGCAAACCAGTTCCATTGGGAAGTGTTTTGACTTTAGAGGCCAAAGTGTCTCGCTCTTTTAGCACCTCAATGGAAGTATTTATTGATGTGTGGATCGAACCCCGAGGATCATCGGATTTGAGAGAAAAAGCCAATGAAGCAATTTATACTTTTGTGGCTGTTGATGATGCAGGCAAACCTACAGCAGTACCAGCTGTTGCACCTGAAACAGAACTTGAAAAAGCACGTTATGACGCTGCATTACGTCGCCGTCAACTCAGTTTGATTTTGGCAAAAAAACTATCTCCTGACGAGGCGACTGAACTCAAAGCCCTTTTTGATCATTAATTTTTTTCTCGTAACAAATAAAGGCAAACAGGGAAATGATCGCTGTAACCACCAGTAAATTTTCCATTTGAAAAACTCCTAAAAGGGGTTCCTTTATAGGGCCCTTTAGAATGAATCAGTTGAGGGGGATTAAAGATTTCGGCTTTCCAATATCGCCAATGACTGGGGGATGCTTCTAATAGGCTTGGGGTCATATACATTTGATCAAGCACATGCCAACGATTGCGATATGCACTTGTGCCCAAACTTTTTTTATGCATTATCTCCATGGGGTTGTATAATCGATTTTCTTTTAGAGCGATTTGTTTTTTTCCAGTAGTTTGGAGGATCGACTTGAAACTTTTGTTTGTAGGATCGTCATTAAAATCGCCCATACTGATAATTTTTGCGTTTGGATCGAGTCGTTGGATGGAGTCTATAATGCGGAGGTTTAACTTTGCTGCTTTTAAACGATAAGGCTGACTTCGTGCTTGGCCTCCACTTCGCGATGGCCAGTGATTGACAATAAAGTAGATTCGTTCTCCGCCCAAAAAACCTCCAACAACGAGCTGGTCGCGCGTTTTGTCTCTTTCCCCTTTTTTGTCGTACAAAAACAAGACGTGGGTTCTAAAATTTTGTGGGATAAAAACTCCTTTTTTGTAAAGCAAAGCCACATCAATTCCACGTTCGTCGGGAGAGTCATAGTGAATCACGCCGTATTGAAATAAAGAAAGACTTGGCTGTCGAATCAAGTCATCAATTACTTTTCGATTTTCAACATCACCTCAACCTGACAGCGATTTACACCCCCATTCGCAGGGGGAGAGGGTCGTCTTACACCAAGGAAGTTGCAGAAATAAAAGGAAACAACTACAACAGCTATTGGGGTTTGCAAAACAATAAAATGAGAAATGCACGAGTGTTTCGCGTTCGCGAACCGATGATTATGATTTCACATCAATGGATACCAAAACCAGCTTTGGAATGGCAAACATCAATTGCCTATCAGTTTGGTGAAATCGGCAATAGCCGATTGGACTATCCAGGAGGTGTCAACCCCGATCCGACATATTATCAAAAGCTCCCAAGTTATTTTTTATCAGCTTCCAGTAGACCAGATTATCAAAAGGCATACGAAGCAAGATTGCTTTTTGAGCAAAATGGACAATTGGATTTGCAATCGATGTATCTAGCAAATCAAACCAAAACAGCACTTGGCAAGCCTGCAGCGTATGCAGTTTATGAAGACAGAAATGACCAGCGAAATCTGGGAGTATTTTCTACCTTGGGGTGGACACTAACCCCCGAACAACGACTTCATTTGTCATTGCGATACAGAAAAATGCAGTCCGAAAATTTTGCAACACCCATTGATTTGCTGGGGGGATTGCCACTACTAAATATCGATTCTTATGACAAATATGCCTACGATCTTGACAACCCATCACAGCAAATCGGTTTGGGCGATGCATATCGTTATCACTACCTTTTTGAGGCAAATAGCTTTGGGCTGCACGCAAGGTATGAATTGAACAAACCAAGATGGCAAGCATTTGTTGCTTCCAACGGAAAATGGAATTCCTATCAACGCAATGGTCTATTTAAAAATGGGGCTTATCCCCATTCGTCTAAGGGATTGAGCAAGCAGCTTTCCTTTTTTGAATTTGGTTTTAAAACAGGAGTGAAAATCAATTTGAATGGAAGAAGTTGGATCGACTCAAATGTTGCGTATCTCAAGCGTCCACCGACCTTACAAAACAGCTTTTCCAACCCTCGAGAAAACAACCATGTCGTTGGGGATTTTAGCAACACTCCCTTACAAAGAGAAACAATCACTTCATTGGAGCTCAGCTATCTTTTTCGAAACACCAACACAGACATTCGCTTGACAGCCTATACTGTTAAGGAAAGAGATGTGACAGATGTATCTTATTTTTTTGCAGATGGGATAGGGGGCGACACAACTGCATTTATACAAGAGGTGGTATATGGGATCGGCAAAGAGCATATTGGGTTGGAGTGGGGGATGCAAATCAAACTTCTGCCAGAAATAACACTGAATAATGTTTTTGCGTTGGGTCAGCATCGCCATGTTAAGAACCCATTTGTTTATGGCACCTCCCAAGATTTTGAAAAGGGGTCTATTGATTTTGGCGAATCAAAACTCAAAAACACCCCTTTGGCAGTAGGGCCTCAAAACGCCCTTGCCTTGGGGTTTGAGTATCAAGACCCAAATTTTTGGAGACTTGGCGTCACTTATTCTCATTACATAAACCGGTATATAAACATCAGTCCAATTCTTCGCACCCAAAACTTTTTACTCGACGAGGATGGTCTTCCTTTTGTAGATTATGACCCAAGCAAGGCAAAAGAGCTGCTCACTCCAGAGCGACTGGATGACTATGGCGTTATGAACATCACAGCCTTTAAGTCATGGCGGGTCAATCAAAAATATATCCTGTGGTTTATGGGGATCAACAACGCACTGGGAACCCCTTATATTTCAGGGGGATACGAACAATCACGAAGCGCCAACTATCGCAGCTTGAGCGAAGATGTTGGTGCTCCCATCCGTCGATTTGGGCCAAAGTATTGGCATGGTCGTGACACAACTTTTTTTATGAATGTAAGCCTTCGATTTTAAATCAACACACTATGAAACCACTTTTCTTTTTTGGAATTCTTCTTTTGGCATCATGCACACAAGAGCGAAATTTTGAGCTACCCACAACCCTAGGAGTTGAGGAAAATAATATGCTCGACAGCTTGCTCACAAAACTCGATGATGGTGCGACGACAAAGATTTCTTTTCATCAAGTTCGACAGCTATACGATGGGCGATATGCGAGTCAAATCAATGGGAATCTTGTCATTAGCGGATATGTAGTTTCGTCTGACGAGAGTGGAAATTTTTACAAGGAAATTTATCTTCAAGATGATCCAACCAATCCCTCCGAAGGGATCAAAGTGATGATCGATAGAAGGGCACTTCACAACAAATACAACATTGGACGTGAGGTATTTATCGACATCTCTGACTTGTATGTTGGAGAGGCCAATCGTGGAGATGGAGTCATTGCTATCGGGGGTGGGGAAGAAAATGATGAATTAATTGCAATGTCAGAACAGCAGTCTATCGAAAAAGTGTTACGAACCAAAAACACATCAGAAATTGGAGAAACAAAGCTTGCTTTAGACGAATTGACAAGCGAACATATAGGGATATTTGTCACCTTAAAGTCCATTCACTTTTTGGTCGAGGAACACGGACAGCCACTGGTTGCTGCCAAAGATTGGTATGACACCCAGCGCCAGATGATACACTGTGTTGAAAATACAACATCTAGCTTTTTATTGGAAACAAGTCGTTTTGCTGATTTTTCAGATTTACCAGTTCCGAGCGAGTCAGTTTCTGTTGGGGGGATTATCACCAAAACATATGATGGATCAGATTTGGTCTTGGCACTCAACAGTTATGATGATATCACCCCTGACAGTCCCTCTTGTTTGGATTGAGTACGTATCATCATAAAACATCTTGATTTCGTACCTTTGCTCAAAGTGAGACTATGATACGCTCAATGACTGGATTTGGCCGGTCCATATTCGAATCCGATGAGATTACCATGACGGTGGAGGTTCGATCACTCAATAGCAAAAATCTTGAGCTGAATCTTCGGTTGCCATACAGCTATCGTTCCTTGGAGGATGAACTTCGAAGTACCCTCAAACCACAACTACTACGAGGAAAAGTGGATGTTTACCTATCTGTGAAGCAGCAGGGGTCAAAGGCTGCTGCCGAACTCAACAAAGATGTTATTTCTGCATACATGAATCAGCTAGGCGAAATTGCTATCGCAACTCCTGCAGAACTCCTCTCGATTTCCACTCGTTTGCCAGATGCCATTCAGTCGCCTGAAGCGTTGCCAGATGAAGCACAGAAAAAAGAGGTGTTTTCATTGGTGCGCCAGTCAACAGAACAGTTGATCAACTACCAAACGACTGAGGGACAAGCAATGGTCAAAGATCTCACCACTCAAATTGAATCGATTCAAAAAGGCCTTGATAAAGTCGATCGTAAAAAAGATGAGCGAGCCGAATATAATCGATCAAAATTGCTCGAACAACTCAAAGGTTTGGCAGTAGAGATTGACCAAAACCGACTCGAGCAGGAACTGATTTATTATCTTGAAAAACTAGATATCAACGAGGAGATTGTTCGTTTGCGACAGCACCTGTTATATTTTAGTGATGTGATGAAAAGCGACACTGTTACGAAAGGAAAAAAACTTGGATTTATCAGTCAAGAAATGGGTCGTGAAATCAATACCATAGGCTCCAAAGCAAATAATGCCTCCCTACAAAAAGAAATTGTTCAAATGAAAGATGCCCTTGAGCGAATCAAGGAACAGCTGCTCAATATCATTTAAATGACAAAAGGAAAATGTGTTGTTTTATCGGCTCCATCAGGAAGTGGAAAAACAACCTTGGCAAAAAGATTGCTTCAGAACACATCTCTCCCGTTGGCATTTTCGATTTCGGCAACTTCT
>MDSV01039909.1_pt1 | contig 10920 bp, 10 predicted proteins | sample 810851 | NCBI WGS metagenome assembly MDSV01 (sample SAMN05326640, study PRJNA326480) | marine metagenome | isolation source: seawater | place: Atlantic Ocean: North East | collected 2012 | reverse complement strand
CTTCGTCGTCCGGTAGCCCGAACCGTGGTACCGCGGTTCATCCTAAGCCTCCGGCGTGGGGGCTTCGTCGACGCGGTGTTGCCGGACGGGCATTATACCGTAGAATGTTGTAGATATCAAGTCATGGAATTAACAGTCAGGGCGTATATCGATACCATATCTGCTCCTACCCATGAGTAATCTGGCCGTAACCATAGAGTTGCCCTGCATGGTTTCGATATGCGCCATATCGGGCCATTTATCCAAGGGTTGGGCTAACCATCCAACCATCTTGTGGCTCTTTCCATCTACTGGAGGTGATTCCGATGAAGCCTTTTCCAAGGCCATTAAGAGATCAGATATGTGAATTAATTGTAAATCCTCGAGAGATTCTAGCCCCATTTCAGATTGTATTGCGTCTTCGAGTCTTCGGAGCAAGTCATTACTCGGACCCGGATGTTCTAATCCATCTGTTCCAGGAAGGAGGTGGTATTCGCCCTTGGGCCTGAGTATCAATGCGGCCCAGGGGATAGAAGATACCCTTGGTTGATTCCACCAATCTTCCATTTTGATAATGTTCAACAGTAATTGCTCGGAGAGTGGTGCGTACCACTCCATGGGGAGATGTTGGATTACTATGCTTGAAAAAGAGGGGGTCAATCTTCCCCTTCCCTGCGTTATGCGGACGAATCTTGACCACGTGTTCAGATCTGAATTCGGGGTTCTAGTCGCTGACTTATGCACCTCTTTGAAGAATTCATCAAGATTTTCTAAATCTTGTACTTTCATCGCAGCGGAAAGTGTGTCAACTGACATGTTGGGGGGATTCTGGAGCCATGCAGGGATGGCCCAGCTTTTGAGATCCTCAATCATGTCTCTTGAGAGATGATTTGCAAAGGTCAGGAGTCGTGAAGCGACCCATGATGACCCATGCGAGGAAGATTCCGGGGGAGTCATTGGTCGCACATCAAAAGCGAAATTTGGATTTTCAGATATTACCTGACTGAATTGTTCTGAATATGCTGTTTGAAGATCGGGAGTGGTTTGATCCATCAACTCATGAACTTCGTATTCAGGTATGTCCTCAAGGCGAATCATTGCTAACCATTTGATGTGCACCCTATTTCCGATTCGTTTCCATCTATGCCACCTGAGGCCGGGAGGCGTGGCTATCAGAGATGCTTCCGGGTGCTCCGCTTCAATAGAATTGGCCCAATCCTCATTCCGACCAAGCATCTCAGCTATGGATTCTAGAATAATGGGGTCTGAAGATTCTGAAGAGTCTAATTGAACTTCTAACTTTGATTGAATTGCGTCTGTTTCATCTATCGGTGTCGTGGGGAATCGATTTGGCTTACCATGGCCTATATGAACAGAGGACGATAATCCGGCGGGATCGGAATATCTTGCCCAAGGGAGTGGCCTCGTAGGATCAGCACTCAATCTTGCCACCCCTTGGATATTGACTGAAGGATGAATTAGTATGATGCCTCTGTCCAAATGCCTCATACAATCATGAATTAGATATTCTGGGAGGTCTTCTTCAATTTCAACCAGCATCGGAATCTTGGTGTTTGTTTGGATGGCCCACTCAATCAGGGAATGTCTAGCTCTAAGACCTAGATTGGAAGTATTGAGGCGATTAGCGTCGATTTCTTTGTTTTCAAAAATGGAGTCCCCCCAGTCTAGTCTGAATCGTCTTAGAGTCTCTTCAGGAACATGTGATCTTCTTCTGAATAATATCCTATCCTTCAAGGCTTGTGTCCTTCGTCGAAGCTCAGAAGGATTTGTTCTCGGGTGCGCTAAACGTATCCAATTATCGAGTACCTCCAAAGGGAATGCTGATTGGCGATTCTTTTCGTCATGTATTCTACCGATTATAAGGAAATCATCAGGGGCAATTCTTGATATTAATGACCTACCCATGCGTCCTTCGATATCGACTACGAGTAGTTCAGGTGAAAATACGGGCATGGAATTGGGATGTATCGTTCCTATACGTATGTTCGATTCAGAATATGACTCAAATGGGTGTGTGGCCAAATCAAACCTAGGGGTGAACCAAGTTCCTGGAGTGATTGAAATGGGTCTTCCTGATTCAATTATTCGTGCATGAAAAATGCATAATGGTCTATCGACTTCTGAGAAGGACTCAATCTTACTTGGATCTCCTGATGCACTCGGTTCATCACATAATTTTCCTGTATGTGGATTGATCCATCGGCGAATCTTATTTTCTACTTCGGCAAGTGTCCAGATGACCCCTTCGCTTCCACTGGAGCCCGTAATGGAGAATGGACGATCCGGGATTGCTATCGAAGCCTGATTGAATGGCAAGGTAGAGGCGAGTAGAAGTTGGTCCCGGTCACGCGATATCATGCACACTGCATTGCTTGAAGGGGGAATCGGCGTACATGATTGAACTCTGTGGGCCTCGTCGAAGACTATTGCCTCTCTACCTCTGTGAGTCAGGTATATCGAGGAGCCGCGAGTCCCGGGGTCGGCAGTACTACTGACCATTTCCTCATTTCTGAGACGTTTCAGCTCAGCAGAAACATGTGGCATCCTGAGACCAGTCTGCTGAGATATCTGGGCTACTGTCAAATCAGAATGAGAGAGCGCGAATAGAACTCTTCTACGGTGAAGTCCTCGGATTCTGCGAGGTTTGAATTCAGAGTTAGAAGATGAGCTCTCGACCATCAATGACACCCACTGTCAACCATAATGTGTTTGACTGACCATTTATTCTATTAAAATGTTATTTTAGTTATATTTAGTTACATATTTCCAGTAGAAAATAACTTATTGTCGCTGCAATGGAGGTGTTAAATGTCTAAGATGGCGTCTAATCCTGCAACTTGATGTAACCAAAATACAGACTCGACCAAGAAGCGTTATATTGTGATCGGTTATCCTGTGTCATAACGCTGAGGCGGAGGGTTACTGAGAAAGGCTCCCGGAGTCTTTCGAATAGCCTTCTGGTAAAGCGTTTGAAGCGGAGGTGCAGATTAATGAGAACAACAAGACTCAGAGAGAAAATCAAGAAATTCCTGAACGAGAGGGGACAGGCGAATACGACTGAGATCCTTGAGCATGTTAATTCAACAATGCGTCATGGCACTACTCCTCAGCAGCTCGGCAATGTACTCTCGAAGGACAAAGATATTCGCAAGATAGCGACGACAAAACGTGGAGGCGCCCTCTCGGGTAGATACGAGATATGTGTCTGGACGCTTCGAGAGGACGAGCGAAATTCTGGGCTTCAAGGATGACCTCATACTTCGAAGTCTGATGACCAGGCGCCTACTGCTGCGAGAGCATTCATCCTGGAGCGATGACGAAGTTTCGCTTGGGCACCTTCAACGTCCGACTTCGACCATAGGGTGAGAGCGTCTGCAAGAAGTGCGCGGCCGAATGAAAATGTCAACGGCCAAGGCGCATTTCCAATAGTCAGATTGGTCTCGTTGAGATGGGATGTTGCATCGATATCCGACTGCCCGCCCGACAAGAATGCGACTCCCGCGACTTCTTGCGGGACCATTTCTTTGAGTACCTCTGCAGTCGCCCTTGCAACAGATTCTACATCGATCTTTTCAGCATCTGAACCTGGTAATACCATGTTCGGTTTGAGAATCGTGCCTCTGAGGTCGACGCCTTGAATCCTACACTCTGAATATACCGCCTCCAATATTCTGGACGTGATTGAAGCGCACTGATCTAACCCGTGGGGCCCTGTCATCAGAACTTCAGGTTCTATGATCGGGACTATGCCCTGTTCTTGACATATGGCAGCATATCTTGCAAGAGCATGTGCATTTACTGAGATTGCAGCGGCACTTGGAAGATCTTCTGATATCTTGATGACGGCTCTCCATTTGGCAAATCTTGCCCCCATGAGATAGTATTCTTCGCATCGGCCCCTCAATCCATCAAGACCCTCGGTGACAGTCTCTCCTTCGTGCCATGAAAGTGGTTTTGCTCCCGTATCCACCTTTATTCCTGGAATTATTCCCCTGGAAGTCAGATATTCAGGAATCGGAGTACCATCATCCATTTTCTGTCGTATTGTCTCATCAAACAGTATCACTCCTGAAATGTACTCCTCGATTCCTTCTGATGAAAACATAGCTGATCTATATGCTCTGCGAGTGTGCTCGCTCGGTTCTACATTCACGGCTTCCAATCGTTTTGACATTGTACCATTGCTTTCATCGGCTGCTAGAATGCCTTTTCCGGGTGCGACTAGGTTTTTTGCGATTTGTTCCAATGACTGGGACGACATATTCTACAATACGGCTACGAGAAGCATGGCAATGAAGGCATCGCCTTGAAGAGTTGCGTCACAGATTACTTTCTACAATCGATCTGGTTGATGATTTGACATCAATAATCTCTGAAGTTACAACCATATTGCCTTCTGGATTCTTGCGCACCCCGGGGACCCTTCCGGCGCATACTCCTGATCCGATGTATACTGCATCACTGGAAGCGCAGAGTTCATCTCGGTCCCAAATATCGTCGATTCGGTCTCCAACCATCTTCAATGCTCTCTCTTTGTGGTTCTCTGTTGTGGTCACTAGTCGTCCTTCGAAAGGAGCGTCAAGTCCACGAAGTGCTGTGGCGGTGATTACCCCCTCAGGTGCTGCCCCTATGCCCATCAGAAGATCGGTATCTGAGTCGGGGTCTGCTGCATCAAGCGCCGCTGCTATATCTCCGTCACCAATCAACCGAACACTGGCTCCTATTCCTTCTATTCTTGATATCAAATCTGTGTGGCGAGGACGATCCATCACCACCACTGTCAAATCAGATATTGGGCGGTCTAGTACGTGGCTTGTGGCCTCAAGATTGTACTTTGTAGATCCTTCTAGACTTATCTCCCCTTTCAGTATCGGGGAGCCTGCAATCTTTTCCATATAGCAGTCAGGGGCGTGGAGTAAAGCGCCTCTTGGGGCTGCGGCCAGAACAGCCATGGCATTCGGCATGTCATTTGCAACATGATTAGTACATTCTAGAGGGTCTACTGCGATGTCTATCATCTGAGCATTCTCTAATCCTTGACTGGAACCTAATGGCTCGCCAATCCAAAGCATAGGTGCATCATCTCGCTCTCCCTCTCCAATAGCGACTCTGCCATCGAATGGGATTGTATCGAAGACATCACGCATAGCCTCAACAGCCGCACCGTCGGCGGCTTTTCCGTCTCCTTTGCCTATCCATCCGTAGGCTGCGGCTGCGGCTGAAGCTGTGGCGCGGAGAAAATCCTCTGTCAAATCGCGAACTGGCACAGCATGTTGTAGAGGAGGACAGCAATCAATCCTACGCAGGATGCTTGTGCTTAGATAGCACCCGTACTCCTTCAATTGAGGTCCCCGGATATTGGCCGTCTGAGTCCTTTAGAATTGGTTTTAGCATGTCAAGGGCGCAAAGCAATCCTGCCGATACGCCGCACAGAGCCTCCATTTCGACCCCCGTCTTTGCCGTGGCGGACACTGTAACAGTACATCTCAAACCGAGATCGTCATCTTCCCAGTCTACAGTACAGCTCTCTATCGGGATGGGGTGACAATGTGGAAGAGATGTGGGCGTATTCTTCACCGCCATAATGGCAGCAATCGTCGAAGATGTTCTGAGATCTCCTTTGGAGGTCATACCCTCCAATGCTATTTCCAATACCTCTGGCGGGACCGCTAGGACTCCTGTTGCTATTGCTCGGCGGAACATCGGTTTTTTTGAACCGATATCGACGACTGACGGGCTATTGGACATACAACCCTCTACGCACGGGGGTACTTAGGCGCTCGGATATGTCTCAACCAAGCCCCTCTATCCAATATTCGCCGCTTGAACGAAACTCCTTCTTCCATATTGGTGCCTGGCGCTTTAATTCATCGATGGTCCAACTACAAGCAGCGAAGGCTTGGGCTCGGTGAATCGCTGACACATGTATACAGACGATCGTTTCACCGGGCTCGACATAGCCGATTCTGTGTGCGATAACGATTGACTTTAGATTCTGTTCTTCAATAGCCTTCTTTCCGATATCCTCCAGGACTGTGGGGAGTCGGCTCCCCCATGCCTCAAACTCGAGCCCCATCACTTCTTCATCACCATGGCTAGCTCGTACAAGGCCAATGAAAGACGCAACTGCTCCGGCACCATCAGATTCGATCATAGTCATCAAATTAGAAGGATCAAGTGGGCTCTCTGTGACGATAACCTCGACGACCATGCCCGTCGGGGGTGAATCCGAGGGATAGGGCTATCTCCATCGGACAAGGTGGGATAGCGTGGGCGAAAGAGTGGACATCCTCGGAGCCGGTCTTTCCGGTCTTGCGGCTGCGACTATTCTCGCCAAGGCAGGAAGAGAAGTTCATGTCCATGAGGTACGAAAGGACAGCGGAGCTCGTTTTGATGGCGACTTCCAAGGGATTGAAAATTGGACTTCTCAAGAAGACTTCTTCGATGAGATGCTGGATTGGGGGCTTGATCCTGGGGCCTTCAAATCAGACCCATTCAGCATAGTCGACCTGGCCCACCCGGATGACGTGATAACAAATCCAATCACAGACGGTATTGCATTTAGGGTAGTGGAGCGAGGAACGGATAAGCATTGCATAGACCAGGGATTCAAAGAAATGGCGAAATCGGCTGGTGCAAAAATTCACTATGGAGTCAAGAAGGATCCCTTGGAATGTGACATAATAGCCGCTGGCCCGAAGCAATCGAGTGCAGTGGCTTTCGGAGAGATATTCAAGACCAGTCATGAGAATCATGTAACATTTCAACTCAATGACAAGTTAGCTCCGGGGGCCTACAGCTACATGATAATCATAGACGGTATTGGGTTGATTTGTACGTGTCTTTGGAGAAAACAGCGTAAGAGTGGGCGCTTCCTCGATGAGACCATAGCATGGTATGATCGTAATTACGAATTAGATAGGGCGCCAATAAAGCGTGTTGGGGGTAAGGGGGATTTCTCAATCCCGGATCGTTACGTCGTTGATGGTCGTCATTACGTCGGTGAAGCAGGTGGACTTCAGGACTTCATGTGGGGCTTCGGCATGCGATATGCCATAACCAGCGGAGTGCTGGCAGCGAAATCAATCATGGGAGAGGTGAACTATGAAGAGGAAGTTCGTAGACGTCTTCTACCATTGGTTAAGGCAAGTGCGACTAATCGATTCTTGATGAACAGAATGGGCGATAGGGGATTCAAGGCTGTAGCAAGATACTGGATGAGGGATCAGAAGCGTTCAGGGGATGGGTTACGATTCATGAGACGAATTTACGAGCCGGGCCTGTTGAGAAGAATGATCTGGCCCATGGCTCGATTGGCTATGTTGAGGAGAGGGGCTTCTTCGGATGGGCGAGGGCATCTTCGTATGCCTTTTCGAAAGGCGCTTAAGAGAGACATATGGGAGCCAAGTACTGAGGCCCTAGAAGTGTCAGAACAGTGGAAGAAGACACAGAAGAAAGGTGCCAAGACTTCTTTCGGTAGTTCTGATCAGTGACCTCATGAGGTCTAAATTCGTTAATCGCTTGGTTGATATGGACGTTTGAGGCCGGCGATGCATGGCTGAATGGCCCGAACTTACCCCGATGAAGAATAGACTCGTCAACTATGGCGTGACTGACAATGGTATTGCTGTTATAGAGTTGACATCAGACTCCGATGGCGCACCTCTTGAAGAGGGAAAAACTGCAGTTAATACATACACCAGGGAAATGTGGCACGACATTGATGATGCCATCTTGAGCGCACGCTTCGATGACGAAGTAAGTGTTATTCTGATAACAGGGCATGGGGATAAATTCTTCTCTGCTGGTGCTAGCATAAAATATCTTAATCGGCTTACTCCTCGCTACAAGTATTTTTTCTGCCTCCATGCCAATGAAACATTGAGCCGCCTTGAGCAAACACCTAAGATCGTTGTCGCCGCACTCAACGGCCACACAGTAGGAGGAGGGCTCGAAATCGCAATGGCAGCAGACATCAGAATTGCCCGCAAGGGAAATTTCCAAGTCGGTCTTCCAGAGGTCTCGCTCGGAGTTTTGGCTGGTACTGGTGGTACAGCTAGGCTTTCACGGCTGGTAGGAAAAGCAAAATCTATGGAAATTATGGTCACTGGGAGAAAATTCCAATTCGAAGAGGCAAAAGACATGGCGCTTGTACATGATGTGTATGACAGTATGAGCCTGGAAGAGTTCCGTCAAGATGTCCTAGACTATGCGAGTCAGTTCTCATTGCCGTTCGCAGCAGCAAAGGCGATTGGAAATATCAAGAGAAGCGTGCAGAGCGGTCTTGAAATACCACTAGAATATCATCTAGCATTAGAACGTGAGCTGCAATCTGACCTCTTCCAATCAGACGACGCGAAAGCAGGTATAGCGGCGTATGTGGACAAGAAGACTCCCAAATTTACTGGGCAATAGTTTCTTTCTGTTTGATATCCGAAATTTTCTGGTAAAAGCCCGAACTTGAAATACGACCTAGCGGTCATAACGGCCATGAGCAAGACTGAAATCGTCGAAGGCTACTCTCCAAACTTCGAAGGCTGGGTACAAGAGTTCCATGAATGGCAAAATAGAATTGGATTCGATCCTGCTTGGCTCGGGGATTATCGATTTGAAATTAGATTCGATTGGATTTCAGCCGGAGACAGTATCGAATTTGGAGATTTTAAAGGAATGCCGAAGTGGAGTCGTAGGATGCAGATACCACAGCAAAACATCCGAGACGCCATTATTTCAATGATTAGCGTCCAAGGAGACACAGAGTTTGCCTCTGTGGAACAGCAAAATCATCTTCTCGCCACAGCGCCGACTGAGTATGATCGAAAATCTGCTCTCAGGATAATGTGCGAGGAACAGCGTCATGGTTGGCAGATGGCTTATCTTCTCTGCACCTACTTCGGTGAACAAGGAGTCCGTGAGGCGGCCAAACTACTGGAAAGAAATGCCCAGGACGGAACAAGGCTACTGGGTTCATTCAATGCTCCAATCGATCACTGGCTCGACTTCTTTTGTTTTACACATTTTATTGATCGAGATGGGAAGTATCAACTGAAGATGCTTTCCACTAGCTCTTTCCAACCCCTGGCAGCATCTATGGGCCCGATGCTCAAGGAAGAGTCCTTTCACCTCGGAACAGGGGCGAATGGTCTGAGAAGAATAGTCAAAGCAGGCGTTATACCGACTACATTCCTTCAGAAATATATCAACAAGTGGGTCAGCACAGGGCTTGACCTCTTCGGCACCGATGAGTCTACTTCGGCGCAGTGGGCGTATGTATACGGGGTAAAGGGCAGGTACGATGAGCGAGAATCTGATGAGGACGCTGATAGAGACCATCTGAATGAAGCCAGCCGTGGGCTGTACTTCGACGAAATCAGAACTGAGATGGCTCGCATAAGCAAAGGTCGGCCGGAGGGTGATCCGGAACTTTACCTTCCCTCGGATAAGTTCAACCGTGGGATAGGGAAGTATTCTGGAAAGTTGTACACTGTAATGGGGGAAGATTTCGAGGGCACTGAGGAAGAATACGCTGAATATCTTGCAGGGGTCCTGCCATCTGACGAAGATGAGCGGAAACTGGTGGAAGAATACATGGCTCCTGGCGTAGAGTGGATACAGTACCGTGAGTCGAAGGAGTAACTCTCCCTTCGAGAAGGTGATTAATTATGCAAACTCATGCTCTCCTAAATGTTGACAGGGACCTACTCTTGCCGTTCTTCGAAAGGGTTCCAGAACTCTTCGATAGATATCACAACGATTCCCAGTCAAATCCAGAAATGTACGAAGAGCTCCTGTACAAGATTCACAGGCCACTCTCGAGCGACATGCTCGATATGATCGATGATTGGATGGGGCTCGAACACAGAAGGTTGAATCAGGATCAGGATTTGATGCTCAGACTCTTTCTTCTAGCAATCAAATATCCTGACACTCTGCTGTTGGAAAGTCTAGATGACATAATCACAGAAGACGTTCGAAGGATATCGGCATATCTGCATTTCACCAGTCATACATACACGATATGGGACCAGGACACGCGGAAGGGGCTGAAGCTGCTAGGCTTCGATATCCCAGATACCCAGAAAGCTGACCCATTCATCTATGGGGCTTATGTTGGAACTATCGAGTTGATCAAGGATCTAGCGCCCTTCACATGCTTCCTTGAACATGATGTGCCTCGCCAGCGTCTATTTCAGGCTGCCATAGCACAGTATGGCCGAGAAGCCTGAAGTCCTAGCCATGGTGTTGCAGGCACATGGATGACAGTCCGATACACGTAGTTGGAGTGATTGGCGCGGGCACAATGGGTGCTGGGATTGCTCAAGTCTGTGCTCAGATAGGTTGGGAAGTACGACTTCACGATGCACTGCCAGGGGGAGTTGAAGCAGGCATACTTCGTATCCAAGAATTCTGGACAAAGGGCATTCAGAAAGGAAAAACCGATTCAAATATGGTTGAAAAGTGGAGGATAAATATTATTCCGTCCAGCCTCGAAGAGGCTGCGATGGATAGCGATTTGATTATTGAAGCAGTTCCGGAGAGGATGGACCTGAAAAGTGATATTTTCGAATCTCTCGACCGTTTGGCGAAGGAGAACACCATTCTTGCGACTAACACTTCCAGCCTGAGCATTGAAGAAATCTCAAAATCGACTCAGAAACCGGAAAGGGTTGTTGGGATGCACTTTTTCAATCCCGTGCCCCTAATGCCGCTCGTAGAGATTATACGACATAATGGAATATCCAAGAGGACGATGGAAATTGCAAAATATGCAGCAGATAAGATGGGTAAATCTTCCATTGTAGTGAATGACGTCCCTGGTTTTGCAACTAGTCGTCTTGGGGTTGTACTTGGAAATGAAGCGATTAGAATGCTTGCAGAAGGTGTTGCTTCAGCATCAGATATCGATACAGCCATGAAACT
>MDSV01235915.1_pt1 | contig 10921 bp, 13 predicted proteins | sample 810851 | NCBI WGS metagenome assembly MDSV01 (sample SAMN05326640, study PRJNA326480) | marine metagenome | isolation source: seawater | place: Atlantic Ocean: North East | collected 2012 | reverse complement strand
TTTCTAATAATACAGATATTTTTTCACCAACTTTCACCTGATCGCTCATACCCATGTTTTTTAACTCACTTATATCAAGCATAGGTTCACTTTTTAGTCCTTCTATAAAAAGGAAAGCAAATTTATCAGTAACTTTTGTAATTTTACCCTCTATAATTTTACCCTCTACAAGATTTTTTGTTTTTGAGAGTTGGCTATTAAGTAGTTTTTCAAATTCTTGCGAAGCAGGACTGTTTAGATCTTTGTAAATTTCCATTAATTATTTAACTTTCTATTCATAATTGCTTTAATTTTTTCAAAGCAACGTTTTCTACTAAGTTTAGTAGTATTAATCAATATTGAATCTTTAGTTTTTTTTAATGGACCATATTTTCTATTTTTGTCTGATTTATCACGTTTTTTAAGGCTTTTTAGAACATCACTGAAACTCACTTTTTTTTTTAAGGATTTATATTCTTTAAATCTTCTCATCGCTCTTACTTTAACATTGGCAGTTATATAAAACTTAAACATAGCATCTCTCATTTGAATACTTGTTATATCTCTTCCATCTAGCACTGAACCTGAATAAAAATTGGGAGGTGAATATGCACATTTTTGTTGAAACCTATGTACCAAAGATCTTATTTGTTTTCTTTTTGCTAAAACAGAAGCTGATGTTGCAACCTCATCAGTCAATAAACTTTTTTTTTTTAAATCATAAATTTTTAAATTTCTCAATTTATTTTTTATTAATGTAAAATTAAATTTTTTAGGATTGTCCAAATATATCTTTCCAATCAATCTATAAATGCGGCCTGTATCAAGATGAAGAAGATTATAATGTTTGGCAATTAATTTAGCCTGTGTTCCCGCACCAGCTGCAGCTGGAGAGTCAATAGCAACAGTGATAATTTTTGTTCTTTTAATCAATGAATTTTTGCTCCTAAATTTTTTTTTAATATTTTTAAAAATGATGGAAAAGATGTTTTAATGGAATCTGGATTATATACCTTCCATTCTCCCCCTAATGTTAGTGCTGCTATTGTACACAAAGCCATTACTCTATGATCTTTATAATAGTTCTTAAGTTCATATTTTTTTTTTAAACTTAAATTTGGATTTCCATAAATTTTAATAGAATTTTTAGTTAATTTAGTTTTTACACCCATCATATTGAGTATTTTTGAACCAAGTTTCAGTCTTGGACTTTCTTTTTGATTTAACTCAGATAAATTTTTAAAGAAAGATACACCATTTGCTTTTGCGGCAACTAAAAAAATTATTAAAAATTCATCAATAGCGCTACTATTTAGTGATGTTGGACAATTTATACTTTTTAAATTCTTAGTACTTTTGACATGTATATCTCCACACCTTTCTCCATTATAATTTTTAATATTTTTTAATTTAATATTTGCCCCCATTTTATTTAAAATTTTGATAATTCCTAATCTTGATGAGTTTAAATTTATATGACTTAATATAAGATATGAATCATTTGTTAGAATAGTTAAAACGATAAAAAATGCACTAGAGCTTATATCTCCAGGAATATTTATTTTAAAACTATTTATTTTTTTTGGGCTAGATACTTTTATTAGATCAAATTTTTTTCCAACTTTTATACTGATTGGAATATTAAGACTCTTATACATTAACTCTGTATGATTTCTTGATTTTTTTGCAAATATTTCAATTTCTCCCGGGGTATTTAAACATGCAAGCATGATACAAGTTTTACACTGTGCAGATCCAAGTCTTTCTATATATTTTATTGGTCTAAGAAAATTACTTCCCTTTAAGTACAGTGGAAGATTTTTTTTTTTAGTTGGAAAAAAATTAATTCCAATATTATTTAGAGGTTGAGTTACTCTTGAAAAGTCTCTCCTTGAGAGACTTTTGTCGCCTTTTATTTTAATTTTATAGGGTGATTTTATTATTAATGGTAAAATTAATCTTCCTACTGTCCCTGAATTTCCAGCATCAAGAGTTATGTTTTTTCTAAATCTAAAGCCATTTATGCCTCTTCCTTCAATAAAACAGGTATTATTTTTTAATATAATTTTTATACCAAGAGTCCTTAAACAATTAATAGCGCTAAAAACATCTTCGGATTTTAATAAATTTTTAGCTTTAGATACCCCAACAGCTTGTGAAGCAAGTAATAAAGATCTAATTGATATACTCTTATCTCCATCAATTTTAATTTTTTTTTTAAACTTTTTAATTTTTTCTTTTATTAATAAATATTTAGCGCTCATAAAAATTAATTAATTTTAAACGTTTTTCCAAAATACGCATTTTGAGCAGTAGGATTATTAATAAGATCTTTTGGTGTTCCTTTTGCAATAATCTTACAGTTTGATAAGATCATAGCTACATCACAAACGCTTAGAAGGCTCGAGGCTTGGTGATCACAAATTATTATTCCAATCCTCTCCTCACTCTGTAAGTTTACTATTATTTGCTGAAGCATTTGAATTGTCATAACATCTAAGGCAGCAAAAACTTCATCTAACAATAGTAATTTAGGATCTCCCAACAAAGAGAGAGCAATAGCTAATTTACGTTTTTGACCTCCTGACAAAACTGATGCTTTAATATTTCTTAGATAATCAAGTTCGAATTTTGATATTAAGTATTCAATTCGAGAAGCTTGTTGATTTATATCTTTTATCAAAATTTCTGCTACAGCTTTTAAATTTTGATAGGTAGTTAAATCTCCAAAAAAACCACCATACTGCGGAACGTAACCAATCTTAAATTCTCTTGTTCTTGTATATATCGGAAAATTTGTAGCATCCTTACTTCCAAAATAAATTTTACCAAAGTCAGGTTTTAAAATTCCAGTAATTAAATTAAAAATTGTAGATTTTCCAGCTCCATTTGGACCTAATAATCCCAATATTTCGCCAGGGCTTATTTTAAATGATATGTTATCTAATATCTTTCTTTCTTCAAAAGAAATAGAAATATTTTTTACTTCTAACAAAGGCTCAATATTTTTAAATGATTTTATCCTAAATTTTTTAATAATAGCCATTTAATTTTTAATTTTTACTTTTACTTTATCTTTTTTATTTGTCATGTAAATTTTCGATACTTTTTTAATCAAGTCAAAGTTCATAATATCAGCTGCTAGATTATTATTTTTAAAGATATATTTTACGTTATTTGATATCTCTACTTCTTTCTCTGTATACTTTAAAAAAATATCATCACTTGCCACATTATGATCATGATATACTAAACTAGAATCTCCGAAAAAATGTGTATCTAAATTTACTCTGTCGTATTTTGCTTCATTCGAAGAAATATAAACAGTACCATGGCCTATAATTAAAATTTTTGCACTTACTTTTTTCAGCAAAAGTATATTTTCATTTTCTTCAAAAATAGTCCCAGAAACTGAATTGATCTCATAAATATTTCCACTATCATCTAAGGATTTATAAGATAATTCCTCAATTACATTAGAGTTTTTTAATTCAACTTCTTCAACTTTTTTAGAGCTATTAATTTCATTCTCTGTTTTCGTAACTTCATATGCTCTATTATAATTGAGATAATTGTAGGTAAAATAGCTGATTATTAAAATTAAAACTAAAATTGAAATCTGTAACATTTGAGCTCTTTTCATTTAAGAAATATTCCCATCAAGCAAATAATGAATATGTAACACTCCAATTGTTTTTTTTATTTTATTTTTTTTATGAACGCACAAGCTTGTTATTTTTTTTTCAGACATAATTGAAAGACTCTTTACTGCCAACATGTCTTTGTCTACGCTAATTGGATTTTTTGTCATTACTTTTTTGACAGACAATGAAATTAACGAATTATTTTTTTGGGTACTCCTTCTAATTTGTCCATCAGTGATTATACCAGTGGTCAATTTTTTTTTATTAATTGCGATTAAAATACCTAACTTTTTTTTTGTGATTAAACTCAAGGCTTTTTTCATGCTAGAATCTTCATTTATAAATGGTATTTTTTTTCCTGTAATCATTAAATCTTCGACTGTTTTTAATTTAGCTCCTAGAGAACCACTAGGATGGAATTCTTTAAAGTTTTGTTTACTAAATCTTTTTTTATTTAGTGCTGCTACTGCCAAACAATCCCCTATTGCTAATTGTTCACATGTACTACTAGTAGGGACTATTCCCAAACCCGCCTCTTTGACTTCAGGTATGATTAATTTTATATCTGAAGCTTTATGTAGAAGCGAATTTTTTTTAGAAACAATGCCAATTAAATTAATTTTATTTCTGTTTGCATACTTTATAACAGGCCTAAGTTCTTGTGTTTCTCCAGAATTACTAATTAGAATTAATAAATCCTTTTTCGATATGCTGCCAAGGTCTCCGTGAGAACAGTCATTTGCTGAAAGAGAAAATGAGGGACATCCAACTGACGATAACGTTGCTGCTATTTTTGATGCTATTAAGTAGCTTTTGCCAACTCCACACAAAACAATCTTGGACTGACATTTTACAATTGCATTTACTGCTTGATCAAAAGATTTATTAATTGAGGATTTTAATTTTTTTAATGCCTGAATTTCTAAATCTATTACATTTTTTGCAATTACTTTGTAATTATTTACCTTCATAAAAATTCTTAATGTTCGAAAACATTTAATTTAAATCCTGCTATCTCAATATCAACTAAAATAGGTACAACTTTTAAACATTTTTCAAATAAATGTTGTCTTTTTTCTCTAATTAACATTTTTAAAAGTTTATTTTTTATTTCAAAAAGATATTCTGTGTCTTGAGCAGCGTAAGATATCTGTTTCTCAGAAAGATTTGGGTTACCCCAATCACTTTGCTGTTCTTTTTTTGATATATCTTTTCCGCACAGTTCCTTTACTAAGTCTTTATATCCATGATAAGAACTTGCTGTCCGTGCAATCTTTGAGGCTAGTTTTGTGCAAAAAATATTTTTTGGTCTCACATTTAAATGATAACTCAACCACAATAAATCTTGACGTGCATAGTGCATAATAAATTGTGTGTTTGGATTTGATAAAAATTTTATAAGATTTGGTGCTTTATATGTATCTCTATTTAATTTAATTAAAAAATATTTTTTGCTTTCCAAACCAATTTGAACAAGTGTTAACGGGTCTCTACCTAAAACTAAGCCTAATGCCTCACAGTCTAGACTTACCGTTTTTTCCCCAGATAAATCTATATCTGGTAAGTCATTTTCAAAAATTTTGATGTTATTCATATTTTAATTATATATATAAAGACAAAACAAAATTGTCTATTTTTTGATATATGATAACAAAAAAAGTACTCATATTTGGAGCTAGTGGGCAAGTCGGCAGATATTGCATAAGAAGGTTGGTAAAAAACAATTATAAAGTAACAGCAGTAACAAGAAATATACATAAAAAGGGATATAAGCTCAAAACTCAAGCACCCATAGGTTATCTTGATATTGTTGAAGCAAGTATTTTTGATGACAATAAAATAAACGAGCTTATTTCTAAAGCTGATATTTGTTTAAATTTAGTAGGTATATTATTTGAAACAAAAAATAATAAATTCGAAGATATTCATTCAAAATTTCCACAAAGATTGGCGCAAATCTGTAAACAAAGAAGAGTCAAATTTTTACATGTATCAGCTTTAGGATTAAATAAGGCTTACGATTCTAAATATGCATCTAGTAAAATTCTAGGAGAAAAAAATATAAGAGAAATCTTGTCAGAAGCGACTATCGTAAAACCATCTTTAGTTTACAGTGTTGATGACGATTTCACCACAAAATTTATGAGTATTTTGAATATTTTTCCATTTTTCCCTTTATACTACAATGGAAAAACAAAGTTTACTCCGATTCATGTATCTGATTTAGCAGAGCTTATATTTTTTATTATTTCAAATGAAATTTATTCTAAGGATATTGAAGCAATAGGTCCTGAAGTTATAAATTTCAAAGAAATTTTAAATATTTTGTCGACATGTATTAATAAAAAAAGAATTCTTATACCTATTCCAATAATTTTCGCAAAATTATCAAGTTTTTTTATGGAAAAACTTCCAAATCCAATTATTACTTCTGATCAATTAAGGTTATTAAAATATGATAATATAAAATCCGACAGAGGCATTTCAAATTTTGACATTGGATGCCCCAGTGAGCTTTATTTTAAAAAAACGGTTATGAAATATGCATTTAACTGGAGAGATGGTGGGCAATTTTCTAATATAGATACAGAAACAAATAAATAAGAATGTTTATATACTTTATATATTTTCTAATTTTTCTAATATTAATTTACGTTTTAATTTTAGGTCTTAGAGCAGTAAATATTGGAATAGCGGCAAAAAAAAATAAAAAAATTGTTAAAAAGTTTGAAAAAAAAAGAATAACTAAAGAATTAGAAAAATTAAATCAACTATACAGAAAAAAAGCTATAACTAAACTTGAGTTTGAAAAAGCAAAAAGTAGAATTTTAAATGATTAAGCAGACTTAATTTTTTTTTCTATAAATTTTGGAACTTCATCTTCCTTGTCAACTAAATCATCTTTCTTCCCTTTTGGCTGGAAAGCATACAATAAATGCAACTTACAATAAGAGAAATCTTTTAGTGATTTTCTTCCACAAAAATAAAATGAACTTTCGTTTGGATGTCCAATAGGCCATTTGCATGAATTATCATCAAGCTCCTCAAGTTGTTTAGGATTTTCAGGTTCAAAATCTTTTTCAATAAGCAATGATTTAAACCTCGATCTTGACAATCTACGCTTTCCCGTATTTTTGCTTTCTGAACCATTTCCGTCTGTATTTTTGGTATTTGGGCCATTAAATATTTTATTTTTTATTTTGGCAGATAAATTTAATCTGTGCGCTTTTCCTATTACCGCATTCCTAGATATACCTCCAATTATCTCAGCAATCTGGCTAGCAGTCTTTCCTTTTCCCCATAGATCTTTTAAAATTTTTACTTTATCCTCTGTCCACATAACATACCATATGTTGTGTTAATTAAATATAAATATACCATATAAATACACATAATAATAAATAAAAAACAAGTTTTAATTTCATTTTTTCAACAAATTAAAAAAAAAATGGTTAAGAGTATTCATCTATGGTTGAAATACAAAAAAAGTATAAAATTAACGTTAAAAGATTTGGAGTAATAAATTTCACAGGGTTTATTTCGCTTTATCTACGCGAGTGTAGTAGATTTTTTATCGTTTGGGCCCAAACACTTCTTTCACCTTTAGTTTCCAGCTTGCTTTTTCTATCTGTATTAAGCCTAGCACTTGGCGATGAAAGAGGGGAAGTTTTAGGCAATTCATTTATAGTTTTTTTAGCTCCAGGTTTGATTATTCAATCAATGATGCTTCAGAGTTTTTCGCATTCAACTAGTTCTTTGATGATCTCAAAAATGCAAGGTAATATTGTAGATATATTATATGCACCACTATCTGCACTAGAAGTTTCAATTTCAATTATTTTGGCAGCAGTAACTAGAAGTATTATAATAGGAATTGTATCTACGTCAGTTTTCTTTTTTATTGTAGACTTAAAAATTACCAATCTCATATTCATTTTTTATTCAGCATTCTTTGGCTCATTTTTTATTGGTAGCTTAGGATTTATAACTGGTTTGTGGGCTACAAAATTTGATCATACTGCAACCATTACAAACTTTATAATAACACCATTAGCTTTTTTGTCAGGTGTATTTTATACAATTGATAAGTTGCCGTTTATTTTTCAATCTATTAGTTATTTTAATCCTTTTTTTCATATAATAAATATTTTTAGATATGGATTTCTAGGTGTATCAGATGGAGATATGTTTTTTGGAATAGTTTATCTGCCGATACTTTCCTTAATAGCATGGTTTGTTGCATATATACTTTATAAAAATGGCTATAAAATAAAAACATAAAATGTCTTCACTAGCAAATAATTATAATCGTAGAAATATTTCCTTTAAAAGAGGAAAGGGAAGTTTTCTATATTCAACAAAAGGTGTAAAATATTTAGATTTCATTCAAGGAATTGCAGTAAATTCTTTAGGTCATTCAAATACATATTTAAACAAAGCGTTAGCTAATCAGTCAAAACAACTTTGGCATGTTTCGAATGCATTCCAGATTCCAGAGGGAGAGAAGCTTGCAAGAAGACTTACAAAAAAAACGTTTGCAAATTATGTAATATTTCAAAACTCTGGAGCAGAAGCTACAGAAGCCGCAATAAAGGCTGCTAGAAGATTTTTTTATTTAAAAAATAAACCTTATAAAAATAGAATTCTATGTATAAAAAATTCTTTTCATGGAAGAACACTTGCCGCAATTCATGCTAGTGGTTCAAAAAAAATGACCGAAGGTTTTGGCCCAAAAATTCCAGGGTTTGATCATTTTACATTTGGTGACCACGAATCTTTAAAAAAATCAATAACAAAAAAAACAGCTGCGATTATGATAGAGCCGGTTTTAGGAGAGGGTGGTATTAAAGTGATACCAAAATGGTGTTTAAAAGGTTTAAGAAAAATATGTGATCAAAAAAAAATATTACTTATTTGCGATGAAGTTCAATGTGGCATAGGAAGATCAGGTAAGTTTTTTGCCTTCGAATATTCAGGAATAAAGCCAGATATTGTACCAATAGCAAAAGGTATAGGGGGTGGATTTCCTCTTGGAGCAGTTCTTATGAATAAAAAAGTTGCAACAGGCATGACACCAGGAACACATGGCTCAACATTTGGTGGAAACCCGCTGGCTATGGAAATAGGAAATGCGGTTTTAGATAAAATATTGAATAAAAAATTTTTAAAAAACGTTCAAAAAATTTCAAAATATTTTTTAAATGAATTGAATAAAATTAAAATCGAATATCCAGGAATTATTAAAGAGGTAAGAGGAATAGGACTATTACTTGGTCTTCAGTTGTACAAAAACCAAACCAAGTTTATTGAAAAGCTTGAACAAAATAAACTACTGACGATTAGAGCTGCCGATAATGTTATCAGAATACTACCACCTTTAAATGTTAAAAAATTAGAGATCGATATGTCTATCAAAATTATTAAAAAAGTTTGTAAAGAGTATAAATAAATATGAAACATTTTATAAATTTAAAAGATGTCAAAATAAACGATCTTAAAAAAATTTTAAAGGATGCAAAAAAAAGAAAATATAATAGAAAAAATCTTGGTACTCTAGATGCAGACAAAGGCGCTCCACTAAAAGGAAAAATTCTTATACAAATGTTTGAGAAGCCAAGTCTGAGAACTAGACTTAGCTTTTACTTAGCAATTAGACAGTTAGGAGGGGGCACAATAACGTTAAGATCTAATGAGCTGCACCTTGGAAAAGGAGGAGAAAGTCTTGCCGACACAGCAAAAATCCTTTCAACTTATGGTGATGGTTTTATGTTAAGAACAGATAGTGATAAAAAAATTAGTGAATTTGTAAAATATATAAAAATTCCTTTGATTAATGGCTTAAGTCCGTCATCACATCCAACACAGGTTCTTTCAGATATATTTACTGTTGAGGAAATCAAAAAAAAACCAATATCAAAATTGAATATTTGCTGGATAGGAGATTCTAATAATGTGCTAAACAGCTTAATCACTGCTTCAGTTAAGTTTTCATTTAAACTAAATATTGCTTGCCCAAAAAATTATAAACCAAAAAAACTCATATTAGATTGGGTTAAAAAAAATAAGAAGAAAGTTAATATTTTTCACGACCCAAAAAGAGCAATAAAAAATGTGGATGTTATATTTTCGGATAAGGTTATTTCATTAAACGATAAAGTGAACGTTAAAAAGAAAATAAAAGATTTTAAAAAATTTCATATCAACGAAAAGCTATTAAAATTAGCTCCCAAGAGTATATTTCTTCACTGCCTTCCAAGGGGAAATGAAGTTTCGGAAAAAGTATTTCTAGGAAAAAAATCTCATATTTGGCAACAAGCTTTCAATCGTGTTCATGTTCAAAAAAGTATTTTAATGTATTGTTTTGATAAACTAAGGTAGATTTTTTGGTAGGTCACTATTTTGATTTAAATATAACATTACAGAAGCTCTATCTTTTTCATCTTTAAGTCCTACGAAACCCATCTTATTCCCCTTTATCCACTTTGAAGGTTTTATTAAAAATCCATTCATTTCTTCCCAGCTCCATTCTTTTTTATAGTCTGATAGCGCTTTTGAATATTTGTAATCAGATATAGCTCCCACAGGTCTAAACATCACATTCCACAGTTTTGGTCCTATGTTGTTACCACCACCTTGTTTTATGCTATGACAAGCTTTGCACTTTTTAAAAACTTTTTGACCGTGATCTACGCTACCAAGTGAGAGAAGCGCCGATATATCTGTATCGCTTTCAGTACTGGCTAAATTTACTTTTCCATCATCGTTTGTTGGCTCAACTTTATAGGCTGCTACTGAAGGTTTCTCTACATTGAACATAAAATCAGATACTTTACCAATACCCAAAACAATTAATACTGTAATTATAACTGCAGCTATTATTTTGTTAATTTCAAATGAATCCATATTGTATTTCTAATGTTTGAACGTATAACATGCAATTAAAGAAATTACCTAATTTTTTAATTAGTAATTTTGCGTCTGTTAGACGCATAAATAATGTAAATTATGAGTAACACTTTAATAATTATACCATCTAGGATGTCTGCTAAAAGACTGCCTGGCAAACCACTATTAAAAATAAATGGAAAATCAATAATCATTCATGTTTTAAATAAAGCAAAAGATTGTAAAATTGGAAATGTTATAGCTGCAACAGAAGATAAGGTGATTGCAAATGAGGTTAAAGAAAATGGATTTAAAGCAATACTTACTTCAAAAAAACATAAGTCTGGTACAGATAGAATTTGGGAAGCTTTTCAAAAGCTAAGGGATAAAAAAATAAAATACATTATAAATCT
>MDSV01135831.1_pt1 | contig 10922 bp, 12 predicted proteins | sample 810851 | NCBI WGS metagenome assembly MDSV01 (sample SAMN05326640, study PRJNA326480) | marine metagenome | isolation source: seawater | place: Atlantic Ocean: North East | collected 2012 | reverse complement strand
TTTTGTTATCTAAAAAATTAATGTAAACTTCGCCAAAGTCTTTAAAATAAGATTTATTCTTATCTACATATTTAAATATTCTTCCACCTCTACTTGATAAAATTTTATTTTTAATTTTTTTTATCATTCATGTATGATTCTATTTGTTTATAGGATATTTTTTCAGCTTCTTTTGATCCATTTATATGAACATATTTATACCAATCGACAGTTAATTTTATGCTTTGAGCAATTGAATATTTAGGAGACCAATTGAGAACTTTTTTTGCTTTATTAATATTTAATTGTAAATTTTCTTGCTCATAAAATTGTTTTTTTTTATTAATTTTAACTTTACCTTTGCCCCAATAATTTATAATTTTTTTAACTATTTCATGGACAGATGTAACTGTATTTTTTTTGGAACCAAAATTCCAGGGTCCTGAATATTTTTTGGGGTTACTATAAAGTTTTAATGCTAACAATAAATAACCATATAATGGTTCAAGAACATGTTGCCATGGCCTATTAAAATTTGGTCTTCTTAAATAAATTGTTTTATTTTTTATTATCCATTTTATGCTATCAGGTATTAATCTATTTGGGGACCAGTCTCCTCCACCAATAACATTACCTGCTCTTCCAGTTGCTATACCTACATTTTTTTTTAAATAAAAACTATCTAGATAACTTTTAGCTATGATTTCGGCGCAAGCTTTCGAGGCACTATAAGGATCCGAACCTCCTAGTTTATCATCTTCTTTGAATCCTTTAGTTGAAAAATTATTTTGATAACACTTGTCAGATGTAATGCAAATTATTGATTTAACAAATTTATAATTTTTACATAAGTCTAAAATATTTAAAGTTCCAACAGCATTTATCATTATTGTTTCATTTGGTTTTTTATAAGAATCGGAAATTATTGGCTGAGCAGCTAAATGAAAAATAATGGATGGTTTAAAATTTTTTATTAGCTTTTCAAGTTTATTCTTCTCTCTAACATCAAAATATTTAATTTTAATTTTTTTTTTTAAATTAAGTTGTTTAAATAAATTATCATTTTTATTTGGTTTTCTGCCAATCCCAATAACATCGGCTTTCATTGTATGTAGCCAATATGATAACCATGCACCTTTAAACCCTGTTGCTCCTGTGATTAATATTCTCTTATTTCTATAAAAATTTTTTACCAATTTTTCCATTTTGCTTTTTTTTTCCTCCATAATTTGTTTAATATTTGTTTCTCTCTCATTGTATCCATACACTGCCAAAAGCCTTTATGTTTATAAGCATTAAATTTTTTAATTTTAACTATTCTTGTAAAAGGATGTTCCTCTAAAACAGCATTATCACCGCGGGGTATAAATTTAAAAATTTTTTTACTAAAGACAAAAAAACCTCCACTTATCCAGTTATTTTTAGCCTGCGCTTTTTCTCTAAACTCAGATATAAGCCTTTTTTTAATTTTCAATTCACCAAATCTAACAGGAGGATTAACTGCCGTTACTGTTGCTATTGGTTTATTTTTTAGGTGAAAATTTAATAACTTTTTTATATTAATATCTGAAACTCCATCTCCATAAGTCAACATAAAATCATCTTCGTTTTTCAAAAATCTTTTGAGTTTCAGCAATCTAGCGCCGGTTTTTGCTTTTTTTCCAGTATTTACAAACCTAATTTTAAAACCATCTTTGTTATTTTTCCTAAAATAATCTTCTATCATTTTTCCTTTGTATCCTAGAGCTAATATAAAATTATTTATTCCAAAAGACTTATAAATCTTCATAATATGCCAAAGAATGGGTTTGTTACCAATTTCTACCAATGGTTTTGGTTTTATTTTGGTTTCCTCAGACAGCCTAGATCCAAGTCCTCCACAAAGTATTACTACTTTCATAATATATTTGCCTTTAGTAAATTATAATTTTTATCGCTCAGTCTAATTAATTCTCTTTTTTGTAACAAATTATAAACAAATGTATATTCATTAATTTGAAAGGGCGATATTTTTTTCCAAATAAACTTAGTATATACATCCAATATAGGCATTGAAGTAAAATGAACTAAATCAATTTTGTTTTCTAAAAACTGTATAAAAGCACTTGTTGAGCCGGCAAAAAAAGAAATATTTTTTTTTGTTTTTTTTGAGAATCTGTTTTTATTTTGTTTAAATAAAAAATTAATTTCTTTTTCTAAATTTAATTGATCGGTAGATTCTAGCATTTGTGGGTGTTTTTTAATATTTAAAATTGGTATTTTCTTTTCTTTTTTTTTGATCAAATAATTACTAAAGGAGTTACTTATTATATTTTTAGAATTTATGTTCATCCCAAAGTAAAATGATTTCATCATTTTTTTATTAATTTTTTTTTTATTTCTTAATGAGTCAATAATTTTTATATTCTTCTCTTTCCATCCCAAAAATTTTATAAATAAATTTTTTTGCGAATTACCTGATAAGTAAATATAGTCAGGAGCACCATCCCTTTTTACAAAATTTAAAGGAAGGGCTGGAACCATTGAATGAACAACGCCGATTGTTCTTATTTTGTGATCTATTTTTTTTAAATTACGAAAAACATAATTTTGAAAAGGTTGCCCTTCATACGGCATAATAATTTTTTTAATTTTGTTTTGATTTATTATTGATAATATTTTTAGGTTTACAATCTCTGCCATAACGGTTTGTGAAGAAAAGTAATGAAAAAATTTTTTAATAGATAGATTGTTATCTAGTAAAGTTTTAAAAAAAACTTTTAATAAATAAATTAAACTTTTTTTTGTTTTTTTTTTTGAATAATAAAATTACATTTTTAGGAACAAATTTAGGAATTTCTTTATCTAAATATATTACAAAAAAAACTCCGTTAGATAAATTATTGGAGCTAATATTAGTAAAGCTATCTTTGAATAAACGATTTTTAAAATTAGATTTCCTTCCCCATGTCAAAATTAATGTATCAAACTTTTGATTTAAATTATTTAGCAACGAATAATTTGAAAAAGTAGATATAGCAGCTATATGTTGCAACATAATAATTAAGATATTTTTTAAGTTATTTTTTTCTTGAAGCCATAAAATTATTTTTCCAAATCCAGGTGTTTTTGCATATGTATTTAAAAAACAAAAAGAGCTTTTACTTACATCAATCCCTTTCTTTTTTACTTTATTTAAATATTTTTTTGTTTTTTTTAGTAAAAAGTACTGTTTTTCTTCAATTAAATTCATATTTAAATATTTTAATGTTTATAATTTTAATACTTTATTATTTTTTATTGAAAAAACTTCGTCACAAATTCTTAAATTCTTTTTATTGTGACTAATAATTATTATTGTTTTTTTATTTTTCAACGATTTAAGTAAATCGATAATTTGATCTTCTGTTTTTTCGTCTAAAGCATTCGTTATTTCATCAAGAACTAATATATCTCTTTGAAAATACAATGTTCTTGCTAAAGCTATTCGTTGTATTTGTCCAGCAGAAATAAAAGAACCTTTCTCACCTATTATTGTTTCTACTCCTTGTTCTAAGTTTTTAATAAAATCTGTGAGTTGACATTCTTTGATAACTTTTTCTAATAAATTTTTATCAACTTTATTATGACCAAAAATAATATTATTTAAAATACTATCATCTAATAAAAGCGAATTCTGTGATAGCATGGCAAGCTTATTTTGCCATGACATAAGATTTGTATTGTTCAGCTCAATATCGTCAATAAAGATTTTTCCTTTTTCAGGCTCTATAATTCCAGAAAGTAAATTTATTAATGTAGTTTTTCCAGAACCACTCATACCTACAATTCCTACGATTGAATTTTTTTTAATTTCTAAAGAAATGTCTTGGAATATGTTTTTTCCTGGATGTGAAAAAGATATATTTTTGAGTGAAATATTATTTTGGAATGAAATTTGTGTTTGATTATTCGTTTCTACAAAACTTTCTATGTAAGATTTTTCTTCATAAATATATTTTACACTCGGTAAAGCAAATTTTATTAGCTGAAATGAATTAATAATTCTATTAACTGATGGCAGCATTCGAACCAGTAAAGCTACAAAAAAAACTAATTTAGGTACTTGATCTTTTAAACTTACACTGGCATCTGAAATAATATAAATAAAAGAAAATGACAATACTGTTATTGAAACAACTTCAATAAAAAATCTTGGCATCTGAGAAAAAAAACTCATAGTTTTAAGGGCTTTATTATGTATTTTTTCAACCTTTAAAAATTTACTTAAAAATATTTTTCCAACACCAAAAATTTTTAACTCTTTAAAATTTTGAATTATTTCGTTTAAGTGTTTTATTCTTAAATCGTCATTCTCCCATCTAATCTTAGCTATTCTTTTAACAATCCTCTCTACAAATATATAATAATAAGTAAAAAATATTAATATCATGAGTGAAATGAAAATTAATGTTTCTAAAGGGTAATTATATAAAAAATAGCATAGAAAAATTGTAATAAAAAAAAATTCTGATAATAAAGTTAATATAGGTAAAACAAATTGATAAGTAAAAATCGCAGTATCATTTATTACATTTTGCAAAACTTTAGATGTATTTTGGTTAATCCATTGTTTCCATGTTTTATTTAAATTAATACTAATCAAATTTTTTGACATGTCTGTTTGTGTTCTCTCAAGAAAAGAATATTGAAAATAGTTTAATAAAACTAAATAAATAGATCTTATATAAAAAACAATTACAAACCCTATAATAAGAAAAAATAATAATTCATCATTAGAATAGCTAAGTTTTAAATCCGAGATGTAATCAAATTGAAAAAAAATACTTTTTTCATTATTTATGACAAACGAAGAAAGTGGTAAAATCAGATATATACCAAAAAATTCCACAAAGCCTCCTAGAATTATAAGTAAAATTAATAAATTTGCCCTCCAGCGATTTTCTTTTGAAATAAGTTTGTTAAAAAATAATAAATATTTATTTTTCATAATATATTTTAATCAATTAATAAAATAATTGTTTATGCGGTTAATTTTTGTTTTGTTGCTTTTAAGTTCAAGATCTTTGCAAAAATAATGCCATGCTTTTAAACTATCTTTTTTACTACCAAGTATATTCTTGTAAAAATAATTAATAACCTTTTGTATTTTTTTGCTATTCCACCAATCATCTACATTATGCCAAATTTCATCAATGTGTTTGATTGCATCATTATGATTGTTGAAATAAATTTTATTTTTTTTTAAAATTGAAAAAAATTTTTTGTACTCCTTAAAAGTTGTATATTCTTCTGGACAAACTAGGATAGTTGGGCCGGATGCTAGACCTTGAAAAAAGTTTGTTAAAGGATACGTACTAACTAATAATTTACTATTATCTAAAAAATAGTCGAAATCATTTACTATTTTTTCCCTAAAATTTTTATGTAAAAATGTATAACCAAAATGATTGTTATTAGCACCAGAACTTTGGCCCGCAGAAATCTTCAAATTATTGTAGATTTTATTATTTAATTTTAATTTAAGTACTTTAATAAATTTCATAACTTCAGGATAGTTTATGAAAGGAAAATCAAAATAACTGTTTAAAAAATAAGGACCAAAGAAAGGTATTAAAAACAAAAATTTTTTGTTCTTTCTGCTATGTTTTTTTATAAGCACATCTATTGGTAAAAAAAAATTTTTTTGGCTTTTTTTATGTTTTTCCCAAAACACTTTATTATGAAAATAATTTTCACTATCTATTAATGGATTATCATAACTCGGTCCATGGGGAAGCATTATTAATTTTTTATTATTAAAGCTCTCATTATGTGCCGCCCAAATTTTAAAATTATCATTGGAACGATACATTCCTGAAGAAAAAAAATATTTAGTATTTATTTTGATTTTTTTTATTTTATTATAATTTTCAACAAAATTTGATGTATAAGATAAAGGAATATCATTTACTATTTGTTTTGCTAAAAAACATTCAAACATGTTTTTTTTTTTAAAAATTAATTCTTTGTCTTTAAATTGAGTAATGTTATTTTTGGAAATTTCTGCATTAAACAAATCATTTACAAAAAAAAAGGGTAATTGTTTTAATTTTAAATTTAATAAGAAATTTGACCTTGCTGTAAAATTTGTATCAAAAAATAAAAATTTATTATTAATAGAAAATAAATTTATTAATTTTTTAATAGATTTAATTATTATACCTTTTATTGAAATTCTGGGCATTAAGTTAATATTTGTTTTAATTTTATAATTACAATTAATTTTTTTTTTACTATTTATAAAATGAAATTTTTTTGAAAAAGAACTCAAAATAATATCTTGAATAATTTTTCTATTGTAACAGTCAGTCTCCGAAAGGTCTGACCATTCTAAAAAATTTCTAGTCTTAATAATTTTTTTATCAAAGTTTAGCTTGATTATTTTGAATTTCTTCTTTTTAGAAATATTTTCTACAAAAATCCATTTATAATGTATTAAAACTATATATTTAGTTACCCAAGTATTTAAAATTGTAGTCCAAAATTTTAGACTATAATTTTTATTAATTGAATTATTTAAAAAACTTTTGAGAGATAACAAAATCTTTTTTCTTAATTTTAAAAGATATAAATTATCTTTTCTTCTTAATTTGTGAGTCCTTGTAAACTTTACAATTTCTTTAGATCTATCTTCATAATTTTCAAATTCACACGCATAATCCGCTAAATAAAAAGATTTTTTTTTAATAAATTTTTTATCTAACTTTGTTAAAGCTAATATTTTACTGCTCACTACAAATCCTCGTCAATCTCTTTTTTCAATTCGTCATGCTCTTTCATTTTTTTTTTCATAAAATTAATAGTTAATTTAGTTTTTTCAGCTATTCCTTTTGCAGTTAAAACATATATGTAATCAATTTTTTTAGGGTTTTTGTTAAAATTAGAAATTTTTATTAATCCTTTTTCTTTAAGGGCTTTAAGACAATAGTTTATCTTTCCCAAACTAAAACCTAATTCGTATGCAAGCTCCCTTTGCTTTGCTTTTGGTTTATTTTTAACTTTTCTTAATAAGTTTAATTGATCTTGATTGTCTTCCATGTTGTTCAATTTTTGAACATTTATATCGTTCAATAGTTGAACAGTAAAGAAAATAATTTTAAAGAAAATTTATTTTGTAAGTATTTTAACAGCTTTTATTGTTGAACTAATCATATAATTAAATTTTTTTTCAGGCATTTGAATATGAAAAGGAAAGGAAATCATATTGTCATAAAATATTATTTCAATTTTTTTCTGATTTAATAAATTTTTCTTCAACCATTTCAAATATATAATGACCTAAAAATATATGAGACTCTTGTATTCTAGCAACATTTTTACTCTTAATAACTATACTATAGTTACAATATTTTTTTGCTTTACCTCCATTGAATCCTAAAAAACCAACAGTTTTTATTCCCTTTTTCTTTGCCAACTTAAGAGCATTAATTATATTTTTAGAATTACCAGAAGTGCTTATAACAATTAAAATGTCATTATAATTTCCCAATGCTTCTAATGTTCTAGAATAAATTTTATCAAATGAATAATCATTACCACATGCTGTAATAGTTGAAATATCTGTTGCTAAAGATAAAGCTTTTATTGGTTTTCTATTAATTTTAGGTCTTAATCTGACCAAAAACTCTGCTGCAAGATGTTGAGCATCAGCAGCTGAACCTCCATTCCCACATAAAAGTATTTTCCCCCCTTTTTTTATTTTAAAATATATTTCTTCTATAATTAAATTAATCATTTTTTCTGATTTTATTAATGATTTTTTTGCTCTTATAGAATCTTTAATGGATTTTCTTAAATTAGTCATTTTACCAAACGCTCCTACCACCATCAATTATTAAATTATGTCCAGTCATATAACTCGAAGCATCTGAAGATAGGAACTGAATAGCTCCCCTATATTCTTTTTTATCTGCCATTCTATTTAATGGTATTTGTTTTTTAATTTTATTTACAAATTTACTTGATTGTTTGTGAAGTATTGGTCCAGGTGAAATAGCATTACATCTTATTTTGTATTTTGACCAATATGTTGAAATATATTTAGTAAGCCCTATGATTCCATGTTTCACTACTGAATAAGTAACTGGCTTAAATATATTTTTTTCATAAACAGAATGATTCGGTGCAATAACAGATAAATCTGATGACACATTAATTATAACTCCACCTTCTTTATTTTTTATCATTAATGGTCCAAAATATTTACAACATAACATGGCCCCACTTAACCCTACATTAATATGTTTATTCCATTCAAAAAGAGAAGTATTTTCTAGCTTGCCACTATTGGTCATTGAATTTTTTTTTGTAACTTTTGAATCTATAGCTGCATTATTTAACAAACCAAAAAGATTTATTTTCATTCTTCTTAGCTTAGAAGAAAGATTTTTAATTGAACTTTCTTTTGAAACATCCATTTTGCTTACCAAAATTTTTAACTGTGGGAAAAGTTTTTTTAAAACTTTTTTATGTTTCTTCAATTTTTTTAAATTTATATCCGTTAATACTAAATTGTAATTAATTTGTAATAAAGCTATTGCATGCTCATAACCTAATAACCCAGCTGCACCAGTTATCAAAAAGTATTTATTATTGTAATTTTTTTTTTCCATAAATTATAAATCAAAACTTTTTTGTCTGTCCCCCATCGATTATATATGTTGATCCAGTTAAATACTGTGTTTCTGAATTTATTATAGTTTTACAAACACTAAAAATATCCGATATTTTTCCAAAAGTATTTATTGGAACGTTATTTCTTATATATCTGCTAACTTGTTTTTTATTCTTTTTCATTTTTTTTTCCCAAACAGAACCTTTAAAATAAATATTTCCTGGAGCAACAGCATTAATAGTTATTTTTTTTTCTCCTAAAAAAGATGACATAACTTTTACATAATTATTAATAGCAGACTTTGCAACAGAATAAGCTATTGGGGCTCCTTTTATATTTTCAATACCACATATTGAAGACACACATACTATTTTACTAATATTCTTTTTTGATATTGGTAGAAAATATTTAATTGTATTTACTGTTGAAAAAAAATTTTTTTCAAATGAATTTCTAAAATCTAAATTATTTTTTTTAAAATCACTATTGCCATAATTACATATAAGAAAATCTAATTTACCAATTTTTTTTTTAATATTTTTAAAAATTTTTTTGATAACATTTTCTTTTGTAATATCTCCAACATAAAAATCACAATTATTAAGTGATTTTGAGGCATTTTTTAATCTTTTAAAATTAGTTCCATTTATAATTATTCTAAAACCATCTTTTTGAAAATTTTTAGCAAGACCATAACCTATTCCCGAAGAAGATCCAGTTATAAAAATAGTCCCTTTTTTAAATTTTACCATAATTAAACTTCATAAAAATTGACTTTAGATATTTTAAATTAATTTCCACTTCTTTAATATCTTTATTATTATTTGATCTAGCTGTTTGTAATATTAATGTTTTTTTAAAATTTATTTTTTTTATGTTCTTAAAAAAACTTAAAAAATCTACATTTCCTCGTCCTAAGCGAACAGTTTCGCCATTATATTTTCTATCTTTTATATGAATATTTTTTATATATTTTCCAGTTAATTTAAATTCTTCATCCAAATCATATCCTAATGAAGCACTATTTCCTAAATCATAGTTAATACCAAAAGTCTTAACATCAAAATTATTAATAAAGTCTTTTAGTTTTTTGGGAGGATAATCAGACTCAAATAAAATTTGAATTTTTTTACTTTTTAAAAAATTTTTATAACTATTTAAAATTTTTATTAATCTTATTTCTTGGCTTTTTTTCTTTAATGATCCATTATCAACTAAAGGAATAACTAGATATTTTATTTTAAGTTTGTTGCACGCTAATAAAATTTTTTTAAAATCTAAAATAAGTTTTCTATTATTATTTTTCCAAAAAGGTCTTTCCATAAAACAATCGCCCGTTAAAGATTTTATTTTAATTTTATATTTTTTAGACAATTCTTTTATTTTAGAAACTCCTTCTTTATTAAATATAGGATTTTTTGCAAAGCAACTATAATCTAAGGTCCACTCAATAAATCTTAGCTTGAGTTTTTTTGCCTGGTAAAATTCTTTCTTCCAATTTTTTTTTGGAAAGCATTGAATTTTATTTCCTACTTTTCTTGAAAGTCGCCCTTGCATGATTCCAATTTTATACGAACCTATCATAAAATTTCAACTAACTCTAAAAATCCACCCTCCGGTGTTTTGCAGTAAGTCATTTTAACTTTTCCATCTGCTGAAATTAATGGTTTTGAATTAAACTTTATTTTATTTTTTTTTAATTTTTTGTATAAATTATCAATTCCTTTCACGGTTAGTGATATATGTGTATATCCATTTGAATAAGGGAAAATTTTTTTATTACTTATGTTTGGTGCGTTAAAAAAATAAAGTAACTCAATTTGATTTTTAAAACTATCTTCTAGTTTAATTGTTTTAACTTTAACATTTTTATAAGATAAAACTTTATCAATTAACTTTCCTCTTTCTATCATTTTTTTTTTTATTTTAAATTTAAGTAATTTCTGCCAAAACTTAATAGATTTTTTTAAATTTTTGGTAACTATGCCAGTATGTCTTATCTCTATCATTTTATAATTTAAATACTTTGCCTATATTTTTATTAAGAATATTTATTCCTTCTTCTATAGCACTTTTTGTAATAGTTAATGGTGGTCCAATTTTTATAGATTCTCTACCAGTCCACACAACCAATAGTCCATCTTTTAGACATTTCTCTGAAACTTCCCTAAGTTTTTGAGCAATATTTTTTTTATATGTTTGTTTAAATATAATTGCTGCTACTAATCCTCTGCCGTTTATTGAAAAAATTATTTTACTAAATCTTTCTTTTATTTTATTTAGTTCTTTAAATAAAAAATCTCCTTTA
>MDSV01192280.1_pt1 | contig 10924 bp, 10 predicted proteins | sample 810851 | NCBI WGS metagenome assembly MDSV01 (sample SAMN05326640, study PRJNA326480) | marine metagenome | isolation source: seawater | place: Atlantic Ocean: North East | collected 2012 | reverse complement strand
TTTTTTATAATATTTTTTTTTTTACAGAATAAACATTCAGTTTTTTTCATATAATTTCATTAATATAATTAATATACTGTTTACTTATTTTAGAAATTGAAAAATCAAAAGACTTTATAAAATTTTTTTTATTAAAATTTATCTTATTTTTGTTTATTAATTTTTTAAGTTCTTTAAGTAATCCATTTTGATCATTGTGGTCAAATAATATACCATATTTTCCATTTTCTAAAATTTCACTTGGTCCATAATCGCAATTAGAAGATATAATTTCTAAACCACAATGCATAGCCTCTACTATAACATTTCCAAAACCCTCCCATTTAGAAGATAACACAAATATATGTGATTTTAGATAGTATTCAAAAATATTAGCGTCAAAATCAATTATTGATATCCTTTCTCTTTCATCTAATTCAATTATTAAATTTTTAAGTTTATTTTTTAAAGGACCCTGTCCAACGATTATAAGTTGAGCTTCAATATCTTTATTTATTTTTGCAAAAGTTTTGATTAAAAATTCATGATTTTTTTGATCTTTTAACGTACCTACTGATATTATAGTTCTTTTTAAAAATTTATTATATTTTTGAAAATATAATAATTTGTTATAATTATTGTCTGGAACAATAGGATTATTAATTACTTTAATTTTATTTTTTTTAATATTTGATATTTTAGATACCTGAGATTTAACCCCTTCTGAAACACAAATTATACCATCTGTTAAAGGATATGTGATTTTAAGGATAAATTTAAATAAATTTAGATTAAATGATGTTTCATTTTCAATAGATTTTTCTAAATTTACGTGATCACTAATAATTAATTTTGTTTTAATTAAAAATAACCTGAAAATTAAAATTGTTATGGAAGTTAATGGCCACATAGCAACGATACAAATACTTGCTTTCTCTTTGTAAAATATAAAAGGTAGTTTTAATAAACCCTCTCTAATTCTATTAATATCTAAATTTATTATTTTAATATTTTTATCTACAAATTTTAAATAATCACCTTCCTTTTTATTAAGCAAAAAAGTTACATTAATGCCTTGCTTTATCCAATCATTAGCAAGATTTAAATATACTTTTTCGGCTCCTCCTCCTTTAAGATTAGGTAGATAAATTATAATTTTCTTTAGTTCTTTCAATTTAAAATATAGTTGAGTTTATTACTTTACATACTTTTTTTATTTCATTTTCTTTTAGATATTCATGAATTGGCAAACTAATAATTTTATTATCAATTCTTCCTGTTAGAAAATTTTTGGTATTTTGTTTAATATGTTTATAAGCAATCAACTTATGGAGAGCTTTAGGATAGTGTATTCCAAATTGTATGTCATTTTTTGTAAATTCTTTTATTAGTTTTTTTCTATTGTTAACTCTGATTACAAAAAGATGATATGAATGTCTAATTTTTGATGAATTTATAGGAAGTACAATTTTCTTATTATCTTTTAAATATCTTCTATAAAGTTTTGCGTTTTTATTTCTTTTTTTTACTAAATCTTCTAGATATTTTAATTTTACTTTTAAAATAGATGCTTGAATTGTATCAAGTCTGCTGTTTCTTCCTTCAAATTTATTATCAAACTTATTTACCCTTCCATGATTGGATATCATTTTAGATTTTTTATATAAATTAAAATTATTTGTAATAATTGCTCCACCATCTCCATATGCACCTAAATTTTTTCCAGGGTAAAAACTAAATGTAGATATATCTCCATAAGTTCCTACATGATTATTTTTATAAAAGGATCCATGTGCTTGTGCACAATCTTCAATTAATTTAAGTTTATATTTTTTTTTGATCCTTGAAAGCTCATCCATATTACAAGGATGCCCATATAGATGTACCGCAATTATTGCTGATGTTTTTTTATTTATAAGTTTTAATAATTTTTTAGTATCTATAGTATAATTATCTATAGATACGTCGCAAAATATAACTTTTAAGCCAGATCTTGTAACTGCCTCTGAAGTTGAAATAAAAGAATTTGAAGGGACAATAACCTCAGATCCCTTTTTAAGATTTAAGCTTTCTAATGAAATTTCAATTGCGTCAGTTCCGTTCGCAACACCTAAACAGTATTTTGAGTTTATATATTTAGAAAATTGTTTCTCAAATTGGATTTTTGTATCTCCTCCAATAAAATTAGCTTTATTTATTGTTTGATAAATAGATTTATCAATTTCTTTTTTATATTTATTATATTGTGCCTTTAAATCTAAAAACTTTATAGTCATTTTATATTTCTCTGATTAATTTTGCGGGATTACCAGCATACACACCCTTGATTTTGATATTTTTAGTAACTACAGAGCCAGCTCCTATCAACGATCCTGAACAAATATTAATAGGTAATATTGTAGAATTAGAGCCTATTGAAACATTATCTCCTATTTTAGTTTTTTTCCATAATTTACTATCCCCTGAAGGTCCATTTTTATTATTAAATTTATCGTTAATAAATACTACCCCATGCCCAATGAAACAATTTTTTCCTATTTCAACAAGTTCACAAATAAATGAATGAGATTGGATTCTTGTACCACTTCCAATTTTTGTATCTTTTTGGATCTCAACAAACGGTCCAACAAAAACATCGTCACCTAATACTGATTCATATATATTAGTGGGCTCAATAATATTAACATTTTTTCCAAATTTTACATTCTTAATTTTGGCATAAGATTTCTTCATAATTTTATTTCTTTATTGTTATTTATAGATTGATTTATTGCTTCAAGTAACTTTACTGATTTAATTCCTTCTATTCCATCAACTGTCTTTATTCTAGAATTACTAATAGATTTATAAATATTCTCATAAAACTTTGTATGACCATAACCATAAACATTGGGTGGGTTTTCATTATATTTATTCATTATATTTTTATCATTAGATTTTTTATTAAGAAATTTCCAAGTTTTTATTTTATTAACAGCAAATCCAGAAATTTCAACTGTTCCACCTTCGCCTAAAACTGATATTGATCCCTCCAGATCTTTAGGTCTTGCAGCAGTTGTAGCTTCTATACAACCAAGAGAACCATTTTTAAATTTCAATATTGCAATAACTGTATCTTCCATTTCAATTTTGGCTATTGATTTTTTTGAATAGGCAAAAACACTTTTAACTTCACCATTAAGCCATAATAATAGATCTATATGATGACTAGCTTGGTTAGCAATCACATTTCCATCTAATTTTTTGGTGCCTCTCCATTTATCTTGGTCATAATAACTTTGTTCTCTCATCCATCTAACTCTAGTTGTAACTAAGAAAATTTTTTTAAATCTTTTTTGATCAATAGCTTTTTTTAGTTGTATAACCGCTTGATTAAATCTGTTCTGTTTAACAACAAATAATCTTGAATTGTTTTTTTTACAAATATTGATAGCTTCTGTTGCTTCCTTAACACTTAAAGATATTGGTTTTTCAACTATTATATTTCTATAATGTTTAGATAACTCTATAATATGCTTAGGGTGATTTCCACTTTCTGTTAATATACAAATAATATCAGCCTTTTGATAATTAATCATATCTTTATAATTATCAAAAAAAGGAACAAATATTTTCTTACCAAGTTTTTGAGCCTTTTTGAAATTTTTATCACAAACAGATATTATTTGATATTTTTTATTTAAATTATTTAATAAAACTTCAGTATGTCTTTTTGATATTCTACCACATCCGTATATTGAGCACGTATATTTTTTCATATGACCATTTTATATACTAAAATATATTTTGATGTAAATTTTTCAATTTCAATATTGGTAATATAAATCATTTGATTTTAAATTTTATATAATCTTCTATTTCTTTATTGCATAAATATAAAGGCGATATTCCATTATAAAAATCAATGTACCATTTCATTGTTTTTTCTATAGTTTTAGAAAAATTATATTTTGGTTCAAAATTTATATTTTTATTAAATGTATTTTTTTTATAGATATTTTTTTTATTTTGAATGATTTTGTTATAATTTTTATTTATTTTAATAAAATTTTTTTTATCAAGATATTTTAATATTTCTTTTATTAATTTTCTTACATTTTTATTTTCCTTATTATTAGGTAGAAAACTATATGTATTATATTCAGTGTTTTTGTTATGAATAGCTTCAGCCAAATTTAAGTAGCCACTTAATGGATCTAAAACATGTTGCCATTGCTTAATATGATCGGGATTTTTAATAATAATAGTTTTGTTATTTTGCCAGGCTTTAATAATATCTGGCACAATTCTAGTTTTAGACCAATCACCACCACCAATTATATTGCCAGCTCTAACTGTAACAATGGATTTTTTATTTTTAAAAAAAGATTTACAATAACTTGCAGTTATTAATTCAGCAGACAACTTACTAACTCTATAAGGATCTAATAAATCATTTTTTTTATTCATATAAAACTTTTCACCTAAGATATTATTAGTAGTAACCATTAATGCTGTCTTGATTTTATTTATGTTTTTAATACATTCTAGTATATTAGTTGTGCCAAGAGTATTTATTTTGAAAGTATCTAGAGGTTTGTCATATGAAGAACTAATTATAGGTTGTGCTGCAAGATGAAAAATAATCTCTGGTTTTATTTGATTTAATTTTTTGTATATTGACTTATAGTCACAAATATCCAGATAACTGCTTTTAATTAAAGAATTTGCTTTTGATTGAAAAAATAGTGAATTTTTTTTTTCTATAGATGAATTTTTTTTACTTATTCCATAAAGTGTAGCACCCTTTGATTTTAGCAATATAGTAAGCCAACTGCCTTTAAAGCCTGTATGTCCAGTTATTAATACTTTTTTATTTCTCCAAAAATCACTCATGTCTTATAAAATTTTGGATTAGATTTTAAGTATTTATCTAATTTATTTTTATCATTTACACTATCCATTGATTGCCAAAAACCACTATGCTTAAAAGCAATTAACATTTTTCTTCTAGCAATTGATGGAATACAATCTTTTTCCCAGATATCAGAATTTTTTTTTACATATTTTAAAATAGACTTATTTAGTAAGAAAAATCCTGCGTTGATGTGAAAATTATTTTTAGGTTTTTCATTAAACTTAATTACTCTATTATTTTTAAATTCTACAACTCCAAATTGGTTTGATGTCTTAACTACTGTAACAGTAGCTTGTGATTTTTCCTTTAAATGAAATTTATAAAGTTTTGATAGGTTTATATTAGATAAGCCATCGGAGTATGTTAAAAAAAAATTGTCATCATTGCTATTATATAATATTTTTTTAATTTTATTTATTCTGCCTCCAGTATTAGTATAAAGACCTGTATTAATTAATAAAATATTCCATTCTCTATTATTAAAAACAAAAGTTAATTCAATTTTGTTTTTATATTTTTTTAATTTAAAATTTCTTTTGCTTTTGAAGTATTTTATAAAATCTGAAAATAATAAATGGTATTTATAGCCACAGCATATTACAAAATCAGTAAAATTATAATAAGCAAAATGATCTATAAGATGATAAATTATTGATTTGTTGTTAATTTTGATAAGGGGTTTTGGAGTTTTTTTTGTTAACTCTACAAATCGTGACCCAAATCCACCGGCTAAAAGAATTACTTTCATTTTTTAAATTATTAATATTTTATAAGTAAAGTAATTAAAGGATGTTTTCTAATGTTTTTTTAAATAATTCTATATTTATATATATTCCATTATGGCAATTATTTTTATCTACAACAAAAACGTGATGAGGAAAATTTAAAATCTTACTAAGTTGATAGTATACAAATTCATCCTCTTCAGGCCTTGAATCAGGAAATATTTCAATTATTTTTATTTTCTTAGAAAAAATTATATTTGATAATGCAGCGCCATGAATAGTAATAAGCACTTCAATTGAATTGAATATTTCTACAATTTTTTCTTCTTCAAAATCTTCCAAGTATATAAAATCATAATTAAATTTTGTTAAGAAATTAATAAATTCATTTTCATTGATTATATTTCTTAAATCATTTTTTTTTCTTAAAATTACAACTTTTTTATACTTATAATTTTTACTTAAATAATCATATTTTTTTTTAAAATAAGAGTTTAACCACAATATAGATTTTGGAGAGTAGAGTGAATATTTGTTATTTTGTAACTTTATATATCTTGATGAATAAATATGAAGATTTTCAATATTTGCAATTGTATCATTCCAGAGATAAATATTTTTATCATTAATACCTAGAATTTTTAAATAATATCTAATAAAATTTATATTATGTTTGTTAACAATATATTCGTAATCATTTTGTAAATTATTTTTTACTACATATTCTAGTCTCGGCAAATAATCTATTAACCAATGAAATTTATTATCATTTAAAGATCCTGCAAAACAAATTACATTATTAAAATTCTTATTTGGTTTATTAAATGTTAATTTAAATAAATATCTAAAGAATTGAGAAGAATAAATATATTTTAAGTTTAAATTTATTGATTCTAATATTACTCTTAATTTATTACTTATAAATATAGGATAATCTCCAGCAGAAACAGCATAGATTTTATCTATATTACAATAATAATATTTATTTAATTTGATTTTCTTAAAGGATAGAAAATCAAATGATTTCCTTTTATTATAAACGTAATAATTATTCCTATTAAAATCTACTATCTCATTATCGTTCTGTAAATACTGAAACGTTTTGATATTTTTAAGATTTTTTGTATTAAAATTCCAAAAGGTAAAAGGTAATTTAAGTGATATATAAAAAACTTTAGTAAGAAATTTTTTAAAAAACTTCATTTAAAAATTGTTTAATTTTTATTTGATAATCTAATTTTTGTTTTGCAAATTTTCTCATTTCTTGAGGCATACTATTATCTAAGTTATTAAACCACTTTATTAACTTATCTATATCAATATTATATTTTTTTTTATCGATTTTGAAAATAAATTTATATTCTTTTTTAAAATCACTATCATCTGCTTCCATTATAAAGGGGAGTCCTGCTGCAGTATATTCTCTAATTTTTAATTCTGATCTTTCATAAGTATTTAAATTTTTTAATCCTATGGATCCAATTCCTATATTTGAAGATTTGAAAATATTTGATAAATCTTTACCTTTTTTTAAGCCTAGAAATTTTATACTATTGCCATTTTTAAAATATGCTGAGTTATATTTTATTTTTTTTATTAATTTATCATCGATATGACCAACTAAATTTATATTAAATTTATAAGTACTGAATTTTTTTTGATAGAATATAATGGAATCAATCAATCTTTCTAAGCCATGCCATTTTGTTAATGAGCCAACACAAACAAAATTCAAAACATTATTTTCAATTTTTTTAATTTTCTTTAAAAAAGGTATAGAGTTTGTATCAACACCATTTTGCCATAAGTAAGTTTTCTGCTTGATAAATAAATTATAGGGGAAATATTCCTTATCATAATATATTATTTTTCTAAAAAAAATTAATAAAATTGGTGTAAGAAAGAGGTTTAGATAAAAATATATATAGTTTGAAATTTTTTTATTATTATTCATTTTAAATTCAAAAGAAAGTGTTGAAAAAGATGTGGGAACTTCTGCATAAAGATTTTTATTCTTTTTTGCTATAATGACAAAAAATAACAATATGAATGATTTAATTCCAACTGTTCTTATTATAATATTTTTTGAATTACAATTTTTTATAAATTTATACGCTTTTATGAAACCATTAAAGCTTAAATCATTAATGTTATGATATTCAGATTTAAATCCTAATAAACTTAAATTATTAGTTAAACTATTTATTTTTTTTTCAAATCCAAAAAAAAATCTGTCTTCAATTATGGATAAAAATGTACAATATATTTGCATTTTAGTATAAGTAATAGGTAATTAAATACTTTTTATATAAATTATGGATACAAAAAATATAATTAACTTCTATATTAGTCATAAATACAAAACAATTTTAAATATTATTTTTATAACAATTATATCCTTTTTTATTTTTAATAATTTAAATTTATACTCAAAAAAAAATAAATTGATCATATATTTAGGATTTAATAATTTTACCAATATGTTCACAATGGAATTGGGGATTAAAGACCTAGATCCAAGAGCAGAATTTAATAAAAAAATTAAATCATATAAAAATTATTATTTGTGGATTGAAAGTCTTGCTTCTAAGAAACCTGAGTGGAATTATAAAAATTTTTTAGATCTCAAATTTGAAGATGACAAAATTTTAGTTGTTGACGATTTAGAAAAAAAACTAACTGATGAAGCAATTGAGGAGGTAGTAAGTTATATAGAATTTACCGGTGATGCTGTTAACAATACTTTTATGTATTTAAAAGAACTAAGTAACCTTGAATTAGATATTGAAAAAAATAATTCAGATTGTGATAAAATAATTGGACTATTTTTAAATGAAAATATTTCCAGATTACTAAGTAAGTCACTTATTGAAGCTGATATATTTGATATTCAATTAAAAGAATGTTTAGTTAATGAATATAATGATAATAATACTTTAGAGAAAAGATATACTTTCATAATGAATAAGTTGTTAGGTAATACAAATACACAAATTACTGAAAGTAAAACTAATAGATTAAAAACTACTTATATGGAAATATATGACATTAAAAAAGAGTATATTTATATCAACAACCTTAAAGCTATAAATATATATACATTTACTATTTTTTTAGTTTTAATTAGCTTGATTCTACAGTACGGAATTTTATCTTTCTTAATAGAAAATAAAAAAAAATAACATAAATATATTTCTTATCTAAAATTTGATCTATCTATTTATTTTAAAATACGAATTATACCAATTTACAAAGTTTTTTACACCATCTTCTATCTTAGTAAATTTTATTTTCCCAATTTTTTTTAGAAGATTAGAATTATCACCATGAGTTTTTATGATGTCACCTTTTTGCATTCCTAGATTTATTATTTTTGCTTTTTTATTGATATTTTTTTCAATTATACTGATAAATTTTTTTAAGCTTATTGGTTTACCTGAGCATATATTAAAAAATTGATAGGGGATTTTATCTAAACTTTTTTTATTTATTAGTTTGTTGAGTATTTTGATTACATCATCAACATAAGTAAAATCTCTATAGTGATTACCATTATTAAATACCTCTATGTTCTTGTTACTACTGATGTTTTTTACAAATTTAAATAATGACATATCTGGTCTTCCAAATGGTCCATATACAGTAAAAAACCTGACAATGGTTATGGGCATTTTATAAATATAAGAGTAGGAATATGCCATTACTTCATTAGATTTTTTTGTTGCAGCATAAAAAGAAATTGGAAAATCAGTATTGCTAATTTCTTTTAATGGAAATTTTTTATTATCACCATAAACAGAACTTGAAGAGGCTGTAATTAAGTGCTTTATTTTTTTTAATCTGGAATTTTCTAATATATTAAAAAATCCAACGATATTTGCTTCCATATATTTTTCAGGATTTGTGATTGAATATCTTACACCTGCTTGAGCACTTAGATGAAAAACTATATCAAAACTATGTTTATTAAAAACTGATTTAATCTTATTATAATTTTTGATATCTACTTTATGAAAAAAAAAATTTGAGTTTTTGCTTAGAATTTTAAGCCTATCTTTTTTAATTTTTGTAGAGTAGTAATTATTTATATTATCAATACCGACAATTTTATATTTAGAATTTTTTAATAACTGATTACTAAGATGAAAGCCAATAAAACCAGCACAACCGGTAATCAAAATATTCATTAATTCGTGGGTATTACAAACTCTGGACCATCAGTTATTGATTTAGGCCACCTGCTTGTTACAGTTTTTAATTTTGTAAAGAAATTTATACCTTCTTTACCGTGCATTGCATGATCACCAAATAAAGATTGTTTCCACCCTCCAAAACTGTGAAAAGCCATTGGGACGGGTATTGGAACATTAATACCAACCATACCTATCTTACAATTCGTTGTAAAATGACGTGAAGATTCACCATTTGATGTATATATACTCGCACCATTACCGAAATCATGGTTGTTTACAAGATCAAGTGCTTCTTCATAATTTTTTGCCCTTACAACAGAAAGTACTGGACCAAATATTTCTTCTTTATATATTTTCATATTTTTGGTGACATTATCAAAAATTGTTGGACCGACAAAGTAGCCGTTTTCATAACCCTGTATTTTTAAATTTCTACCATCAAGAACAAGATCTGCTCCCTCATTTTGACCGATAGAAATATAATCTTCAACTTTAGCTTTATGTTCTTTAGAAATTAATGGGCCCATTTCAGCTTGATCATCTGTCCAAGGAGCTACTTTTAATGTTTGTGCTCTTTCACTAATGCTTGTAACAAGTTTATCAGCAATGTTTCCTACTGCAACTGCGACAGACACAGCCATACATCTCTCCCCTGCTGATCCAAAAGCAGCACCCATAATACCGTCAACGACTTGATCTAAATTTGCATCAGGCATTGCAATTAAATGATTTTTTGCACCTCCTAAAGCCTGAACTCTTTTTCCAAATTGAGAGGATTTTTGATAAATAAATTTAGCAACCGGTGTTGATCCTACAAAGCTGACTGAAGAGATTTTATCTGATTCCAAAATCATATTTACTATTTCTTTATCGCCATTAATCACATTGAAAACTCCATCAGGCAGTCCTGCCTCAGTAAACAATTCAGCTAATTTTATACTACACGAAGGATCTTTTTCAGATGGCTTCAAAATAAATACATTTCCACATGCTATAGAAATCGGATACATCCACATTGGCACCATAGCTGGGAAATTAAAAGGTGTAATACCAGCGGTTATTCCTAGTGGCTGCCTAATTGACCAAGAATCAATTTCTGTACCAACATTTTGTGAAAATTCTCCTTTTAA
>MDSV01013971.1_pt1 | contig 10924 bp, 7 predicted proteins | sample 810851 | NCBI WGS metagenome assembly MDSV01 (sample SAMN05326640, study PRJNA326480) | marine metagenome | isolation source: seawater | place: Atlantic Ocean: North East | collected 2012 | reverse complement strand
CTTTGCGGCATAAGCAGTTTTGCTACGAAGGTGGACTACTTGTTCCGCTTATTATTAAAGGCACTCATCCTTCCATCAATTCTGGGCTTGTTGTAAGTGACCTAGTAAGTCTACTAGATGTTTCTGCTACGACGCTATCACTAGCAAAGATTAAACTTCCTGATTATTTAGACGGGCAAGATTTACTTGGGAAAAATTATCTTCCGGTTAAGTATGTGGTCGGTGCTCGTGATCGTTGTGATTATACTATCGATTGCATACGCACTGTTCGAACTAAGCGTTATCGGTATATTCGTAATTACTTCCCTGATCGACCACTGATGCAACCTGGTTACCGTGACGGAAGACCCGCATCTGTTGATATGCACAGACTTTATAAGCAAGGTAAGCTTACCAAGTACCAAGCAGATCACTGGTTCGGTTTACGGCCTACAGAAGAGCTCTATGATATGCATTCAGATCCCCATCAGATTGTAAATTTATCCCAATGCGATAAATTTACAAAAGTGTTGATGGATCATCGTAATATCTTGCAACATTGGATAGAAAATACCAGAGATAGAGGCCATTATCCAGAGGATGACGTACAGCTTAAAGCTACTTATGATCTCTGGAAAGATCGCGAAATATTTCTGAATGCTGCAATTAATCCCGAATACGATAAATTTCGATAAAGTGTAGGTTCTTACTAATTTATGGTTATACTAAATATTATTAAACTGTGCCTACATATTAAAAATATTATGCATTATAAAGTATCCCTTTTACTTACGGTATCCATTGTATCGCTTCTTCTTGTGGGTACGCTTCATGCAAAGTTGCCTGATCTTTCAAAGATGAATATCCTATTCTTGTGCCCAGAGGATTGGTCAGCTGCTGCGATTGGTGCGTATGGTAATGATGTGGTACTAACGCCCAATGTAGATGAGCTATCTAAAAGTAGTACTGTATTTACGAAAGCTTATTGTCAAAATCCAGTATGCAATCCTTCGCGCAGCTCGTTTAATACTGGATTAAGACCAGAAACAACGGGTGTGTATGGTAACCCATATAACTTTGAAAGGGTGATACCTCCATGGGCTAGTACTATCGGGGAGACCTTAACATACCATCCAATAAAGACTTATATGGTGGGTAAGTTATTTCACCATAATTGGGAAGCAGTTCGTCAATCTGGAGCGTATGATGGCATTTATAACAGTCCACCAAAGGGGTATCAAGGACGAGTATTGAAGTACTCGGTGCCAAAGGGAACTCCTCAGAATCCTCCAAAAGAATGGACGTATACTTCGGATTTGGAGTGGGATGCAAAAATGATTGAGGCGATGGAAATTCGTAAAGAACTGTGGGCGACTGCGGAAAAAGGATCCAAGCAGTGGAATAGGGGCCGCGAAATTTTTCAAAGTCTACAAGCAGAAGTAATAGGTGATAGCGGAGATATTGCAGAACGCAACCCCGATGGAAAAAAAGCCCGTGTTGTCGCTGAATTAATCCAAGAGTGTAGTCAATCGGGCGAACAGTTCTTCATAACCTACGGAAGTAGTCGTCCCCACACTCCGCTCATAGCACCACGTGAGTACTTTGATCTCTATGATCCAAGTAAGCTAAAAGTTTCACCCGCATCTAAGGATAAGGATATCAACATACCTCCAGTGGCGAAGCGCTTTGGTAGAAATTGGGACATATTTAAATTACGCGATGAAACTACAGAAACTGCGCAAGCAGCTATTCACGCTTACTATGCTTGTGCCAGCTTTATCGATGATCAAATTGGCTTAATATTATCCACTTTAGAACAATCGGGTCTAGCTGATAATACTATCGTGATATTTACTTCCGATCATGGCTTTCATCTAGGAGAGCACGGGATGTGGAGTAAAATTAGTCTATTTGAACAATCCACTCGCGTCCCATTAATGATTAAAATTCCAGGAGTAACAAATGGTTCTATCTGCGAAGAAATTGTTGAGTTGGTGGATTTATATCCATCCTTTTGTGAAATATTAGGAATGGACTTACCGCACGACAAATTAGAAGGAATATCTTTTTTACCCCTCATTGAAGACCCGGAAAAAAGTTGGAAAAAGGCAGCTTTCTCGAGTTGTCGTCAAGGGACTTACATGGGGCGCTCTATACGAACAAAATCGCATCGATATACTGAATGGGTAAGTTATAAAGAGAAGAAACATACCGATGCCAAGGTTCACTTTACCGAGCTATATAATTTAGATATAGATAATTTAGAGCAAAATAACTTAGCGGACAAATCGGATTATGTATCGCTGCAAACACAATTAGCGAGCATTCTCAAAAGTGGATGGAAGCAAGCTTTACCGACATACGATTGATCTAAATATTGAATATATTATCATCTTATAAACCCAAGTAGAAGCAGCGTTAAGTATTATGCGTTCACGTTTAGCATTACAGCGCTCTTGAGCATAATATATTTAGCTCTTAGTATTTAGTTGATTTTTATTATCTCTATTTTTTATATAAATATTTCATTTTTTGTCTATATATTGATACCTACTTACCCTTATATGATCTCTGCAAACTATCACCAACTGCTTCGAGTCTTATCTCTAATCTCTTCATTTTTATTGCTATCGTTAATCCATGGATCAACTCTTTTTACATCCGATAATGTAATCCTTTTTCAGCCATCTGAGTCATTTGAAATTGTTTTAGAAGAGAATGAATTTTGGTGGGGTGGTTTAAGCGTTGATGGGTATAGGATGCCCTACAGCAGTAAGACTCAATTAACTAGAAACCTTCTTGGCGACAATAGAGGTAACCAAGCAAGTCCCATTTTAATTTCTTCTAAAGGTCGCTACATATGGTCTGAAGGGCCTTACGAGTATTCTTACGACTTAGGAACACTTCGTATCAGTAATGCTATTGGAGAAGTACGGCTTGTAGATGCTGGAAATAATCTTGTTCAAGCCTTTAAATCTGCATCAAGAAATTATTTTCCATCTAACGGGAAAATACCTGATCCTCTTTTGTTCACAGCTCCACAATACAATACATGGATTGAATTAATTTATAACCAAAATGAAGAGGATATTCGTGCTTATGCAGATGCTATTATCGATAATGGTTATCCTTCCGGAGTGATGATGATTGATGATAATTGGCAAAAAAGCTACGGAGATTGGAGATTTAGAGCAGATCGATTTGAAGATCCTAAGGGTATGATAAAACATCTACATAATAGTGGTTTCAAGGTGATGATGTGGATTTGCCCATTCGTTACTGCTGATACAGAGACTTTTCGTTATTTAGCAGCAAAGGGTATGCTTCATCTAGATCCGCAGCGAACTCAAGAAATACTATGGGCGAATACTAAAAATAAAGCAGCGATTATACGATGGTGGAATGGCGCAAGTGCTATGTTAGATCTCAGTAATCCATCGGCAGTCGCATGGATTGAGGGTGAGCTAGATCATTTAGTTGAAGAGTATGGAGTTGATGGTTTTAAATTAGATGCTGGAGATTCTCATTTTTATAAATCAGGCATTATCTCTTATAATGAAAATGCTATAGCAAATGATCATACTGAATATTTTGGTAGGTTAGGCCTAAAGTATCCACTCAATGAATACAGGGCATCATGGAAATTGGCAGGTTTACCTTTAGCGCAGCGTTTACGTGACAAAACCCATGATTGGGAAGATCTTACCCAGTTGATTCCTGGTATGGTTGCTCAGGGTTTAATGGGGTATGCTTATACTTGCCCTGACATGATTGGAGGGGGGGAGTATCAATCTTTTTTAAAGCTGGATACTATTGATCAGGAGCTAGTCGTTCGTTCCGCTCAAGTTCACGCACTTATGCCAATGATGCAGTTCTCTGTCGCTCCTTGGCGCGTCTTAAGTCCAGCTAACAATGATATATGTAAAGACATGGCGATTTTACATGCAAAGTTTGGTGAAGAAATTTTAAGCTACGCAAAACAGTCTTCCTTAACTGGTGATCCCATAGTAAAGCCGATGACTTGGTTTTGGCCAGATGCTGGATATGAAACTATACAAGACCAGTTTATTTTAGGAGAGAATATTTTAGTTGCCCCTATCATACACAAAGCTGCACGCACTCGTAGAGTCATAATTCCAGAAGGAACTTGGGATGGCGACGATGGCTCTGTTGTAAAAGGACCAGTCACTATCAAGATCGATGTTCCTCTAGAGCGATTACCTTATTACCGCCTGAGAACGTCTGTTTGATTGTTCTCTACTTCTCTAAAATTAATTATGACTACTTGGATTTTCATTTCTTTTATCAGTTTCACAATTTTTGCTGCTCTACTTACCTGGTTGATTACAAGGCTTGATGAAAAATCAAGTTCGGATGGATTTTTTCTTGGTGGGCGCTCACTAACATTTCCGATTATCGCTGGCTCCTTGCTGCTGACAAACCTATCGACGGAGCAAATGGTGGGCTTAAATGGTGCAGCTTTTAATGATGGCTTGAGCGTTATGGCTTGGGAGGTAGTAGCGGTTATTGCTTTAATTATTATGGCTTTATACTTCCTGCCTAAATTCCTAAAAGGAGGAATTACGACGGTACCTCAATTCCTTGAGTTACGCTATGATCGAGGTACGCAGACTATAGCTAATTGTATTTTCTTGTTTGCGTACACATTCTTACTTCTACCCATTATTCTCTACAGTGGCGCTGTTGGCCTATCTCACATGATGGATTTGCAGACTCTTACGGGAATTAATGAACCAGTAGTTATTTTAGGCAAAATTTACGAACCAGAATTTCTCATTCTTTGTCTCACTGTTATAGTGATTGGAGTGTTAGGATTACTGTATTCACGCTTTGGAGGACTACGCACATTGGCAGTATTAGATACAATTAACGGCGTGGGCTTACTTATTGGAGGGATGACAATCGCTTATTTTGCACTCAACAAAGTCAGTGCTGGTGAAGGCATACTAGAAGGATGGAGTATTCTTAGAGATGCCGCTCCAGATCGCTTATCATCGATTGGAAAAAATGATCAAAGTGTACCATTCTCAACATTATTTACAGGTGTAGCACTTCTCAATTTATTTTACTGGTGCACCAATCAGCAGATTATTCAGAGAACATTAGGCGCTCGCAATCTGGCGGAAGGTCAAAAGGGAGTACTCCTCACTGGCGCGTTAAAGCTGCTTGGGCCGATTTACTTGGTTATACCCGGGATTATCGCTTATCATTTATATAAGGACACAGGTATTGGTGCTGATTTAGCCTATGGGAAATTAGTATTTGATGTTTTACCCACTCCACTTACTGGCTTCTTCGCAGCAGTGATGGTTGGGGCGATTTTGAGCTCTTTTAATGCAGGCTTAAATAGTACTTCTGCGCTTTTTAGTTTGGGTCTTTACAAAAACATTATCAACAATAGCGACGAAAAACAAATGGTTCGAGTCGCAAAAGTATTTGTCGTTTGCACAGCAGGTCTAGCGATGTTCATTGCCCCCATGCTTGCTGGGCAAGCTAGTATATTCGGCTACTTGCAAAAAATGAATGGTATTTATTTTATACCTATTTTTGCGGTTGTTGTTGTTGGTTTATTGAATCGAAAGGTTCCCTCGTTTGCTGGACAAATGGGACTAGTAGTGGGCATAGTTATCATAGCTTCTGGCTATTTTTATCCACCATTTGCGCGTACTTTAAGCTCTGCAGGTATTCATGAGTTTCACTTTTTAGGCATAGTCTTTGCACTTCTTGTTTCACTCATGTTGTTAACCAGTATTGTGGCGCCTCGTTCGGAGCCATGGAAAATGGTATACACCAAGGAAGTTGATCTAACTCCATGGCAAGGGGCTAAGTCAGCAAGTCTAGTACTCTTTATCTTAGTCATCATGATTTACGCTGCATTTGCCGTATAATTTATCATAGTTTGTAAGTACTAATTAGAACATCGGTTTATCGTGTATGTGAGTAATGATTAATTACATATTTTCATTTATCTTATTTGTATTATTTTTACTACGTTCGGTGGCTTTTTCTTTTAGCTACAACGAGCCTACGCCATTTGGTGATAATACAGACTATGCCTTAGAGTCAGATAATGCTGCAGTCGGTCGGTGGTGGGATGCCAAACTGGATCGAGGAATGACTGGATATGACCGAAGAGCAGCAGAGTGGTTTCAGTCTATAGATCGAAACAATGTACTAGCATTTGCGCTTTATACGCATGATCATAAGGTGCTAAAGCTTAGCGCTCAGTGTTTTCCGCTATTACCAGATGAGCCAAAGGTTATTTCCCTAGAATTAAAAATAAACAATCAATGGGTTGCGGTACAAAGTCAGCCGGTCGTTTACCCAGGATGGTCTGCTCATTTTCGTATTGAAGACTGGGATTCCTCCAAAAATGTAGCCTACCGGCTGTCTCTAGGTGAATTATCTAGTTTTGGAGGCTTAATACGACGCGACCCCAGAGATAAGGATAGCATATTAATAGCATCCTTAAATTGTAATTCGCCAGTAGATAAAGAGTTCGATACGCGTCATCTTACAGTACAAAATTTAAGACACCATGATCCTGACCTCTTATTCTTTGCTGGGGATCAAAACTATACACATGATGAAGCTACCTACGGATGGTTGCAATTTGGTGTGCAATTTGCAGCGGTCATGAAGGATCGTCCGACAATCTGTATACTCGATGACCATGACGTAGGTCATCCTAATATTTGGGGTGAAAGCGGAAAAATATCTATTGGCACAAAGGGAGCAGCAGATGGTGGTTATATGTTCCCAGCTGATTTTGTACGAATGGTTGAACGACAGCAGACATGGCATCTTCCAGACCCTTTTGATCCGACTCCTATAAAACAAGGAATAGGGGTCTATTACACTGATTTAAATGTCGGGGGTCTCAGCATAGCTATACTAGAAGACCGTAAATTTAAATCAGCTCCTATTGGTAACATTCCTCAAATGGGTCCACGCCCAGACCATATAACTGACCCTAAATACGATCGCAGTGCTATAGATATACCTGGATTAAGATTACTGGGTAAGCGCCAACTTAATTTTCTTGATGTTTGGGCTAGGGATTGGACTGATGTCAAAATGAAGGTAGCGTTATCGCAAACAGCTTTTTGCGGCGCAGTACACATTCACGGTAACGAAGATGCTTCCCGTCTATTGGCAGACCTTGATTGTAACGGTTGGCCGCAAACGGCGCGCAACGAGGCTTTGAGAGCATTGCGCCGCGCTCATGCTTCGCATCTATGTGGTGATCAACACCTCGCTGTTACAGTTCAACATGGCATAGACAACTATAGGGATGGTCCATACGCATTTACCGCTCCTGCAATCGTAAATACTATCTATGGTCGTTGGTGGCATCCTAAGGACGAACGACAGGGTGGTGGTCAGCCAATAGTCAGTCCACATCCCTGGGTAGGCGATTATATCGATGGTTTAGGTAATAAAATAACCATGCATGCATACGCTAACCCAATAAATCGAAAAGTGCGTGAACAACGTGGAGATGGCTACGGGTTGATCCGTTTTCATAAGCCAAGTGGTCAAACAACATTTGAATGTTGGCCGCGATTTGTTGATGTTTCAATTGGCGACGCAAGTCAATATACAGGATGGCCAATTATTTTTAACGCATTTGACAATGATGGTCGTAAGCCAGTTGGATATTTAAAAAAGGTGTACTTGCCTAAAGAAGACAGTGTAGTTGAACTAACAAATGATGTTACTGGAGAACTCATTTACTGCTATCGTATACGAGGAAACTCTTTTTCAGCCCCTGTATATTCTTATGATGAGCATACTCTTAAATACGGTGAAAATATCGCTAATTTTACAATCCTTAGTGGTGCATCCATACAATGAAAATTATGAAATTGAATAACGTCAAAATAACTATTCTAGTTTGCCTACTCATCTCGGGATGCTTATCCGCAAAAGAGCGATTTAATGTACTATTTGTTGCGATTGATGATCTCAACGATTGGGTCGGGGTATTTGGCGGTAACTCTCAAGTAAAAACACCAAATCTAGATCGCTTTAATGCCAATGGTGGTATGGTGATGTCTGACGCGCATGTTCCATCAACTGTTTGTGGTCCTTCGCGCTCTGCAATCCTTACCGGCAAGTTTCCTCACAACACGGGGGTATATGGAAATAAAAACAACCTCCGAAAAGCGCCCTTGGCAAAAGATCTACTAACTATCCCACAATACTTTAGTAAACATGGATACCACACATTAACTCGAGGAAAAATCTTTCATGTGCATCCATCCGATGAAGGCCCTCGTGGCGATCAGGGCCAGTGGGCATTTGATGAATGGTCCGAAGCAAAAGGATGGGTACCGCCTCTAGGCGATCAACGACCTACCAATGGATTACCGAATCTACCCAATGATAAGAAAAATTACCATTCAATCGGTTTTGATTGGGGACCGACTGCAGGCAATGATGAAACTAAAATGAAGGATTACTGCACTGCATTGTGGGCATCCGACCAGTTTCAGAATCGTCAATTTGAGAAGCCTTTCTTCATGGCTGTTGGTATGAGCAAGCCACACCTTCCATGGCATGTTCCGCAGAAGTATTTTGATATGTATCCACTCGATGAAATTATTTTACCAGAAGTCATTCCAAATGATCTGGATGATATCTTAAACAAGTGGGGAAAACCAATCGATGTACATTCCACATGGCAGAGAGTGGAAACATTTGGGCAGCGACACAAAGAGGCAGTGCAAGCTTATCTAGCAACAATTACATTCGTTGATGATTGCATCGGCGCACTACTGGAAGGCCTCGAACAGAGTCCATATTCAGAAAACACTATTGTTATGCTGTGGAGCGATCACGGGTGGCACTTAGGAGAAAAACAGCGTTATGGGAAAACTCAGCTTTGGCAGGAAACATGTCGCGTACCTTTCATGGTTAAGGTTCCAGGAGTTACGCGTGATAATATAGATTGCAAGGGTATAGTAAATTTGATAGATATGTATCCAACACTTATCGATCTTTGTGGGATTCCAAAAAACCCTGATAACGATGGACGTAGCTTTGCGCAATTACTACGCGATCCACTAATGGATTGGAACAAACCGATACTCTCTGATTATAATTATGGAGGACACCGAGTATACGATGGACGCTACAGTTATATTGTATTCGAAAAGGCAGGTACTGAAGAATTATATGATCACAAAGTTGACCCTATGGAATGGAATAACCTGATTCGAATGCCAGAATATGCACAAACTTTGGAACGACTAAAAAAACATATTCCACTCGTGCGTCAGCAAGAAGCACCTAGAAACTAGTCATTTGATATATTAATAAAAACTACTAATACCATGCATATAAAATCACTCATTATTTCCGTATCTTATTTAACGGTAGCAAGTTTCTTGTTTTCAGAAAACTCTACCTCAAGGATAGATTTTACAGCTAGTGAGGGCTACTCTACAGGTCCGCTACATACTAATACAAACTGGCAAGCACCAGATCGCGATGTCTGGTCTGTGGATGCATCAACTGGTATACTAACTGTATCTAATAACAACAAGTGGGCTAGGGCTATCTATAATTTGCCAAATTTTAACCTTAACTCTAATGACTATACATGCTCCGAAACATTTTCTATATCCTTTAAAAAAGGCTCATCTGCTGTAGTAACTAACGGCGCTTTAGCATTGGGAATTATAGCCTTTTGCAATAAGGATAAAAATCCTGAATTTATAGGTGCGTGCATAAGGCAGATAAAGCCCAATCGATTTAACTTTTGCATCATAGCTAAGTTAAATGGTAAAAACGAAAATCGTTTCAGCAATTCATTCGACGGCGCACTAATCGGCTTATCTATTGATGAGGGTGGTAATTGGCTTGATACAGAAACCGATCAATTAAGATTCGATTTTTCTTTAAAACACGATGGTGCTCAATGGGTACAAGTATTATCTCTAAAAAACATTACCACGGGATCTGATATAGAAACAGTTACTCAAGTACTCAAAGATGACGATGGTAGTTTCGTAAAATCTGACCAGGCGCTAATGCTCGGATCATCAAATTTACGCGGAAATGATATAGCATTTAAGGTCGATGCCATTGCTTTAACGAATTAGGGGTCAATTATTCCGTAAACTTCTACCTCAATGTAGTGATTCATATCGTTAGATGTGTTTCCGTAACTATAGAGGCGAATATACCGAGCTTCTGCACCCTCAGCGTTAATTAGTTTTCCAAAGCGCGACTCAACGTACGGGTAGTCGCTGCCTTTTCCCAATTCAGACGTGTTGTCGTAGTCATTGTTAAACAGAGTCGTCACTTCATTTGAAAAAGTTCTATCATTCGAAACTTGGACAATTACGTCGTGATACGCGCGCTTTTGCGAGTGATAATGCCAAATCCATATAGCGCTTAAAACAGACGTTTTTTGTAGGTCAATTTGTATCCACTGTAGACCATCCATTAGCTCTACAAAGTATCCTTCGCCAGCATCTTTATCGCCATCAGTAATATACTCTAGTTCGCCGATGATAGGGAAATCATCACTAGCTGTTACCGTCATACCGTTCGATAATAGAACTGTATCTTTTGACACCAGTACAGTCGGAGCTTTTTGCGGCGCTAGTTCTAAATTTGGAACCTTAATTGGTTGAGGAGTTCCTTCGATTAGTTCTGGTGGTAGTTGAGTCGTTAAAGGTACACTATCCTTAGAAATGGTTACTTTCGAAGTAGTCCCTTCATTCGTAGGAACAATTTGATTATTAGAGTCACTGCATCCAAAAAATGCTAAGAGGCAGATAGTTGAAGTAATATTAGCTATAGCTCTCATGTTCTAAGTATGTAAGTGTTCATCAGTGAAGTGTATGGTTTCCTTCGATTCTGCTGCCGCATTGACCCAATAAATAGGTGCTTCTGATTGAAGTGCGTGACG
>MDSV01007626.1_pt1 | contig 10924 bp, 23 predicted proteins | sample 810851 | NCBI WGS metagenome assembly MDSV01 (sample SAMN05326640, study PRJNA326480) | marine metagenome | isolation source: seawater | place: Atlantic Ocean: North East | collected 2012 | reverse complement strand
GGTGTAACTGCTGGTTCAGGTTTCTTGCCACTAACAGGAGGTGGATTAACAGGAGCATTAACAACAAACTCAACTATAGACGGTAGAGATGTTTCAGTTGACGGAACTAAGTTAGACGGCATTGAAACTGCTGCAACAGCTGATCAAACTAAAGCTGATATTGATGCATTAAATATTAATGCTGATACCTTAGACGGACAGCATGGATCATACTACACAGGCTATGCTGATACTGCTATAAGTAATTTAGTAGACTCTTCTCCAGCTGCATTAAATACATTAAATGAATTAGCAGCAGCTTTGGGTGATGATGCAAACTTTTCAACTACCGTAAATAATAACATTGCAACTAAGCTACCGTTAGCTGGTGGAACAATGACTGGTAATCTAACATTAGATGGTGCAGATATAGTTAGGGCTGGTTCACAAAATTTAACTCTTGATGTAGGTGGAAGAATTGACTTAAGTGCTGACGATAATGGTGAAATAAGATTATTTGATGGTTCGTCTCTATATGGACAGTTTAAAGATGATAGTGATAGATTTAAAATACAAGGAACGATTGCAGATAAAGATATGTTGTTTGTAATTAATGATGGTGGAACTGAAACAACAGCTATAAAATTAGATGCGGCAAATGGTGGTAATGCTACATTTTATGGTGGTATAATTGTAGACGGGAACATAGACATTGGTGATAACCAAAAGTTATTACTAGGTAGTCATAATGATTTACAAATTTACCATGATGGTAGTAATTCTATTATAGCAGATACAGGAACGGGAGCTTTAGAAATTAGGGCTGATGAATTAAAAATTAAAAATAGCTCAGGTGATGAAAATGGAATTTACTTTGCTCAAGATGGGGTAGTAAATTTGTATCACGATAGTAATCTTAAAGCAAATACCTATGCTAGTGGATTTGCAGTAACAGGAGAATTGACAGCATCTGGAAATATTACTAGTTCAAATAACGTCACAGCATATTCTGATGAAAGATTAAAATCAGACATTAAAACAATCGACAATGCTTTAGACAAAGTATCACAAATGAGAGGTGTTACATTTACTAAAGATAATGAAAAAGGTTCTGGTGTTGTTGCACAAGAAATGGAGAAAGTAGCACCTGAATTAGTTATTGATGGTGAATATAAATCTGTAGCTTATGGCAATACTGTTGGCTATCTCATTGAAGCAATCAAAGAACTAAAAACTGAAATTGAAGAATTAAAGAAGGATAAATAAGATGGCTTTACAATCAAGTTCTACAATTTCTTTAAATGATATAGCTGGAGAATTTGGAGCAGTTAATGGTACACCTCATAGCTTATCAGAATATTACAGGGGTGGTGGTGCAGTACCAGACTCAGCTGCAAATTCAAACATACCGACTTCTGGCACGATCCAATTTAGTAATTTTTATGGGGGTGCAAATATAACTGTACTCGGACAAATTACTGTAAATTCATTAGGCACTACTACTTTTTCTTCTGGGAAAAATACTCAAACGACAGTTGGTGTATGTTCTAGGCAAGCACACCAAACACCAGTTTTAGGTAGTTGGGGTGATGCAAACGCAGACGCAACAAATAGTTTATGTGTTGCGTGGTATCATTCATCTAATAGTCTTGTTGGTTCATCAGTCATAGCTGGTGATTCAAATTTTAGTGGACTTGCTGGTTCTACTATAACAACTCCAAATGGTTCTTCTAATTCAATAGGTCAAATAGGTGATGGTACTGTAAGTATACTAGTTCCTTTGGGCATTGCATTTGTTTTTGACAATACTACTAACCAAGGAATTAGGTATGGTTTTAATACTGTTTATCCAGTCACAGGAACTTCAATATTTTCAATATGATTTATCAATATAAAAAATCAACTCACGTTTATCAATCTAAAGCCTGTAAGTTTGAACAAGATGGTAAAGAGGGTATAGAAGATTTAATGATTACTTTTTGGACACCTTTAAATTTTAAAGCAAGAGAAAGTAATTTTCTTTTAAGAAAAAATCATAAATTTTGGAACGCAATGCACAATCACACATACGACAACATAAAAAAACAATGGTTAGATGACATGAACTTAGATGTTGATAAACATTGCATTGTTGAGTTAGAGAATGTTGATGGTGTTGTTTCATTTAAAATTTATGAAACTATTAATAGTGCTGATACTTATTACTCATTGAATAGAAAAGAGTGGGAACTTGTTGATAGTGAGGAAGATTTAGATACAGGGATTTTTAAAATATGAAAAAATTAAAAGATGCTTTAGTCAATGATACTTGCGACCATGTTATTCACGATACGGTTTATGGAGGTAAGTTTGAATGTATTAATTTAAGATATGATGTACATATACCTAGAATTTATTTCATACCAAAGGAAGCAGTTGAATTAATTAAAACTGAAGAATTAATGACAACTAATCTTGATGATATGAAAGCATTAAGCCATCAAGACATAATGGTTAATGGTGGTAGTTTTAATTTTCAAGGTACAGATGTAACATTTCCTCCTGGTTCTTATCTTACCTATAATCAAAAATCAATGCACACAGTTAAATACAAAAACGAAGTTGTTGAAGTCAATGGTGTTGCATTAGATGATATATGGCACAAAGACGGAATACTTTATGTAGGTGATAACGGAGTATTGTTTGAAAAAAATGGATGGTGGAATACTGGTCCAGGTCATTTTAATATTAGCAGTACACTTCTTAAATCAATGCGTGACGATGGCTTTGTCACCAAGATAGAAAATTCAAGAATACAAGACCACATAACTGAAACAAAAGTTATAACTAAAAAAGATGTTGATGGACAATTTATATTTCTAACGTCTGGCAATGTTACAATTCAATACAAAACTGTTACAGATGGTGCGGAAGTAATTAACGAACAAAGAAACATTAAACCAAAAACAATAATTGAATTAACTCAAGACATTGAAATTATTTCTGGTGATAACTTTAATATGTATGAGTTTTATGCAGTTAAAGATAGAAAAAGTTTATATGACAATGCCTGGCTTGATGGATAATGAGAGTTGTAGATAACTGCCTTAACTTAGATTTTAAATTACACGAGACAGATTGTTATAAAACAATGCCAACATACAATTATTGGACAGGCTGGTGGAATGAAGAGCCTAGAAATATTGTTGAGCAAGTCATTATAGACTTATGGAAAGAACTTAATATTAATTTTTCTGATTACGGTGGCTTTGAATATTGGAATAGATATTTAAATGGCAATGCAGCTAGTAGTCTAGAGTGGCATCAGGATACTGGTGAATATCATTACAAAGATAATAATTATTGGATAAGTGATAAAAGTTTAGTTTATTATCCATATGTATCTAAAGATTGCATAGGTGGTTATTTAGAAATTGGTAATTATTATAAAAGAGGTTCTTTAGAAGATTCCTACAAAGCAAGTAGAGACATAGATTACAATATGGTTGAACGCATTAGACCTATTACTAACAGATATGTTCTCATAGACTCTGCACAACTACATAAAGTTTCACCAGTATATAAAGGTGAGAGATATTGTTTGGCTATTGCCCTTTGGAAACGAACACCCAAGTTTTTTATTGAGTGTGAAAACTGGAATCGATTTGGTGATAGTGATCTGAGTAAAGCAGATTGGGAATACAAACACCAATTAAATATAGATAAAGGATAACAATAATGACATGTATTCATTGCAATCACTCTTGTCATTGCAGCCGTAAATGTTCATCTTGCGAATGTTTAAACTGTGAACATAAAAATGCATTAGATGAGTTTTATAAATACTTAGATCAATATGCAGCTGCAATGATTAACTTACAAAAACACAAAGATTAAATTATGAACGATCAAGCACAAAAAAACAAAGAAGATATTATCGAGATGCGTGGAGAGCTGCGTCTGATAAATCAAAAATTAGATACTTTAGTACAAAATCATATTTGGCATATTAACAGAGACCTTGGGGTATTAACCAAGATAGTTGTAACTGTATCAACAATATTATTTTCTGGTGTAACTACTTTAATTATAAAAGCCTTCTTTATGTAAATGGCATTAAGTAATACGAGAGGTCTTGTTGCGGAGCTGCAAGCTCTTGCTCACCTAGCTCAAGATCCTAAAGTACTTTGCTTTACGGCAGCTGGTGCATTAGGTCCAATAGATATAGTTACTATAAATAAAATTACAGGAGAGCATAGATACTACGATGTGAAGTATGCATCTATGAGAAAAAAATTTAAACCAACACATAACCCAATGATCAATCGATCATTAACAGAACAACAAAAAAAATTACCAGTCAAGGTGGAGATAATATATGTCGATAATAATAACAGAGTCACAGTTCGAGGTTAATCAAGAACATTACCCAAGTTTTAGTTTTAAGGAACTAGCTTGCCAGGAGACTGGAGAGATTGCCTTATCAATAGATTTTCTCAAGGAGCTGCAAAAGCTCCGTGATGCTTATGGTAAACCAATGATAATAACTTCTGGTTATAGATCACCAAAGCATTCAATCGAGGCTAAAAAGTCCAGCCCTGGATACCACACGAAGGGTGCTGTCGATGTATCCGTTAGTGGTGAAGATGCAATACAGTTATTAAAAACAGCATTAAATCTTGGCTGGACAGGAATTGGTATCAACACTCCATCATTTATACACCTGGACCGTAGGCCTACTAATCCGACAATCTGGAAGTATTAATGAAGAAAATGAAATCGTTTGTGGATCATGAAAGAGGCCCAAAGAAAAGAACATCAATTGGCAGCAGTATAAGAAGCCGTCCAAAAAATAAACACACAAGGAGACTAAGAGGTAAATAATGTTAAATTTATTAATTAAACCGTTACTCGGTGTTGCTGGTGATGTGGTCACAGGCATTGTAGAAACTAAAAAGAAAAAAGCTGAAGTTAAATTAAAGAAGATAGAAGCTGAAGCTGTACACATGGACAAGATCATTGCTGGTGAAGCTGAGTGGGAAACTGAAGCTGTCAAACAAATGGATGGCTCATGGAAGGACGAAGTAAGTCTCGTTGTGCTGCTGCTCCCAGCTGTATTAGTATTCGTTCCTGGCTGTCAGGATTTTGTTAAGAGTGGATTTGTTGCTCTCCAGGAGCTGCCGAGCTATTACCAGAATCTATTGTACATAGCAATTTCAGCATCATTTGGGATCAAGGGAGCTGGTTCAGCAATCAAGCTATTTAAAAAATAATGTATTGGATAATTACAGCAACTATGTTGTATTTCAATACAGCTGAAATACAGAGAACAGAATACAATTTAAGAATGTTTCAAGATGACCAAAGCTGTCATCAATTCATCTATGAAAATAAAGTTTTGTTAACAAGATCTTTGTTTGAAAATTTTGCCGTACTCGATGGTAAGGAAATGAAGTCATTTGAATTTTGGTGTGAGTCTAGAGAGTACCCTGAAGTATGAAGATTAGTGAGAATACAGCTATAAGCATGCCAGCTCGTAACTTAATATCAATTATAGGAGCATGCATGATCGGAGCTTGGTTTGGGTTCGGTGTTATTGAAAGACTAAATATTATAGAAACAGAACTACAGCTAATGCAATCTGACTTACTGAAAGCTGCCGAGCAAACTCCAATAGATCAAGAACAGTTTATGTTGCTTGAGTTTCTTTCTAAGGAGCAAGACAAACTAAAAGAAAAAATAGAAGAAGAAGTGCCAAACATAAAAAAGAACGACATGACAATTCAATTCCATGAAGAACGTATTATAGATTTAGAGGAAAAGAATGGGCCTAATTGAAACTGTAATAGTTCTCACCTTGTATGTTTATGAAGGTGATAAAAAAACTATCGAAGGTTGGTATCACCAGGAAAATATCGGCAAGTGTTTGGAGGCCAGACGCATAGCTGAACGTAACTCAGGTAATCAAGTTCAATACACATGTACCTTAGAAGATTGTGAGATGTCTATTGATAAGACTGGTGTGAAGCATTGTGAGAAAATCTTAAATTAAATATGCATGGCTAAAATTAAAAATGTTCTGCTTGGCAAATGTTCCGAATGCTCACGAGAAATTTGGAGAAACGAAAAAGGCTGGGTTGTTGAAGAGTACGATGGCATGTACAAAAGATATTTATGTCATGATGCTAGGCAAGAAACATCATGCTTCACTCAACACATAAGAAACGATGGAGGCCTAGACCAGAATTGAACTGGTGTACGAAGTTTTGCAGACTCCTGGATAACCACTCTCCCACTAGGCCAACTAGTACCTCTAGTGTTGTTACCGTAACGGTATACTAATCATAAACAAAAACTTCAAATTAAAAGTACTACCTACCTCAAACCATAATAAAACTGCGAATCAAAAAGACTGCAAATCCCCACCCATGTTGAAAAACGTACATATTTTTCTCATTATATATTATTTTCGAAAAAAATATATCCCCAAAAACTCCCCAATTTACCTAGTACTAGTACTAAAATAGGTACTAGTACTTGTAATCGTTACCGATAAGGCATATATAAGGACTGTAGCAATTAAGCTACAACTTAACAGATCGGATAATAGAATGAATAACGAAGAAATAAAATTTATAAGTGGAAGACAAATCAACTACCCAGACTTAGCATGGAACATCCATGCTTTTGTTTACACTTATCAGCTGCAAAATAATGATGCTGCAATTCAAGGTTTAATAGCTCTTGATGTAGCATACAGACAAGTAAGCAAAACTTATGAAAACTTCTCTGATAAATATAAAGCTCACTTTGCTAAGAAACAGGAGGCTGCTTAATCATGGGATACACTCATTACTTTACACAACAAAGATCTTTAACAGATCAAGAGTGGCAGCTTATTAAAGCTGCTGCTACTTTACTAACTGCCAACAGGCATTGTGATCCTGTCTATATTCCAACTACTAAAAAACAAGATATGGAAATAGGACAGTATATTAATATCAATGGTGTCGGTGACGAAGCTCATGAAAGTTTTGTTATAAACAAAACTATTTTGCACGAAGATCCAACAGCTCCTGACTTTGTTGAAGCATTTGATTTTTGCAAAACCAACAGGAAGTCTTATGATAGATATGTGACTGCAATGTTAATTGTAATTAATACAGTTGCACCAGGTGCTTTTGTCATTACATCTGATGGTTATCACGATGAGTGGTTTGACGGTCTACAAGTACTACAAGATTACTTGTATGGTAATAGTAAGTTGACTGGTAAATTTAAATTGTTTAACCAATTAAAATCATACCAATACAAAATACCAAGTACTTTAGATAAAAGAGAAGTTATCAGAGTTGAAAGATTGGTTGGTCCTAGTACATGGCAGCTAATAGATTTAGATACTAAAAGTTCTGAATTTAATGAGCAGTACAAATCTGGTGACGTGATCAAGTTTGGACCACACTCATGATTGGTGTTCAAAAAGTAAATAAGTCAGGCACGGTATATTACCGTGTCGTGACTGAAGCTGGTACTAAATCATGGTCAGCTAAAAAGTTTGGTGCTAAGGAAGCTCGTGCCTTAGCCCAGGCATTTGTGAATGACAATGGTTCATCATTAGTCAAAAAACCAAAAGTTAAATTACCAACTTTAGAAAAAGCAATCTTTGACTACGAAGAACACAAAGATGGTAAAATCGAACAATCAACTTTCAGACAATTGGTCCAGGTTAATAGAAGATGGTTGAAGACTTCTATTGCTGCTAAATCAATTGATGAGATTTCACCAAAGGATGTAGGTGCAGCTGTCAAAGAATTAAAGCAGCTGGGTTTTTCAGAAGATGCCATTAGTAGATCAATTGTGAGATTGAAAGCTGCTGCTAAACAAGTAGAGATCGATTACCAATCTAAAGACTTTAACTTTAAAAACATGATTGACTCATATGTGAATGAGCTGAGCTTAGATGAGAAAGAACGTAAGCAAAATATCGAAAGACCTATACCAAGTGCTGACGATATTAAAAAGCTGCTTGCTGGCACTCAGGGTTACTTGCATACATTTATTTGTATTGCAGTAATGACTGGATTGAGACCATCTGAGATCAGAGGTTTACAATGGCAAGCAATCGATTGGGATAACAATTCCATCTCAGTTAGTACTAAAGCTGATGAACAAAATAAACTATCAGTAAGATTAAAAAATAAGAATGCTTACAGATCTGTGCCGTTAGTTCCTCAGCTCAGAAAAATCTTAAGGCCTTTAGCAAAAACTTCTGGTTTAGTGCTGCCAACTAGAAACGGCAATCCTTTACCTCACAATCAAATCTCTGCTGCTTTATCAAAAGTAAAAGATAAGTTTGGCATAGAAGGTTGGGAAGGCTTGCATGGTTTTAGACATTACTATGCAAGTATCATTATAAAAAATATGATTAAGTTAGGTTTAGATTTTAAACAAGTACCAACTATCCTAGGACACAGAGACTTTGGTTTTACATCGTCTGTGTATGGCCACGTCTTGACAAGTGACCAGGAGCAAAGACAGCTGCTCGATAAGCTGTCCGTTTCTTTACCTTTAATTTAGCCTTTTTAGGGGGGTGCTGTAGTATCAGCTCCTCCCTTTTCGTCAATCCTCGTGCATCTGAGAGCCTTTTTTTTGAGCAAGTTACGCAAAAAACTTGCTCCATACCCTCATCATCGTATTCCCAAGTGAAAGCTCTATGAGTTTTAAAAGGATTAAAATTTTTATTACAGCAGCTGCACTTCAAGCTGCATTCTAATTTTTCAGCTGCCATTAATGTAATAAATCAGGATCGGCAATAAGCTTGTCTAATATAGCACCACGAAAAGTTATAGGTGTACCATCTGCACGTCTAAGTGATCGGCTGCCTAAAGTTTCTAATGCTTCTGAAATCGTATCGTATGATTGCAGCTGTGCTGTTATATCTCTTCCAACTTCTACTAGTATAGAATAATAATCAGTTCCATCTTTCATCTCAGGATGAATTTTAATTACATTCATGTTGCCAGTATCAGGACAGTATTGAACCTCCAGATAAATTTTTTGATTGTTATGATAAAATGGTCTTCTTACACAAGGCCGTCTATCGTGTGTCGATGCATACATCTCAGGATATTTGTTCATCACACACCTCCAATGACCTAATCTTACCAGGTTGTTTTTTTAAAAAACCTTGGTCAATTAAATTCGTTGTCATTGCATATGCTTGACTTCTACTATTAAAGTTCATGTGCTGGGCTATTTCATTCTGGCTTGGTCCGTAACCGTTGGCACTCCAAAATGAATCTATGTAGTCATACACTTTTTTTTGTTTTGGTGTCATTCTTGTCCTCCTGACTTTGTAGCTCATAGCCAATGACTGCATAGTTTATTATGTCTAACCAATTATCTTTGCTGAAGGAACTTTCAGATCGGCTTAATTTCTCCACTATAATTATTGATGCTATGTGATGGGGTTTTAAATTATTTGATAGCAAGGCTGAAACCATCCTTGCTGTTTTTGCAAATCGTTGCATGTGATTGCCGTAGGCATTACCACGTTGTTTGAATATTTGTCTGGCTTCTTCTAATATATCGGTCATAATTAAATTCTATTTTTGGGTAGAGCCGTGAGTAAAGGAACAAACCCCACGGCTCTATGAAGACTAAAACGGTATTGAATCTTCTAGTTCTGCATCGTTCTTTTTATATTCTTTCTTTTCTATTTTTGGTTGAACGGATACAGACAAGTGACTATTCCCACTTTTGTCTTCTTGTTTCCAAGCTGTTGCTCTCCAGTTTGTGTCCGTGCCTACAGTAGCTGGACCACTATAAGCTGGGGGATTGGACTTGTACTTGCTGGCATCAGCTGGATACAATTTTAATGTAACTTTATCAATTGACATTGCTTAACTTCCTTCCATTTTCTATTTGGTTTTTATAAAGCTGATAGGTGTCATACACTTGCCCATAAAGTTCTACATCACGGTTTTTTAAATCTTTCATCCATAATGAAACTTTAGGGTTACGCATTACATTATCTAACTTTGATTGTTGTGATGCTTTACTCAGTTTATTTCTAACTTGAGCTAACATCTCTTCATCAGAAGTAACTGACGGAGAGTCAGAGTCAGTTACCTCTGAATTTTCACCTGGAGGTAAATCCTCACCAGCAAAAATATAAATACCTAAACCAAACATAGCCATGGCTTTGACCAGGCATCTCATTTTAGCTGTATTAATTTGAAAGCTATTTGGGTTGGCAATAGGTTGATTGTTATAATTCATTACTGGAAGTGACATGCTCCTCACATTGCCCTCAACAGTTAAGATACACTCAACAGCACCCGTGCCATCTCCATACATCTGAATGTCTCGTAATGATTTTTTTTCTCCTACTTGATACTCCCATGATCTAAACTCATAGGACGAATTAGGAAAGTGTTGCATCAGTAATACCCAAGCATCAGACCAAGGCAAATAATCAAATTGACCTCGTTTATCTTTAAACTCGTTGGCATTGACTTTTGACAAAACTTCCCAAACTTGTTGCATTTTTTTCATAGATTATCCTTCCTTGCTTAATGCATTATTTATTGATTGTTTTGCTTTGATCACAAACTGGTCACCAATATTCCAATAAAAATTATGACCAAAGTCTGGATCAATCATTCCTAGAAGTTTCTTCATATCACCCTGAGAGGCTTGAATTAAATTATCTCGGAGCTGTGCTTGTCGTTTGTAATATTCAATATGATCTTCCATAGCTGCGACTGTAAGCATGTCAGAGGTATTTGGATCAAAAACTTTCCATTCTTTTTCGTTAACGTAAGCAACAAACGGTTTTAATTTTCTGCCTGTTGCATGCCAGTAGAAAGCTGTCTGTCTTGCGTGTTCAATTTGTACATCTTTAGGTATGGCTTGTGTGCTAAAACCATATGTGCCGTCAGCTTTCATCTTGCCACGTCTTGGT